>VFQQ010000722.1_pt1 | contig 58252 bp, 57 predicted proteins | sample 3512341 | NCBI WGS metagenome assembly VFQQ01 (sample SAMN10412373, study PRJNA504923) | tailings metagenome | isolation source: Relicate 2 Philex TSF1 revegetated site | place: Philippines: Tuba, Benguet | collected 2017-08-29 | reverse complement strand
CCCATGCCGGCCATCACGGCCTGCTTGATGGTTTCGTTGCTGGCCATCTCCATGATCACGCGCAGTTCCACGTGCTCGTCCTGCAGGAATTTCTCCAGCGCGGCTCGCGTGCCCGAGCCCTGTTCGCGCACGATGAAGTCGTACTCGCGCAGCAGTGACGCGGGCACGTGGCCGGCGTGCGCCAGCGGGTGGTCCACCGGCGCCACGAACACGTGCGGGTGCGCGGCAAAGGGCTCGGCGCGCGTGGCGAGTTCCTTGGGCGGGCGGCCCATGATGGCGATGTCCACCTCGTTGGCGTGCAGCATCTTCACCAGCTGTTCGCGGTTGCTCACGGCCAGGCGGATGTCGATGCTGCCGTGCTCGCGCCGGAACTCGGCCAGCAGGTGCGGCAGGAAGTACTTGGCCGTGCTCACCATGCCGATCACCAGCGTGCCGGTCTCCAGCTTCTGCAGCCGCGCGGCGGCGTCTTCGGCGTCCTTCAGCGTGGCCAGCACCTTGCGCGCGTAGACCAGCATGTACTCGCCCACGGTGGTCAGCGCCACCTTGCGGCCGTTGCGCTCGAACAGGGGCATGCCCACGTGCCCTTCCAGCTCCTTGACCTGCATCGTCACCGCCGGCGGCGTGAGGTGCAGCACCTGCGCCGCCCGCGCAAAGCTGAGGTGGCGCGCCACTTCGCTGAACACGCGCAGCTGGCGGAAGGTGGCGTTCTTCATTAAGCAATTCCTTAATCGAGATGCAAGGAATCGTGAATTTACTTTATTCAAGCCCAAACCTAAAGTCCGCTCCACCCCAGCAAAACCCTTTATTTGGAGCACCCGATGAGCAACGCCCCCGCAGGTTCCACCGAGATCAAGGACGCCAAAAAGCGCTACAGCGCGGGCGTGCTCAAGTACAAGCAGATGGGCTACTGGATGCCCGACTACGTGCCCAAGGACACGGACACGCTGTGCCTGTTCCGCATCACCCCGCAGGACGGCGTGGACCCGGAAGAGGCCGCAGCCGCCGTGGCCGGTGAGTCGAGCACGGCCACCTGGACGGTGGTGTGGACCGACCGCCTCACCGCCTGCGACAGCTACCGCGCCAAGGCCTACAAGGTCGAGCCGGTGCCGAACCGCGCGGGCGAGTACTTCGCCTGGGTCGCGTACGACCTGATCCTGTTCGAGGAAGGCTCCATCGCCAACATGACGGCGAGCCTGATCGGCAACGTCTTCAGCTTCAAGCCGCTGAAGGCCGCGCGGCTGGAAGACATCCGCATCCCGGTCGCCTACGTGAAGACCTTCAAGGGCCCGCCGACCGGCCTGGTGGTCGAGCGCGAGCGGCTCGACAAGTTCGGCCGCCCGCTGCTGGGCGCCACCACCAAGCCCAAGCTGGGCCTCTCGGGCCGCAACTACGGCCGCGTGGTGTACGAGGGCCTCAAGGGCGGGCTCGACTTCATGAAGGACGACGAGAACATCAACTCGCAACCCTTCATGCACTGGCGCGACCGCTTCCTGTTCGTGATGGACGCGGTCAACAAGGCCAGCGCCGAAACCGGTGAAGTCAAGGGCAGCTACCTGAACGTGACCGCCGCCACCATGGAAGACATGTACGAGCGCGCCGAGTTCGCCAAGGAGCTGGGCTCGGTGATCGTGATGGTGGACCTGGTGATCGGCTACACCGCCATCCAGAGCATGGCGAACTGGTGCCGCAAGAACGACATGATCATGCACATGCACCGCGCGGGCCACGGCACCTACACGCGGCAGAAGAACCACGGCGTGAGCTTCCGCGTGATCGCCAAGTGGCTGCGCCTGGCGGGCTGCGACCACCTGCACACCGGCACCGCCGTGGGCAAGCTCGAGGGCGACCCGCTGACCGTGCAGGGCTACTACAACGTCTGCCGCGACAGCTACACGAAGACCGACCTGCCGCGCGGCCTCTACTTCGACCAGGACTGGGCCGACCTCAAGAAGGTGATGCCCGTGGCCTCGGGCGGCATCCACGCCGGCCAGATGCACCAGCTGATCGACCTCTTCGGCGACGACGTGGTGCTGCAGTTCGGCGGCGGCACCATCGGCCACCCCATGGGCATCCAGGCCGGCGCCGTGGCCAACCGCGTGGCGCTGGAATGCATGGTGAAGGCGCGCAACGAAGGGCGCGACATCCTGCAGGAGGGCCCGACCATCCTGAAGCAGGCCGCGCAGCACTGCAGCCCGCTCAAGGCCGCGCTCGATACCTGGGGCGAGATCAGCTTCAACTACCAGAGCACCGATTCCAGCGACTACGTCGCGACGCCCGCCATGGCCTGAACCCATTCAACGCAGAGGACCGCACACCATGATGACCAACGCCACCGGCCGCATCACGCAAGGCCAGTTCAGCTTCCTGCCCGACCTCACCGACGCGGAGATCAGCGCCCAGATCGAATACGGCCTGCGCCGTGGCTACGCCTGGAGCGTGGAATACACCGACGACCCGCACCCGCGCAACACCTACTGGTCGATGTACGGCCACCCCATGTTCGACCTGCACGACGCCGCCGGCGTGCTGCAGGAACTGCAGGCCTGCCGCAAGGCGTTCCCGCGCCACTACATCCGCATGATGGCCTTCGACTCGACGCGCAACGTCGAGACCATCGTGATGAGCTTCATCGTCAACCGGCCCGCCACCGAACCCGGCTTCATGCTGGAGCGTCAGGAAGTGAACGGCCGCAGCCTGCGCTACACCACGCGCGGCTACGGCGCGGTGCAGCCTGAAGGTGAACGTTACCGCGACACCGCCGCCTGACCCCGGCACGAAGGAGCGCGCCGCCATGTCGTACCTCATTCCCGGCAGCACGCCGCCACCGACCGATGCCGCCGTGACCACCGCGGCGGCACCGGTGGAAGCACCCGCGCAACCACCGCGTTCGGTGGGCGCGGTGCTGGCCGACACGCAGGTGGAAGCCGTGCTGCAGGAGCTGGACGACGAGCTCGTGGGCCTGGCGCCGGTGAAGGCGCGGGTGCGCGACATCGCGGCGCTGCTCGTCATCGACAAGCTGCGCACCGGCCTGGGCCTGCCCTCGCAGCCGCCCAGCCTGCACATGTGCTTCTCGGGCAACCCCGGCACCGGCAAGACCACGGTGGCGCTGCGCATGGCGCAGATCCTTCACCGCCTGGGCTACGTGCGCAAGGGCCACATGGTGGCCGTGACGCGCGACGACCTGGTGGGCCAGTACATCGGCCACACCGCGCCCAAGACGCGCGAGGTGCTCAAGAAGGCCATGGGCGGCGTGCTCTTCATCGACGAGGCCTACTACCTCTACCGCCCCGAGAACGAGCGCGACTACGGGCAGGAGGCGATCGAGATCCTGCTGCAGGTGATGGAGAACCACCGCGACGACCTGGTGGTGATCCTCGCGGGTTACGAAGACCGCATGAACACCTTCTTCCAGTCAAACCCGGGCATGCGCTCGCGCATCGCGCACCACCTCACCTTTCCCGACTACAGCGCGGACGAGCTGATGGAGATCTCGCGCAAGATGCTGGCCGAGCAGAACTACCGATTCAGTCCCGAGGCGGGCGAGGCCTTCGAGCGTTACCTGGGCCTGCGCCTGGCGCAACCCCACTTCGCGAACGCGCGCAGCGCGCGCAACGCGCTGGACCGCGCCCGCCTGCGCCAGGCCAGCCGCCTGTTCTCGCAGCCGCACCGCGAGCTCACCGCCGAAGAGCTCACCACGTTGCAGGCGCCCGACATCCTGGGCAGCCGCCTGTTCACCGGTGAAGGGGCCGCCCATGCTTGAAGCCCTCATCTTCGACGTGGACGGCACCATCGCCGACACCGAGGGCGCACACCGCGCTGCCTTCAACGACGCCTTTGCCGAAGTGCGCCTGGGCTGGCACTGGGACGATGCCACCTACATCCGCCTGCTGCGCGTCTCGGGCGGCAAGGAACGCATCGCGCACCACTGGCGCATGGTCGAACCCGATGTGGCCGAGGGCGCGGCCATGAAGGCCACCATCGAGCGCGTGCACGCCATCAAGACGCGCATCTACGAAAGCCGGGTGAGCGGGGGCCAGCTGCCGCTGCGCCCCGGCGTGCTGCGCCTCATGCGCGAGGCGCTGACCAGCGGCCTGCGCCTGGCCATTGCCACCACCACCACGCCCGCCAACATCGACGCGCTGCTGCGCACCCCGCTCGGGCCCGACTGGAAGCGCCACTTCGCGGCCATCGGCGATGCGTCCACCGCGCCGCGCAAGAAGCCCGACCCGCTGGTCTACGAACAGGTGCTCGCCTCCATGGGCGTGCCCGCGCGCGCCTGCATCGCGTTCGAGGATTCGGCCAATGGCCTGCGCGCGGCCACCGCCGCCGGCCTGCAGACCCTGGTGACGCCCACCGTGCACACCGCCGACCACCGATTCGACGACGCGCTGCTGGTGTTGCCGCACCTGGGCGACGTGGACCAGCCACTGCCCGGCGGCGTGGCCGGCATGGAGCAGCGCTGGGTCACCGTGGCCGCGCTGCGCGGCTGGCACGCGGGCAGCACGCTGTTCGAGTCCGCCTGAGCGCCCCCGCATTTCCTTTCATCCAGAAACAGGGTCGCCCCACGATGTCCCGCTCGCCGAAGTTCACCCCGTCGCCCGCGCTGAAGCTGGCGCCCTCCATCCTGTCGGCCGACTTCGCGCGCCTGGGCGACGAGGTGCGCGCCATCGAGGCGGCCGGCGCGGACTTCGTGCACTTCGACGTGATGGACAACCACTACGTGCCCAACCTCACCATCGGCCCGCTGGTGTGCGAGGCAATCCGCCCGCACGTGCAGATTCCGATCGACGTGCACCTGATGGTGGAACCGGTCGATGCGCTGGTGCCGCTGTTCGCCAAGGCCGGCGCGAACTGCATCACCTTCCACCCCGAGGCCTCGCGCCATGTGGACCGCACGCTGCAGCTGATCCGCTCGCACGGCTGCAAGGCCGGCCTGGCGTTCAACCCGGCCACACCGCTGGCCTGGATGGACCACGTGCTCGACAAGCTCGACATGGTGCTGCTGATGAGCGTGAACCCGGGCTTCGGCGGCCAGGCCTTCATTCCCGCCACGCTGCACAAGCTGCGCGAGGCGCGCCGCCGCATCGACGCGCACACCGCCACCGGTGGCCAGCCCATCTGGCTGGAGGTGGACGGCGGCGTGAAGCTGGACAACATCGGCGAGATCGTCCAGGCCGGCGCCGACATCTGCGTGGCCGGCAGCGCGGTCTTCGGCGCGCCCGACGCGGGCGGCGGCTACCACGGCGTGATGAGCGCGCTGCGCCAGGCCGCCGCCACCCCGGACTTCCATTCCAGCAACGCCACGCGGAGAACCCCATGCCATTGACCGGCCGCAAGACCCTCACCCAGTACCTCATCGAGGAGCGCCGCCGCTTTCCCGAAGCCAGCGGCGACTTCAACGCGCTCATCCTCGACGTGGCCATGGCCTGCAAGGCCATCGCGCGCGCGGTGGCCTTCGGCGCGCTGGGCGATGTGCTGGGCAACCACGCCGCGGAAGAGGGTGGTTCGGTTAACGTGCAGGGCGAAACGCAGAAGAAGCTGGACGTGCTGAGCAATGAATACTTCCTGCGCATCACCGAATGGGGCGGCCATCTCGCCGGCATGGCGTCGGAAGAGATGGACGCGCCGTACCAGATCCCCGAGGTCTACCCGCGCGGCAAGTACCTGCTGGTGTTCGACCCGCTCGACGGCTCCAGCAACATCGACGTGAACGTGTCGGTGGGCAGCATCTTCTCGGTGCTGCGCGCGCCGGTGGCCGATGGCCGCGAGGTGAGCGAGGCCGACTTCCTGCAACCCGGCACGCAGCAGGTGGCCGCCGGCTACGCGCTCTACGGCCCCACCACCATGCTGGTGATCACCGTGGGCAACGGCGTGGCCGGCTTCACGCTCGACCCGAACCTGGGCGAATTCATCCTCACGCACCCGGACCTCACCGTGCCCGCCGACACGCAGGAGTTCGCCATCAACGCGTCCAACAGCCGCTTCTGGGAAGCGCCGGTGAAGCGCTACGTGGACGAATGCCTGGCGGGCAAGACCGGCCCGCGCGGCAAGGACTTCAACATGCGCTGGATCGCCAGCATGGTGGCCGAGGCGCACCGCATCCTCATGCGCGGCGGCGTGTTCCTCTACCCGCGCGACACCAAGGACGCCGCGAAACCGGGCCGCCTGCGCCTGCTGTACGAGGCCAACCCGATCGGTTTCATCATGGAACAGGCCGGCGGGCGCGCCAGCACCGGGCGCGTGCCCATGCTCGGCGTGCAACCCGAAGGCCTGCACCAGCGCATCGGCCTGGTGTTCGGTTCGAGGAACGAGGTCGAGCGCATCGAGCGCTACCACGCCGAGCCCGCCCGCAAGGACCTGGACAACCCCCTGTTCCACGAACGCAGCCTGTTCCGCGTCTGAGCGGAACGCGCCTGCGTTCGCACCGATTCTTCAACTCCACGGGACATCACCATGTCTGAGCGCCACCCCATCATCGCCATCACCGGCTCGTCGGGCGCGGGAACCACCTCGGTCACCCGCACCTTCGAGAACATCTTCCGCCGCGAAGGCGTCACCGCCGCCATCATCGAGGGCGACAGCTTCCACCGCCACGACCGCAAGGAGATGAAGCTGCGCCAGGCCGAGGCCGAGCGCGCGGGCAACGGCCACTTCAGCCACTTCGGGCCCGAGAACAACCTGTTCCCCGAACTCGAGGCGCTGTTCGCCAGCTACGGGCGCAGCGGCACCGGCATGTCGCGCAAGTACCTGCACGACCACGAGGAAGCCGCGCCGTTCAAACAGGAGCCCGGCACTTTCACGCCCTGGCAGGAATTGCCCGGCAACACCGACCTGCTGTTCTACGAAGGCCTGCACGGCGCGGTCGTCACGCCCGAGGTGAACATCGCCCAGCACCCCGACCTGCTCATCGGCGTGGTGCCCGTGATCAACCTCGAATGGATCCAGAAGCTCTGGCGCGACAAGTCCAAGCGCGGCTACAGCACCGAGGCCGTCACCGACACCATCCTGCGCCGCATGCCGGACTACGTGAACTACATCTGCCCGCAGTTCGCGCACACGCACGTGAACTTCCAGCGCGTGCCCTGCGTGGACACCTCCAACCCCTTCATCGCGCGCGAGATCCCGGCACCCGACGAAAGCTTCGTCGTGATCCGCTTCGCCAAGCCCAAGGGCATCGACTTCCAGTACCTGCTGAGCATGGTGCACGACTCGTTCATGTCGCGCGCCAACACCATCGTGGTGCCCGGCGGCAAGATGGAACTGGCGATGCAGTTGATCTTTACCCCGTTCATCTGGCGGATGATGGAGCGCAAGCAGAGGGCCTTCGCATGAGCGCGCGGCAACAACCCAACCTCGATCTCGCGCGCCGCATGGCGAATGCGATCCGCATGCTCGCGGTGGATGCGGTGGAGGCCGCGAACTCCGGCCACCCGGGCGCGCCCATGGGCATGGCCGACATCGCCGAGGTGCTGTGGAACCGCCACCTGCGCCACAACCCGGCCAACCCGCACTGGTTCGACCGCGACCGCTTCGTGCTCTCCAACGGCCACGGCTCCATGCTGCTCTACGCGCTGCTGCACCTCACCGGCTACGCGCTGTCCATGGACGACCTGCGCCAGTTCCGCCGCCTGCACAGCAAGACCGCCGGCCACCCCGAGGTGGGCGTGACACCGGGCGTGGAGACCACCACCGGCCCGCTGGGCCAGGGCCTGGCCAACGCGGTCGGCATGGCGCTGGCCGAGAAGCTGCTCGCGCAGGAATTCAACCGCCCCGGCCACGACATCGTCGACCACCACACCTACGTGTTCCTGGGCGACGGCTGCCTGATGGAGGGCATCAGCCACGAGGTGTGTTCGCTCGCGGGCACGCTGCGCCTGTCCAAACTGATCGCGCTGTACGACGACAACGGCATCTCCATCGACGGCCACGTGCAGGGCTGGTTCACCGACGACACGCCGCGCCGCTTCGCCGCCTACGGCTGGCACGTGGTCACGGTGGACGGGCACGACCACAGCCTGATCCACGCCGCGCTGCAGCGCGCGCGCAGCGCCGCCGCGCAGGCCGAGGGCAAACCCACGCTGATCTGCTGCAAGACCGTGATCGGCAAGGGCGCGCCCAACAAGCAGGGCAGCCACGACGTGCACGGCGCGGCGCTCGGCGCGGCCGAGGTGCAGGCCACGCGCGAGGCGCTCGGCTGGACCGCGGCACCCTTCGAGATACCGGCCGACATCGCCACCGCGTGGAACGCCACCGAGCGCGGCTGCGCGCTGGAAACGCAATGGCTCCAGCGCCTGGCCGCGTACCGCGAGGCTTTCCCGGCCGAGGCGGCCGCGTTCGAACGCCGCATGGCCGGCGAGTTGCCCGAAGGTTTTGCCGACAACCTGCCCGCGCTCGTGGCTGCGCTGGGCCAGCGCAGCGACGCGGTCGCCACGCGCAAGGCCAGCCAGCTCGCGCTGGATGCGATGGCGCCGAAGCTGCCCGAAATCTTCGGTGGCAGCGCCGACCTCACCAGCTCCAACCTCACCAACTTCAAGGGCTGTGTGACCGCGGGGCCGAACAAGGCCGGGCGCTTTGTGGGTGGCAACCACATGAGCTACGGCGTGCGCGAATTCGGCATGGCCGCGATCATGAACGGCCTGGCGCTGCACGGTGGCTTCATCCCCTACGGCGGCACCTTCCTCGCGTTCAGCGACTACAGCCGCAACGCGGTGCGCATGGCCGCGCTGATGAAGCTGCAGGTCATCCACGTGTTCACGCACGACAGCATCGGCCTGGGCGAGGACGGCCCCACACACCAGCCGGTGGAGCACGTGCCCAGCCTGCGCATCATTCCGGGGCTGGACGTGTGGCGACCCGCCGATGCGCTGGAGACGGCGGTGGCCTGGGCGCACGCGCTGCAGCGGCGCGACGGCCCCACCGCGCTCGCGCTCTCGCGCCAGAACCTGCCGCAGCTGGGCGACGCGTCGCGCGCCGTGGCGATCCAGCGCGGGGGCTACGTGCTCTCCGACATGGAAGGCGCGCAGGCCGTGATCCTTGCCACCGGTTCGGAAACCGCGCTGGCCGTGCAGGCGCAGACCGCGCTCGCGGCCGAGGGCATCGCCACGCGCGTGGTCTCCATGCCCTGCACCAACCTGTTCGACCGGCAGGACACCGCCTGGCAGGACGCCGTGCTGCCGCCCGCGCTGCCCGCCGTGGCGGTGGAGGCCGCGCACCCCGATTTCTGGCGCAAGTACGTGGGCCGCACCGGCCGCGTGGTGGGCATGAGCAGCTTCGGCGAATCGGCCCCCGCGAAAGACCTGTACGCGCACTTCGGCATCACCGCCGCGCGCGTGGCCGACGAGGTGCGCGCGCTGGTGCATCCGCGCCCGCGCCTGCGCGCCGGCATCGAGGCGGAGGCGGCATGAGCGCGGTGGACCTGGCCATGTTCGACCTCGACGGCACGCTGGTCGCCACCGCCGGCGAGATCGGCGACGCCGTCAACGACACGCTGGTGCGCTTCGAATTGCCGGCGGTGTCGCAGGTGCAGGTAGAGCGCTGGATCGGCCATGGCACGCGCGAGCTGCTGATCCAGGCGCTCGCGTCCGCCGGCAAGACCAGCGCCGACATGGTGCGCACCAGCGCCGCGCTCACGCTGATCGCCACCGAGTTCGACCGCCACTACCAGCGCCGCTGCGGCACGCGCAGCCAGCTCTACCCGCAGGTGCGCGAAACGCTCACTGCCCTGCGCGAACGCGGCGTGAAGCTTGCCGTGGTGACCAACAAGGAAAGCCGCTACACCGCCACCGTGCTCGACGCGCACCGCCTCGCGCCGCTGTTCGACCGCGTGGTGAGCGGCGACAGCCTGCCCACGAAAAAGCCCGACCCGGCCGGCATCCACAGCTGCCTCGCGCAGTTCGGCGCCGCGCGCGAGCGCGCGCTGTTCGTGGGCGATTCGTCCATCGACGTGGCCACCGCGCGCAACGCCGGCGTGCGCGTGTGGGCGCTGCCCTATGGCTACAACATGGGCGAGGCGATCACCGCCTGCAATCCCGACCGCGTCATCGAAGACATCTCCGCCTTGCTGAACTGAACCCTTTCCCTTCCAACGTCATGACACAGAAAGCTCCTCTCCGCATCGGCATCAACGGCTTTGGCCGAATCGGGCGCAACGTTCTGCGCAGCGCGATCCAGAACTTCTCGGACATCGAAGTGGTGGCCATCAACGACCTGCTGGAGCCGGAGTACCTGGCGTACATGCTGCAGTACGACAGCGTGCACGGCCGCTTCAAGGGCGACGTGAAGGTCGAAGGCAACACCCTGATCGTCAACGGCAAGAAGATCCGCCTGACGCAGGAACGCGACCCGGCCAACCTGAAGTGGGCCGAGGTCGGTGCCGAGGTGGTGATCGAATCCACCGGCCTGTTCCTGGACAAGGCCACCGCGCAGAAGCACCTGGATGCCGGCGCGAAGAAGGTCATCCTGTCGGCCCCCAGCAAGGACGACACCCCCATGTTCGTCTTCGGCGTGAACGACAAGACCTACAAGGGCGAGACCATCATCTCCAACGCCAGCTGCACGACCAACTGCCTGGCGCCCATTGCCAAGGTGCTCAACGACAAGTGGGGCATCAAGCGCGGTCTGATGACCACGGTGCACGCGGCCACGGCCACGCAGAAGACGGTGGACGGCCCGAGCAACAAGGACTGGCGCGGCGGCCGCGGCATCCTGGAGAACATCATCCCCAGCAGCACGGGCGCGGCCAAGGCGGTGGGCGTGGTGATTCCCGAGCTCAACAAGAAGCTCACGGGCATGAGCTTCCGGGTGCCGACCAGCGACGTGTCGGTGGTGGACCTGACGGTGGAGCTCAACAGCGAGGCGAGCTACGAAGAGATCAAGGCGGAGATGAAGGCGCAGGCCGAGGGCGCCTTGAAGGGCGTGCTGGGTTACACGGAAGACAAGGTGGTGGCGACCGACTTCCGCGGTGACACGCGCACCTCGATCTTCGACGCGGACGCGGGCATTGCGCTGGACAAGACCTTCATCAAGGTGGTGAGCTGGTACGACAACGAGTGGGGTTACTCCAACAAGTGCCTGGAAATGGCCCGTGTCGTTGGTGGCCTGACATGAAAGCGCTGCGCTTCACCGACGTCTGCGCGAACGGCTTCGCGAAGGACAAGCGCGTCTTCATCCGCGCCGACCTGAACGTGCCGCAGGACGAAGCGGGCCGCATCACCGAAGACACGCGCATCCGCGCGAGCATCCCGGCGATCCGCATGGCGCTGGACGCTGGCGCGGCCGTCATGGTCACCAGCCACCTGGGCCGCCCCACCGAAGGCCAGTTCAAGCCCGAGGACTCGCTCGCCCCCGTGGCCGCGCGCCTGGGTGAACTCATGGACCGCCCCGTGCGCCTGGTCGCCAACTGGATCGACGGCGACTTCTCGGTCGCCCCCGGTGAGGTCGTGCTGCTGGAGAACTGCCGCCTGAACGTGGGTGAGAAGAAGAACAACCCCGAGCTGGCCAAGAAGCTCGGCGCCCTGTGCGACATCTTCGTGCACGACGCCTTCGGCACCGCCCACCGCGCCGAAGGCACCACCTACGGCATCGCCGAGACGGCCCCCATCGCCTCCGCCGGCCCGCTGCTGGCGGCCGAGATGGACGCCATTGCCCAGGCCCTGGCCGCCCCGAAACGGCCCCTGGTGGCCATCGTGGCCGGCAGCAAGGTCAGCACCAAGCTCACCATCCTCAAGAGCCTGGCGAAGAACGTGGACAACCTGATCGTCGGTGGTGGCATCGCCAACACCTTCATGCTCGCTGCCGGGCTGAAGATCGGCAAGAGCCTTGCCGAGCCGGACCTCCTGAGCGAAGCGAAGGCGGTGATCGAGGCGATGAAGGCGCGGGGCGCGGAGGTGCCGATCCCGACCGACGTGGTGACGGCCAAGAGCTTCAGCGCGGACGCACCGGCCACCACGAAGCTGGCCACCGAGGTGGCCGATGACGACCTGATCCTGGACATCGGGCCGCAGACGGCGCAGAAGCTGGCCGAGCAGCTCATGAAGGCGGGCACGATCGTGTGGAACGGGCCGGTGGGGGTGTTCGAGTTCGAGGCGTTCGAGGGTGGCACCAAGGCCATCGCCGACGCCATCGCGAAGAGCAGCGCGTTCAGCATCGCCGGGGGCGGGGACACGCTGGCGGCGATCGCGAAGTACGGCATCGAGAAGGAGGTGGGCTACATCTCCACGGGCGGTGGTGCCTTCCTTGAGGTGCTCGAGGGCAAGACGCTGCCGGCGTTTGAAGTGCTCGAACGCCGCGCATCCTGATTTCTCATTCTTCATTTCAACCAGGAGATTTCCATGGCCCTCGTTTCCCTCCGCCAGGTGCTGGACCACGCCGCCGAACACGGCTACGGCGTGCCGGCCTTCAACGTCAACAACCTCGAACAGATCCTCGCCATCATGGAAGCCGCGCAGGAGACCGACAGCCCGGTGATCCTGCAGGCCTCGGCCGGTGCTCGCAAGTACGCGGGTGAGGCCTACCTGCGCCACATGGTGCTGGCCGCGGTGGAAGCCCACCCCGACCTGCCCGTGGTGCTGCACCAGGACCATGGCGCCACGCCGGCGGTGTGCATGCAGTCGATCCGCTCGGGCTTCACCAGCGTGATGATGGACGGCTCGCTGCGCGAGGACGGCAAGACGCCCGCCACCTACGACTACAACCTCGCGGTGACGCGCCGCGTCTGCGAACTCGCGCACGCCGTGGGCGTGTCGGTGGAAGGTGAACTCGGTTGCCTGGGCTCGCTGGAGACCGGCGAGGCCGGCGAGGAAGACGGCGTGGGTGCGGCCGGCAAGCTCACGCACGACATGATGCTGACCGACCCCGACCAGGCCGAAGACTTCGTGCGCCGCACCGGTGTGGACGCGCTGGCCATCGCCATCGGCACCAGCCACGGCGCCTACAAGTTCACGCGCCAGCCCACGGGCGACATCCTCGCCATCGACCGCATCGCCGCCATCCACGCCAAGGTGCCGAACACGCACCTGGTGATGCACGGCAGCTCCAGCGTGCCACAGGAATGGCTGGCCATCATCCGGGAGCACGGTGGCGACATCAAGGAAACCTACGGCGTGCCGGTGGAAGAGATCCGGCGCGGCATCCAGAACGGCGTGCGCAAGGTCAACATCGACACCGACATCCGCCTGGCCATGACCGGCGCCATGCGCCAGACCTTCGCGCAGGAGCGCAGCGAGTTCGACCCGCGCAAGGCGCTGCTGGCCGCCAAGAAGGCCGCGCGCGCCGTGTGCCGCGAGCGCTTCGAGGCCTTCGGCAGCGCGGGCCAGGCCGGGAAGATGAAGCCCGTGCCGCTGGACGCGATGGCCGAGAGCTACGCCTGAGCCTTCTGCAAGCTCAGCGTTCGATCAGCACCAGGTTGTAGGGTCGCGCGCCCACGTAGTGCGGGCTGTTCGGCGTGGCGGTGAGCGCGCCATTGCCCGCGTCGATGTCGGCGATGTGGAACGTGATCGTGTGGTGGTCGGACCAGTAGAGGCGTGTGCCCGTCGGGTTGGTGGTCACGTACTCGGTGCGCACGCTGTTCGGCTGCGCGCCCTGCTCGGCCAGCGCGCCGCTGGTGGTGTCGATGTCGAAGAGCCGGATGCCCTGGTCGGTCGCGAGGTAGCCCACCGTGCCCGCGCCGTTGGTGGTGAAGGACAGCCATTCGCTGCTGAGGCCTGCGGTCGTGTGGCCGCCGGGCATGAGGTCGGTCAGCGCGCCGGTGGCGGGGTCGATGCGGTAGGCGTTCAGGCGGGCCTGCCAGTTGGTCACATAAAGGAAATCGCCCGAGGGGTGAACGGCGATGCCATAGCCCTGGCCAGACGTCGCCCACGGGCTGCCGGCCACGGGTGCGAGTGCCCCGGTGGTGGCGTCGATGCTGAAGCCCGACACGTCGAGACCGTTCTGGTTGGTCACATACAGGCGGCGGCTGTTGGGTGTGATGGCGATCTTGGTCGGGATGTGGCCCGCCGCGAACGGGCTGCCGGCGATCTCGGTCAGCACGCCCGTGGTGGGGTCGATGCGGTAGCCGCTCACGCTGGCGTTCTGGCTGTTGGCCACGTAGGCAAAGCGGCCGTCGGGGCTGATCTCCATCGACATCGGGCCGGTGCTGGTGTTGACCGGGCCGCCAGGCAGCGCGGTGAGTTCACCGGTGCTGGCGTCGACGCTGTAGCCGGAAACGGTGTTGCCCGCCAGGTTGGTGGTGTAGATGAAGCGGTGGTCGGGCGTTTTCGCCATCCAGCGGTTGTCGGCGCCGGCGGGGTAGGGCGAGCCCGGCAGGTTGGTGCGTGCACCGGTCGCGAGGTCGATGCGGTAGCCCAGCACCTGGTTGTTGCCGTAGTCGGGGATGTAGACCCAGGACACGGTGACCGGCGTCACGCAGCTCACGTCGACGTTGGTGATGTTGGCGTTCGGGTTGCTGCCGCTGCCGTTGGTCACGGTGCAGGTCTGGCCGGCCGGGGCGGTGCCCACGGTCACGTTGTACGTCGACGCGGCGGCGATGGGCGTGGCGAACGTGAAGGCGCCGTTGGCCGTCAGGGTGAGCGCATCCGCACCGTTGTTCTGCAGGGTCACCTGCTCGCCGCCGGCCAGGCCGCTGAGCGTGCCGCCCACGGTGTAGGTGACTGGCACGACGGGAATGAAGACAGGCGCCGTGCTGGCATTCGGTGCGGCGGCGCCGGAATGACTGGAGCCGCCGCAGGCGGCCAGCAGCATCAGCGAACCACCCAGGACCAGGGTGGAGAGGACATGGCGAAAAAGTCGGGAAGCGGCAGGTGTGGGCATGCGCCAGAGGAAGTGATGGATTGGAATCCTCACTATCGGATCCGTAGCACGAAAGCTTGAATGTTTCGGTTTCGTGACGCGGTGCACCACGAAACGTCGGTCACGCCAGCGGCAGTTCCAGCACGAATTCGGCGCCGCCGCCGTCCACGTTGTGTGCGCCCAGCCGGCCACCGTGCTGCTCGACGATGCCGTAGCTGATCGACAGGCCCAGGCCGGTGCCCTTGCCCACCGGCTTGGTGGTGAAGAAGGGGTCGAAGATGCGCAGCAGGTGCTCGGGCGGGATGCCCGGGCCGTTGTCGCGCAGGGTCACGCGGGCCATGCCGTCCACCCGCGCCAGCGACACGCGGATGAGGGGCGCGTCGAGGTGGCTGACGGCGTCGAAGCCGTTCTGCAGCAGGTTCATCATCACCTGCTGCAGCTGGCCGGCGCTGCCCATCACCGTGAGCGGTTCGCCCGTGTCCCATTGCACATCCACCGGCGCCGAAAGGCCCTTCTGTACCCAGTGGATCGCGCGCTCGATCACCTCCGGCAGGTGGACCGGCTTGCGCTCCTCCGAATCCATGGCCGAGAAGCGCTTGAGGCCGTGCACGATGTCGGCCGTGCGCTGCGCGCCTTCCAGCGTGCCTTCGATGAGCGAGGGCAGGTCGGCCAGCAGGTGTTCGATGCGCAGCTTGCGGCGCATCTCGGCCAGCACGGCCTCGGGCTCGTGCGCGTGCATCGCGGCCAGGTAGGTGCGCAGGCGGTCGCTGTACTTGCTGAGCGCGTGCACGTTGCCCAGCACGAAGCTGATCGGGTTGTTGAGTTCGTGCGCCACGCCGGCCACCAGCTGGCCCAGCGAGGCCATCTTTTCCGAATGCAGCAGCTGCTGCTGCGTGCGCTTCAGCGCCTCGTGCGCGGCGCGCATCTCGTGGTACGCGCGCTTGAGTTCGGCCGTGGGCCGGCCCACCCACACCGTGCCCACGCGCCGGCCCTTGTCGCCAATGCGGGGCGTGCAGTTCGCGTCCACCGACACGGCCTGCCCCGCGCGGTCCAGCAGGTTGAGTTCGATGCCCTCGCCCGCGCGCGGTGCGTCGGCCTTCTCCATCGCGGCGCGCGCCAGCTCCTGGCTTTGCGCGTCGGCCAGCAGGGCATACAGCGGCGTGCCGCTCAGCTGCTCTTCGGGGCGACCGGTGAGTTCGCACAGCGCGGCGTTCGCCTGCTCGATCACGCCGTTCGCGTCGCACACCACCAGCACGTCCGACATGGAGGTCAACACGCTGAAGATGAACTGCTGCGACTGCTCGAGCTCGGCGTTCTTCTTCTCCAGCTCCACCTCGTCGTCGATCAGGCGCGTGTAGACCTCGTCCATCTTCTGGATGACGTCCATCCAGGTGGACTCGTCCACGCCCTCCATGGGGCCGGAGGGCAGCGGCGGGCTCTGCGGGCGTGGCTTGCTGTTCATGTCTAGTGGACGGTGCAGACCATGCAGGGGTCGAACGAGCGCACGATGTGCTGCACCGCCACCGGTGTCTTCTCGCCTTCGCGCACCGGCGCGTCCACCAGCGCCTGTTCAAGCGCGCCCGGTGTGCCGGCCGCGTCGCGCGGCGAGAAGTTCCAGCTCGTGGGCGCGACGATCTGGTAGTTGGCGATGCGCCCGCCGCGCACCACCACCCAGTGGCCCAGGCTGCCGCGCGCGGCTTCCGACAGGCCCATGCCGCTGCCCTCGTCGGGCAGGTCGGACGGCACGCAGAACGGTTCGGTGGGCCGCAGCGCGCGCAGCCAGTCTTCCATCATCGGCACCACGCGCGCGAGTTCGAGCACGCGCGCGAGCACGCGGGTGTAGACGTTGCCGCCGTGCCGCGCCACCGCGTCGCGCACCAGCGGATGGCCCGATGCGAGCTGGCGCGCGATCGCGCCCGTTTCCACCACCTCGCCGGCCAGGCGCGGCGCCTTGTTCCAGGTGTAGCCGCGCGCCTTGTCGGGGTCGGGCCGGGTCTGGCCGTGCAAAGGGTGCAGCGGGCCCGCGCCGTCGGCCAGCCAGGCGTGCGTGGCGTCTTCGGTGATGGCGCTTGCGTCCACGGCATCGAGCCGCGCGGCATCGGCGCGCCACACGCCACCGGGCAGCGCGTGGCCGCCTTCGGGTTGTGCGTAGGCACCGTAGCTGAGGTAGCGGCCCGGGCCGGGGCCGAGCGCCTGCAGCTGGAGGTCCTGCACCAGCGTGAGGAAGAAGCGCAGGTCGCCGCCCAGCGGGTCTTGCGCGTGCCAGGCCCACAGCGCGTCCTCGCTGTCGATGCTGGTGATGGCTTCGAGCGGCGCGGCGAACAGCTGGCGTTCGAGGAAGGCGCGGAACTCGCGCACGCGCGAGAGCAGCCGCACGCGCTCGGCCGCGTCGATGGGGCGCGTGCTGCCGCCGGGCTCGATGGACTGCGTGTGCGGCCACTTGCCGCCCAGCGTGCCGAGCAGCGTGAACCAGCGCTGGCGCGCCGCCGTGGCCGCGCGCACCTGCTCGCCGTGGTTCGGCGCGAAGCGGCGCACCGCCTCGGCGTGCCACGCGTGGCCGGCGTACACCGGGCGCGCGAAGTCCGGCATGAAGAACAGGTAGAAGTGCGTGAGGTGGTCGGCCAGGTTCTCGGTCGCCAGGATCACGTTGCTCGCGTGCTGCCCGTTGGCCGGCATGGCGATGCCGCCCAGGTGCGCCAGCGCGCGTGCCGACGCCACCGATTGCGACACCGAGCAGATGCCACAGATGCGCGGCACGTACACCAGCGCATCGTGTGGCGCCTTGCCCTGCAGGATCTGCTCGAAGCCGCGGTACATGGTGGCGTTGACCTGGGCCGAGGCCACGCGGTCGCCCTGCACGTCGAGCTGCACCTCGAGGTCGCCTTCGACGCGGTTGAACGGGCCGACGAGCAGGCGCGTCATTTCAAGCGCGTCTTTCGCACGGCGGGCTTCACCACCAGATGGTCGGCCACCGCGTTGTGCTTCACGCGCTTCGGCGTGGCGCTCTTGGAGAGCGAGGCCAGCGCCACGAACCAGGCCTTGGGCATGTCGGTGGGCAGGCCGATGGGAATGCCGGCGAGCTTGGGTGTTTCGTGGAAGGGGTGGCCGGGCTCCTGGAAGCCGGGTTCGGTGCAGGCGATGCAGGCATAGCCGCCGCGGGTGCACGAACCTTCGCCGTTCCACAGCCGCGTGTTGCAGTCGGCGTGCACCTGCGTGCCCTTGCAACCCATGTGTTCCATCATGCAGCCCAGGTCCGATGGCTTCTCTGCACTCGCCTTGAACTCGTAGTACTCGTTGCGCGTGCAGCCGTGGTGCACCAGCTGGTCGGCGTAGAAGCGCGGGCGGTTGAGCGGGTCGAGCTCGTCGGCGCCGAAGCTGTCGGCGGCCAGCGCCATCAGCGTGTCGATCACCCAGCTCGGGTGCGTGGGGCAGCCCGCGATGTTGATCACCGGCAGGCCGCTGGCCGAGCGGAAGGCAGCGCCGAGCAGGCCGCCGGGTTCGTCGTCTTCGTACTGCAGGCCGCAGGCATCGGTGGGGTTGTCGCCACCGGCGGTGATGCCGCCCCAGGCCGCGCAGCTGCCCACGGCCACCACGTGTTTCGCGCGCGCGCTGAGGCGCCGCACCCAGTCGATCATCGGCAGCTGCGTGCCGGCCAGCATGTGGAAACGGCCGGTGCCGTTCGGGCCGCGCAGCAGCGAACCTTCCACGCACAGCGCGTCCAGCCGCGTGCGGCCGTCGAGCACCGCGTCGAGCAGGTCCAGCAGTTCGTCGCCGCTCTCCATCGACAGCGAGGGATGCCACAGCAGGTTCACCCCTGCGTCGCGCAGGTGGCCCTGGAAGTCGGTGGTGTCCGCGCACAGCAGCGACATGCTGCAGCCGCCGCAACCACCTGATTGCAACCACAAGACATTGAGTGGCGTGTTCATTTTTCCAGTCCCAGCCGTTGCATCTTGCCGCGCAGGCCCACGCGCGAGAGGCCGAGTTCCTGCGCCACGCGGGTCTTGTTCCAGCGGTGGCGTTGCAGCGTCTCGCGCAGCACCATCGCCTCGATCACGTCCAGCCGCTCGGCCAGCGTGCCGCTGGTGGGCAGGGCAGCCTGCAGGTCTTCGCCGCCCTTGCCGTGGCCCTGCAGCACGCGCGCCGAGAACGACGCGGCTTCCAGCTCGCGCCCGTCCTGCAGCGCGAGCGCGCGCGCGATCTCGTTGCGCAGTTCGCGGATGTTGCCGGGCCAGGGGTAGGCGAGCAGGCAGGCCAGTGTGGCGTCGGGCAGCGAGGCGCCGGGGTGGCCCAGTTCGGTCGCCACGTCCTGCACCAGCTGGCGCGCGATGGGCGCGATGTCGGCCGCGCGCTCGCGCAGCGGCGGCACGGTGAGCGTGACGCCCGCCAGCCGGTAGTACAGGTCTTCGCGGAACAGGCCGTCGCGCACGCGCTGTTCCAGGTCGCGGTGGGTGGCGGCGATCACGCGCACGTCCACCGGCACCGGGCGCGCGCCGCCCACGGGCCGCACCTCGCCTTCCTGCAGCACGCGCAGCAGCTTCACCTGAAAGGCCGGCGAGGTCTCGCCGATCTCGTCGAGGAACACCGTGCCGCCGTGCGCGCGCTGGAACAGGCCGGGGTGGTCTTCGTAGGCGCCGGTGAAGGCGCCGCGCTTGTGGCCGAACAGTTCGGACTCGAGCAGCGTGTCGGGAATGGCCGCGCAGTTCTCCACCACGAAGGGGCCGGTCAGGCGCGGCGAGGCGTAGTGCACCGCGCGCGCCAGCAGTTCCTTGCCAGTGCCCGATTCGCCGAGCACGAGCACCGCGATGTCGTAGCGCGCCACGCGTTGCGACATCGCGCACACGGCATCCAGCGGGCTGCCCGGCGCGCGCACGATGCGGTCGAAACCGAAGCTGGCGCGCGCCCGGTCGATCTGCGTGGCGGTGCGCTGGCGCAGCACGCCGGTGCTGGTGCGCAGCTCCAGGTCGAGCCGGCTGGTCTGGCGCTGCAGCGATTGCGCCTCGACCGCGTTGCGCACCGAGTCCAGCAGGTGGTCGGGCGCCCAGGGCTTGAGGATGTACTGGTAGATGCCGGCCTCGTTGATGCCGGCGATGATGTCTTCGCTGTCGGTGTAGCCCGAGATCACGATGCGCACCGCCTCGGGCCAGCGCTCGCGCACTTCCTTGAGAAAACCCACACCCGTGACGCCGGGCATGCGTTGGTCGCACAGGATCACGCTCACCGGCTGGCGTTCGAGCAGGCCGCGCGCCTCGTCGGCGCTGCTGGCGGTGAACACGGTGAAGTCCTCGTCCAGCGTGCGGCGCATCGCGTCCTGCGAGCGCACCTCGTCGTCCACCACCAGCACGGTGGGCAGGGCGTCGATGGGCAATGGCGCGTTCATCGGTGCAAGGCGAGGTGGCGCGGCGTCCAGGCGTGCGGCACCTTGTGCACGAAGTGGTGGCGCGCGACGTGGTAGCTGGGATCGAAGCCGTAGAAATTGCGGTGCATGCGCGCGAGTTCCTGTTCGCGGTGGTGGGCCAGCGGGCGAAGGCTTTCATCGCGCTCGCGGGTGGCCTGCCGGGCCGCCAGCCTCTGCGGCAGATTGTAGGAGGCCGCGAGCGCCAGCGCGCGTTCCAGGCAGCGCGTTTCGAAGCCCTCGCGTGCCCCATCGTCGCAGTGGTCAATCAGGCCCATCGCCGCGGCCTCGCGCGCCAGCAGCGGCAGCCGCTGCGCCATCAGCGCCTCCGCGCCGGCCTCGCCCAGGCGGCGCGGCAGCAGGTAGGTCCAGTACTCGGAGCCGTACAGGTTGCCCATGTTCTTGTAGTGCGGGTTGAGCACCACGCCACCGTGCGCCCACACCTCGTCCGCCGCCAGCGCCAGGAAGGCACCGCCCGCGCCCGCGTTGCCGCGCAGCACGCTCACGGTGAGGCGGTCCGGCGTCTCGATCACGGCGAGTGCCGCGTCGTTCATCGCCTGGATGTGGCGCCACGAGGCGTCGGCCGCGCTGTCGCCGGGCCGGTGCGCGGCCGCCTCGATGGCGTTGAGGTCGATGCCGTTGCTGAAGAAGTCTTCACCCCCCAGCAGCATGAGCACGCGCGTTGGCCGCTCGCGCAGTTCGAGCAGCGCGTCGCGCAGGCGCTCGCAGCGCGCGGTGGACATCGCGCCGTTGTGGAAGTCGAAGCGCAGGCAACCCACGCGCGCGCCGTCGGGGCCGTGTTCGGTGTAGCGCAGCTCGCCCCATTCGCCGTCGGCGCGTTGCAGCGGTACCGGCAGGCGGGGCAGGGCGCTGGCCTCGGCGGCGAAGGCGTCGGCCGCGGCCTGCTTGAAGCCGGGTGCGCCATCGGCCACGCGGCGCGCCTGGCCGATCCACACGCCACCATCGCGCGTGCGGCGCAGCAGCGCGCCATCGCGCACCGCCAGCACCTCGCCCGGCGCGGCGTGTGCGAAAGCCGCCATCGCGGCGGCGGATGCGGCGTGGCCGTCACCCAGGTGGCAGGCCTGGCCCCAGAGCGCGTCGAGCACGCCGGGCTGGCCATCCGCGCAACGCAACCGCGCCAGCACCTCGGCGGTGCCGTGCCGCGCCCAGTCGATGGCGCGGTCGGCTTGCCGCATCGCGGGCCGCCATTGCGCGGGCGGCGGTGCGTCGCCGTGGCGCTCGCCGTTCCCGAAACGCTGCACGGCGGCCAGCGTGGCCTGCAGCGCGGCCTGCGTCACCTCGCGGCGGTACAGGCTGCCCTTGCTGGCCTCGCGCATGGCAAACGCCGCGTGCGCCCACACCGGGCCGGCGTCGAAATCGGCGTTGGCTTGCAGCACCGTCACGCCCCATGTGCGCTCGCCACGCAGCACCGCCCAGTCCAGCGCGCTCGGCCCCTGGTCGCCCGGCGGGCCGGGGTGCACCACCAGGCAGGTGAGCGACTGCCACACGCTGGCCGGTATGCGGCGCTTGAGAAAGGGCGCGAGCAGCAGGTCGGGCTGGAACAGCGCCACGGCCTCTTCGGTCACGCGGTCGTTGATGTCGAGTTCCACGCTCACCGTGTGGCCGCGCGCGCGCAGCTCGGCGAACAGGCGCTGCGTGAGGCTGTTGAAGCTATGGCACAGCAACAGGATGCGCAGGCCGCCGGGTGCTGCGCTCATGTGGGTGGCCGCAGGCCCTGCAGCTCGCGCGCGGCGTGCTTGCGGCCCATGTGGGCCGAGAGCCGCGTTTCGATGTGGTCCAGCGCGGTGTTGAACGAAGCCACCGTGCGCGCGGCGCGCAAGGGCTGCACCACCTCGGGCGTGTCCACACCGAAATGCGCCGCCAGCCGCGCCAGGGCCTGGCGGCACAGCGCTTCGTGCACCGGCGCCGGCAACTCGCGTTCCAGCTCGGTGGGGGGCGAAGGCGGCGGTGGTGGCGGTGCGGCCGGTGGTGCCACCGGTTCGATCAGCCCGAGCGCCAGCAGCGCCTGCATGTGTTCGCGCACCTGTGGCACGCCGCGCGTGGCCAGCGCGCTCACCGTGTCGCTGCCGTTCACCATGATCAGCACCGAGCGCATGGCGGCCGGCACGCGCTCCGAGCGCTGCACGATCTCGGCCCGTCCGCGCGCGGTTTTCTGGAACACGGTGTCGGGCATCAACTTCCCTTTCCGGCGCGAGATGTCCCATCCAGAGACACCGAGGGTCCGGCTCTGCCGGCCCAAGGGTGTCGCCCCCTCGGGGGGAGGCGCCGAAGGCGACGCAGGGGGGTCAACATATCCGTGGGAGTTGCTCGCCGCTGAGCCAGTCGACCACGCGCCGCCCGCCGAAACGCGTGGCCATCTGCACGAAGTGGTGCGGGTCGGTGGTGACCTCGCCGATGCGCGCGGCCTCGGCGCCCAGCGGGTGGGCGCGCATGGCGGCCAGCACCGCGTCGGCCGCCTCGGGCGCACACACCGCGACCAGCTTGCCTTCGTTGGCCACGTACAGCGGGTCCAGCCCAAGCAGTTCGCAGGCCGCGTCCACCTGCGCGCGCACCGGAATGGCCGCCTCCTGCAGCAGCATGCCCACGCCGGACTGGCGCGCGATCTCGTTCAGCGTGGTGGCCAGGCCGCCGCGCGTGGGGTCGCGCAGCACGCGCACCGCGCCCGGCGCGGCCGCGAGCATGGCCGCCACCAGCGTGTGCAGCGCGGCGGTGTCGCTTTCGATGGTGGTCTCGAAGGCCAGCGACTCGCGCTGCGAGAGCACGGCCACGCCGTGGTCGCCGATGGTGCCGGAGAGCAGCAGCACGTCGCCCGCGCGCGCGTTGCGCCCGGCGATGTCCACACCCGGCGGCACCACGCCAACCCCGGTGGTGCTGATGAACACGCCGTCGCCCTTGCCCTTCTCCACCACCTTGGTGTCGCCGGTGACGATGGGCACGCCTGCCGCGCGCGCGGCCGCCGCCATGGAACGCACGATGCGCTGCAGCTCGACCAGCGGAAAACCTTCCTCCAGGATGAAGCTCGCGCTCAGCCACAGCGGCGTGGCGCCGGACATGGCCACGTCGTTCACCGTGCCGTGCACCGAGAGGCAGCCCACGTCGCCACCGGGAAAGAACAGCGGCGAGACCACGTGGCCGTCGGTGGCCATCACCAGCCGGCCCTGGCCGTTCGGGAACGCGGGCAGCGGCAGGCGCGCGCCGTCGTCGCCCTGGCGCAGGTAGGGGTTGTCGAAGGCGGCGAGGAACAGTTCCTCGATGAGCTGCGCCGCCGCCTTGCCGCCCGCGCCGTGCCCCATGTCCACGCGGCCGTGTTTGATGTCGAGCGGCCGGGTGTAGTTCTTCTTCACCGGCTTTGGCGCCGGGGCCTCGCCGCTGGCGGTCTGGTCTATGTCGGCTCTCATGGCGTGGCCTCCTCGATGGCGGCCACGACCGGAATGTCGCGGAAGCGCCCGTAGGTGTAGTGCGCCGCGCAGGCGCCTTCGCTGGACACCATGCACGAGCCCACCGGGTTCTCGGGCGTGCACACGGTGCCGAAGATCTTGCAGTCGGTCGGCCGCTTCACGCCGCGCAGGATCGCGCCGCACTCGCAGGCCTTGTTGTCGGCCACCGGCTTGTAGTCGAGCGCGAAGCGGCGCTCGGCGTCGAAGGCCGCGTAGGCCTCGCGGATCTTCAGCGCGCTGTACGGCACCTCGCCCAGGCCGCGCCATTCGAAGCTGGGCCGCAGTTCGAACACCTCGGACACCACGGCCTGCGCCTTCAGGTTGCCTTCGGAGGTGACGGCGCGACGGAACTGGTTCTCCACCTCCGCGCGGCCTTCGTTGACCTGGCGCACCAGCATCAGGATGGCCTGCATCACGTCCAGCGGCTCGAACCCCGCGATGACGACCGGCTTGCGGTATTCCTCGGCGAAGTGTTCGTAGGGGCCGGAGCCGATCACGATGCTCACGTGCGCGGGGCCGACGAAGCCGTCGATGGGCACGGTGCCGTACTGGCGCACTTCTGGCGATTCGAGGATGTGCGTGATGGCCGAGGGCGTGAGCACGTGGCAGCACAGCACGCTGAAGTTGGTCAGGCCTTCGCGCTTCGCGAGCTGCAGCGTGAGGGCGGTGGGTGGCGTGGTGGTCTCGAAACCGATGGCGAAGAACACCACCTCGCGCTGCGGGTTCTGGCGCGCGATGGTGAGCGCGTCGGCGGCGGAATACACCATGCGGATGTCGCCGCCGCGCGCCTTCGCGCGGATCAATGAAAGGCTTTCGGAAGCCGGCACTCGCATGGTGTCGCCATAGGTGCAGACGATGGCGCCCTGTGCGAGCGCGAGGCCGATGGCCTGGTCGATGCGGCCGATGGGCAGCACGCACACCGGGCAACCGGGGCCGTGCACCATCTTCACGTTGGGCGGCAGCAGCTCCATCACGCCGTAGCGCGAGATCGCGTGCGTGTGGCCGCCGCAGAACTCCATGAAGCTGTAGGTGCGCGCCGGGTCGGCCTCGGCGGCGATGCGCGCGCCGATCTGCTGGGCGAGTTCGCCGTCGCGGAATTCGTCGATGTACTTCATTTGACCGTCTCCACCGCTTCTTCATTCAGCTGCGCCATCTCCGCGAACATCGCCAGCGTGCGCTCCGCCTCTTCGGGGTCGATGGTGCCGATGGCGTGGCCCACGTGCACGATCACGTAATCGCCCACCTGCACCCCGCTCACCAGGGCGATCGAGATCTCCTTGCGGATGCCGCCGAGGTCGACCACGGCCTGGTCGTCGGGCCGCAGCTCCACCAGCCGCGCGGGTATGGCTAGGCACATGGTTGGGATTCCTTTTCGTGGGTGTCGTTGTTCTGTGGGGTGCCGGCTTCGAGCTGGCGCGCCGCGACCCAGGCCTGGCCGAGCGCGAGGCCGGCGTCGCCACAGCCGCTGGCGCCTGGCAGGTGCACCGCGAGGCCGGCGGCGCGCAGGCGTTCGCTCACGCGCTCGCGCAGCACGCGGTTGAAGAAGCAGCCGCCACCCAGGCACACGGTGCGCGTGCCGTGTGCGCGCGCGGCCTGTGCGGCCCAGTGCGCCAGCGCGTCGGCCAGCGCGAGGTGAAAGCCGGCCGCTGCTTCGTCCACGCGCTCCGCGGGCACGTCGAGCAGGCGGGCGAACAGGCCGCGCAGGTCCAGGCGGCGCTGGCCGTCGGGCAGGGTGTCGGTGAGCAGGTCCACCAGCGCGTCGGCCAGCGGTTCGGGGCCGGCGTGGTGCGCGAGCCAGCGGCTGGCCGCCGCTTCCAGCGCGATCGCGGCCTCGGCCTCGTCGGTCTGGCGCACGCTCAGGCCCAGCGCGGCGGCGGCGGCGTCGAACCAGCGGCCGGTGCTGCTGGTGAGCGGGCTGTTCAGGCGGCGGTCCAGCATCTGCCGCACGCCGCTTGCCGTGGCCTCGCCCACCGCGGGGGCGAAGCGCGGCACGATCTCGTCGCCGCGCTCCAGCGCGTGCAGCGCGCTCGCCGCCATGCGCCAGGGCTCGCGCGCGGCGCGGTCGCCGCCGGGCAGCGCGAGCGGGTGCAGGTGGCCCAGGCGCCGCAGCCGCGCGCCGTCCACCAGCAACAGTTCGCCGCCCCAGGCTTCGAAGTCGGTCGCCGGGCCGCCCCAAGACCGGCTGTCCCCCTCCGGGGGAACGGGCGAAGCCCGGCAGGGGGCTTTCTGCTTTTCGCCGAGGCCCACGCCGTCCAGCGCGAGGCCGATCACCGGGCCATCCAGTGCGTGTTCAGCCACCACCGCCGCGATGTGCGCGTGGTGGTGCTGCACGCCGATGGCGGGCACGCCCAGCGCGTCCGCGAGTTCCACGGCGAAGCGGGTGCTGAAGAAATCGGGGTGCAGGTCGTGCGCCACCGCCTGCACTGGCTGGCCGTGCCGGCCCAGCAGCGCGCGCGCCGAGGCTTCCAGCGCGGCGCAGGCCGCCGGGTCGCTCAGGTCGCCGTGCACTGGCGACCAGTGGGCCTGCCCGCGCGCGTCGAGCAGGCACGCGGCGTTCTTCAGCCAGGCGCCGCAGGCGAGCACGGAAGGGGCGGTGCGTTCCATGGTGCTGGTGTCAGCCCGCGGTGGTGGCACCCAGGGCTTCGCGTGTGCGGGCGAGTTCGGCTTCGAGCTGGCGCACGCGTTCGCGCAGGGCGGTCTCGCTGCCGTGGGTTTCGTCGTGGTGGTGATGGTGGTGGTCGTGGCCCATGCGGTGGTCCAGCCAGTGCAGCCACGCGTCCATGCCCTCGCCCGTGGTGGCCGAGAGCTGGATCACCTCGATGCCCGGGTTCACGCGCCGCGCGAGTTCGATGCAGCGCGCCACGTCGAAGCGCACGTGCGGCAGCAGGTCGGTCTTGTTGAGCACCATGAGCGAGGCGGCGGCGAACATGTCCGGGTACTTCAGCGGCTTGTCCTCGCCCTCGGTCACCGACAGGATGGCCACCTTAGCGGCCTCGCCCAGGTCCCACACGGCGGGGCACACCAGATTGCCCACGTTCTCGATGAACAACAGGCTGTGCGCGTGAGGGTGGTGGTGGCCGTGGTCATGACCGTGACCATGGTCGTGCGAGTGCAGGCGCGCGAAGGCCTCGGACACCATCGGCGCGTCGAGGTGGCAGCCTTTGCCGGTGTTGACCTGGATCGCCGGTGCGCCGGTGGCGCGGATGCGGTCTGCGTCGAAGCTGGTCTGCTGGTCGCCTTCGATCACCGACACCAGCAGGCCCGGCGCGTGCGCCTTCAGCGCTTCGATGGTGGCGCACAGCAGCGTGGTCTTGCCCGAGCCCGGGCTCGAGACGAGGTTGAGCGCTGTGACGCCGTGCGACTCGAAGTGCGCGCGGTTCTGCGCGGCCACGCGGTTGTTGGCGCCGAGGATGTCGGTCTCCAGCTTGATCGCGCGCGCCTGGCTCATGCCCGGCACCGACACGCGAGCAGCGCCCGCGCCGAAGTGCAGGTCGCCGTTGGCCGGGTTCACCTGCACCGGCGCGTCGGTGGCCGGGGCCTGCGCGTGATGGTGGTGGTGATGGTGTGGGTGCTTGTCACTGCTGTCACTGCATCCGCATACGACACACATGTCGGGTCTCCTGTTCTGTCTCGTGGGGCATTTCAATCATCTGCCACCTGCATGTCCAGCACGCGCAATTCGCTGCCGCCGGTCGGTTGCAGGTGGAAGCTGCCGCAGGCCGGGCAGGCGTCGCCGCGCTGCGCCAGGGCCACGGTCGTCGAGCAGCCCAGGCACCAGGCCTGGCCGGCCGGTTCGTCAATGTCGATGCGCGCGCCGTCCAGCAGCGTGCCGGGCGCCAGCGCCTCCAGCGCGAAGCGCAGCGCGCGCACGTCCACGCCCGCGAGCTGGCCGGCTTCGAGCCGCAGCGCCAGCAGGCGCGTGAAGCCTTCGCGCGCGGCGGTGTCTTCCACCAGCTGGAGCACACCACCGGCCAGGCTGGCTTCATGCATGGCCGGCCTCCTGTGCCTGGGCGCGTGGCAACGCGCGGTGTTCAATGGCGAACGGCACGCAGGGGTCGAACGCGGCCACCAGCAGGTTCACGCGCCGCGCGAGCGCGGCCTCGGGCAGGGCGGGGTCGAGCCGGGCCACGTGCCGGGCCACCTCGCCCTGCGGGTGGAAATTCCATTCGGTGGGCGCGACCACGCGGCAGGCCAGCACGCGCTGCGACACCGGGTCCACCTCCACCTGGTGCACCAGCAGGCCGCGCGCCATCTCCACCCAGGCCAGGCCCCGGTTGGGCCCCGTGGAAAGCCCGCCCCAGTGCAGCCAGGCGTCGCCACCGTCGAGCGCGAGGCGCGACAGCTCTGCCAGGCGGCTGCCCAGCAGCGCCCAGGGTGAGAGCGGTGTGTCGTCGGCCGCGCCGGCCAGGCGCGTCCACGGGCCGGTGTGGGCGCAGGCGCCGTGCCACTGCGGGCGCAGCGCGAACTGCGGCTTGAGCGCGAGCGTGGCGCCCAGCATGCGCAGGCCGGGCGGCTCGGCGTGCGGGCGCAGCGCGTGGTCGGGCGACAGCGGCGCGAAACCATCGGCGCTGCTGCGCGCGCCGGCCACCAGCGCGGGCAGCCAGTGGTGGGCGTGGCGGCGGCTCCAGGTGTGCAGCCAGTCGGGGCCGCCGGCCTGCCAGGCCGCAAGCCAGTCGGCGGCGGGCATCTGCAGCAGTGCGTGTTGCAGCCAGTCGCGCAGCAGCGGCCAGGGTTCGGGCGCGGCCTGCGTGGGCGAAGGCCAGTGGCGCAGCGCGGCCAGCGCGCTGGTGGCGTGTGCGCTGCGCGCGGCGCCATCGGCCAGCAGGCGCGGCCAGTCCAGGCCGATGCGGCGCACGTGCTCCATCGCGGTCTCGCGGCGCAGCTGTTCGGCCACGCGCTCCTGTGGCGGCAGCAGGCCGGGCGCGGCGGCGTCGATGGCGAGCTGGCTGCACAGGCGGTGCGCGTGGCTGCAGAGGTTGAACAGGCTGCCCATCAGCCCGGGCAGGCGCGCCACCGGCACGCCGTGGCCCATGCGCGCGGCCCAGTCCTGGCGCGTGCTCATCAGGCCGAGTGGCGGCGGCGCACCGGGGGTGATGCGCAGCGCGCCCGCGAGCTGCTGCAGGCCGGGCATGGCCGTTTCGCTCATGCGCGCACCCCCGCACCCCGGCCGAGAAAGAACGCGCGGCGTGCCGGCACGGGTTCAACCGGCGCCGGCGCGGGCCGCGTCAGCGCCAGGGCTTCCTGTGCGGTCTCGCGCGCCAGCGACTGCGTGGTGAATTCGCCCATGGGCGAGAACAGTGCGCAGGTCTCGTGGTAGCCAATGGCGGGGTCGTGCGCGCCGATGAAATCGAAACGCTCGGTGCCGAAGTTGCGCACGAAGCTGCGGCCCACCTGGTTGCCGTGCGGCAGCGGTGGCGCGGGCAGGCGCACCAGGCTCATGAACCACGGCGTGATGAGCACGCCCTCGGCCACCGGTTCTTCGGCATCCGCGCCCCATTCGAAGCCCACCGCTTCCACGCACAGCGCCGCGTTCAGCAAGGGAATGCCCTGCATGCGCTCGACCTGCACCCGGCGGTAGAAATCCACCAGGGTCTGCACGCGGGTTTGCAAGGCGGCGTTCATGGAAGCAACAGAAACTGATCGGGTTCGCAATCGCAGTTCGGGCAGCGCCAGTGCGAGGGCAGATCGGCGAAGGGCGTGCCGGCGGGAATCTGCCACTGCGGGTCGCCGGTGGCGGGGTCGTACACCCACCAGCAGATCTTGCATTCCAGGCGCGAGTCCGGCCGCAGCACCTCCCGGTTGCCGAGGTAGGAGCCCTCGAAGCCTTCGAAGTGTTCCACGCTCAACTCCCTTCCAGCCAGGCCATCACCTCGCGCAGCCGGTCGTGCGAGTCGCGCAGGTCTTCGGGTGCGGCCATCGCCACCTCGGGCATGTCCACCACCTCCACCGTGTTGAGGATGACCTTGTCCATGGAGTTGTAGTACACCACGCGCCAGCAGTTCGGCAAGCGCGTGTTGGAGATGCGGCAGTTGCCGTAACCGCGCGACAGCATCAGCACGCGGCCGGTGCCGAGCTGGTGGTCCAGAAAGCCGATGTCTTCCGGCGACACCGGCAGCAGCGTGAGGTTGACCACGTGCGGCACCTGCCCGGGCCGCCAGCGCGCCACCTGGTCGCGGATCTCGTCCACCAGCAGCGGCGCGTTCTGCACGTTGGGCGGCAGCTCGCCGCGCCACACGGGCTGTTCGGCCCACACGTCCTCGGCGGCGATGGCGGCGAACAGCGAAGGCACCGGGCCGACCTCGATCGCGTCGTCCACCAGCACCAGCACGGGTTCGTCTGCGCTTTCGCCGCGCCGCCAGGTCATGAGCCGCCAGACACCGGCGAACACCGATTCCTGCACGCGCACTTCCAGGTTGCCTGCGCTCAGCTGCACGATGGCGCTGGCCTCGCCCTCGCCCATCACCTGGTTGATGACCTGGAAGTCGCGCGGGGCCAGCCGGCCCAGCGGCACCATGCCCGGCGCGCCGCCATTGGCGCCTCGCTCGAGCAGCGCCAGCACCTGCTGCAGCGCGTTGCGCGCCTGGTCCAGGCCCGCGAGTTCCTCGGGCTCGGGCAGCATCGGCGGGCGGTAGGTGTCCATGTCTTTCGGCATGGGCATGTAGTCGAGCGACTCGTCCTCGGTGTGCGTGCCGGGGCCCAGGGCCACGAGGGGAATGGGGAATTCTTTCATGGGGTGTGTCCTTGCAAGGTGCGGGAAGGCGTGGCGTTCAGTGGCAACCGCCGGCGTCGCTGGAAGAAGCGGTCTTGCTCACCACCGGAATGCCGATGGTGGGCGGGCGTGAGGGCGGCATGCGCAGCGCGGCGTCCACGCCCTGCAGGTACACGTCCCAGTCCTGCATGCCGGCGATGGCGGTGACGTACTGGCCGCCGCGGAAGAACAGCAGCGAAGGCCAGCGCTGCGAGCCGTAGCGGCGCGCCACCGCGTCCTCGCTGTCGCGCGGCACGGCGGCCACTTCGAAGCGCTGGGGGAACACCTTCATCAGCTCGGGCAACACCGCGGCCACGTCCTGACCTTCGGGGAAGCGCACCGCGTCGCCCGCGAGCAGCAGCACGCGGTCGCCGGGCAGCGCGGCCCAGTCGGCCACGCTGGTTTCGTCCACCAGCGCGGCGCCGAAGTCGCGCACCAGGCGCATCACCAGCGGCGCAGCGGGGTCGGTGCTGGGCGGGGTGACGGCCAGCGGGCGAAAAACAGTTTCGGTGCTCATGAAAGGTCTCCAGAAAGAATCAGTGGCCAGCGAGCTGGCGGAGTTGGTCGGCGCTCATCTTTGAAGGCAGTTCGAAGCCGGCGTCGTCGCTGGCACCATCGCCCAGCATCGCACCGAAGACGAGGTCCAGCGTGGCGTTCACTTCGCTGGCGCGTTCGGCGTCGATGCGCTCGCGCGCATCGCCCAGGAACACCAGCAGCCAGTCGCCCGTGCCCACGTCGCCCACCAGCGCGGTGTTCACGCGGCGGCGCTCGCCGCGCCCTTCGCACCAGGCGTGGCCGGGTTCGATGGCGGTGACCTGCATGGGGATGCCGATGCACATGTCAGACGCTCTCTTTGGGGAAGAAGCGTTCATCGCCTTCGCGGCAGGCCGCTTCCGGCGCGGGGCGCTGCGTTTCGTAGGCCGCGAGCGCAAGCTCGTCCATCGTCACGGTCTCGCGGCTGCTCAGCGGTTCGCGGCGCGGCGCGGGCTGGCCGCCCCAGCGAGTGATCTCTTCCACGCCAAGAGCCAGCGCCTCCTCCATCGCGGCCTTCACCACCGGGCGCAGGCTGCCGCCGTAGTCCTCCAGCTCCTGCGGCTGGCAGCCGATGAGCAGCACGCGCGACGGGTACTTGCCCGTGAGCTGCGCGAGCGACAGCACTTCCTGGAAACCGGTCTGGTGCAGGCTCATCTTCTTCGCGCCCATGAAGCGTGGCACCGCGTCGTCGCGCACCAGCTTCAGCGTGCCGGGTGCCAGGCCGTAGTCGATGGCGTCGAAGATCAGCAGCGCGTCCGCTTCCTGCACGTGCTGGATCAGGTACAGGCCCTGCGTGCCGCCGTCCACCAGCGACACATGCGGCGCAAACGCGTGGCGCTGCTGCAGCGCTTCCACGCAGCGCACGCCAAAGCCCTCGTCGGCCCACAGCAGGTTGCCGATGCCGAGCACGCAGATGGAGGTGGGCAGGTTGTCACCACCGGGGTGACAGGTGGTTTCGGGCGAGGTGGGGCGCATGGCTGGGCTCACAGGGAGATCAGAAGGAGGAGGGGGAAGACGCGGAACGCAGCCGCTTCCAGGCGTGGAAGCTGTCCCAGGCGGCCTGCTGCGTCAGCCAGAACGCGGCGTCGACGCGGAACACGCGCGCGCAGCGGATGGCGGTGTCGGGCGACATGGCGCGCTGGCCGTGCACCAGCTCGTGCAGCCGGCGGCGCGACATGCCGAGCAGCCGCGCGGCTTCGCTCTGGTTCAGCGAGAGCGGCAACAGGCAGGTGCGCGCCAGCAAGCGACCCGGGTGTGTGGGCACGCGCAGCGGCACGCCCACCGGTGGTTGCACCGGTGCCGTCCTGAAGCTGGAGCGGGCTGCGCGGCTCACGTCATTCCTTGAACGTGCGGTGGCCCGAAATCATCGTGCTCACGATGCTCTGGCGGCCCATGATGTCTTCGCGAATAGCCGCGTAGATGTGCAGCATCACGAACACCACGATGCCCCACATGCCCAGGCGGTGCCAGGTGTGCACGTCCTGGCTCTGGCCGAACAGCGGGATCACCCAGCCGAACATATGGTCCTGCCACGAACCGGCCTGCGAGCCTTCGCTGTACAGCGCGAAACCGGTGACGATCATGAAGACCGACAGCATCAGGTAGAAGCCGAACATGGCGAAGCGCGCCAGCGGGTTGTGGCCCACGTACTGGTTGGGCTTGGGGATCAGGAACAGGTACCAGCGCAGCATGTTGAACACCTCTTGCCAGTACGCCTTCTGGAACATCGGCACCCAGAACAGCTCCTTGGCGTGGTGGTTGCCCACCAGCGCCCAGTAGGCGCGCGCCACCAGGCCCACGGCCATGATGTAGCCCGCCGCGAAGTGGGCAAAACGGATGTAGCCCATGAGGTAGTGCGCGCTGGCCTCGCCCGGCATGGTGGGCAGCGGCTGGCCGATGAAATAGCCGGTGACGCACAGCACGGTGATCGACAGCGCGTTGATCCAGTGCCAGAGGCGCACCGGCACCTCGTACACATAGACCGAGCGGATCGTTTGGCCCTGCTGCAGCTCCAGCGCGTCTCGCTCGGCGCCGGTGGGCGAGGTGTGGGATGTGGCGGACATGGTGATGACCTCCTGGTGTGGCGATGGCTCAGGCCGCGAGCTGCCCGAAGAGGTACAGGCCCGCCGCGCTCAGCAGCGCGCCCAGCCCACCCAGCACCACGCCGCTGCGCTCACCCAGCCAGCGCTTGATGCCCAGGCCGATGCCCACGCCGCCCACGTGCAGCAGCGCGGTGGTGAACAGGAAGCCCACCGCGTAGCCGGCGAAGCCGCTCTCTGGCGTTTCGGAACCGTGGGCCAGGCCGTGCAGCGACGCGGCGGCGGCGATCAACCCCAGGCCGATGGCCGGCGCCATGGCGCGGCGCGCGAGCAGCAGCATGGCGCCGAACATCACCACCGAGAGCGACACGCCGTGTTCCAGGTAGGGCACGGTGAAGCCGAGCATGCCCAGCGTGGCGCTCACGATGAGCGCCAGCAGAAACGCGGCCGGGCCCTGCCAGGCCTTGTTCGCAGGCAGTGCCGAGACCGACCACACGCCCACGGCCACCATGGCCAGCAGGTGGTCGGCGCCGAAGGGGTGCACCAGGCCTTCGAACAGGCTGCTGGTGCCGTGGCCGGTGTGGGCCTGCGCGGCGCCGGCAACGCCGGCGAGCAGGGTGGCGGCGATCAGGCCGCGCGCGGTTTGCGTCTTCATGGGTGTCTCCTCGTTGTTGTGGGGTGCGCTCAGCGCACCGTGACCCGGCTCATCTCCTGGCCGTCTTCGCTCATCACGTGGGTAGAGCAGGCCAGGCAGGGGTCGAAGCTGTGCAGCGTGCGCAGGATTTCCAGCGGCTGTTCAGGGTTCACCATCGGCGTGTTCATCAGCGAGGCCTCGAAGGCGCCGATCTGGCCCTTGTGATCGCGCGGCGAACCGTTCCAGGTGGTGGGCACCACGCACTGGTAGTTCTCGATCTTGCCGTCCTTGATGCGGATCCAGTGGCCCAGCATGCCGCGCGGCGCGGCCACCGTGCCCACGCCCTTGGCCTCCTTCGGCCAGGTCTTCGGGTCCCACTTCTCGATGTTGGCGGTGCTGGTGTCGCCCGCCTTGATGTTGCCGACCATCTGCTTGAAGTCGTCCATCATCATTTCGGCGGCGTACTGGCTTTCGAGTGCGCGCGCCAGCGTGCGGCCGATGGTGGTGGGCAGCAGCTGCTTGGCGCTGTACTTGGTCTCGGGCATGCCCAGGGCCTTCGGGATGGCGCTGTTGATCGCCACCGCCGCTTCGTCCACCTGCTGCTTCACGCGCTGGCAGAACTTGTTGCCCTGCACGGCATGCGCGTAGCCCAGGATGTAGCGCGACAGCGGGCCCACTTCCACCGCGTGGCCGCGCCAGCGGGGCGACTTGATCCACGAGTACTTGGCCGATTCGTCGAGCTGCTCGATCTTCGTGCGCGTGCCCTTGAAGTTCGGGCCCTCGGGCTTGTAGTTCGCCGCGGTCACGCCGTCCCACGGGTGCAGGCCCTTGGTTTCGTCGCCGTACTTGTACCAGCTGTGCGTCACGAATTCCTGCACCTGCTCGGGGTCGCGCGGGTCGATCTCGTGGATCTTGTTCCAGTCGCCGTTCAGGATGACGCCGCCCGGCAGCTGGTGCGTGCTGTGGTCGTAAGGCACCTTCTCGTACGTGCCGTAGTCCGCCACGTTGGTGGCCGACAGGCCGCCGCCGTACAGCCAGCCCGCCTGCTTGTAGATGGTGCCGATGGCCAGCACGTCGGGCACATAGACGTTGTTGTTGAAGTCGATCATTTCCTGGATGCGGGCCTGCACGAAGTTCAGCCGCTCCATGTTGATCGGCGCGCCCGCGGCGCCATCGCCATCGATGTTGATCGCGCAGGGCACGCCGCCCACCAGGTAGTTCGGGTGCGGGTTCTTGCCGCCGAAGATGGTGTGCACCTTCACCCATTCCTTCTGCAGGTCCAGCGCCTCCAGGTAGTGCGTCACCGCCATCAGGTTCGCTTCGGGCGGCAGCACATAGGCCTTGGAACCCCAGTAGCCGTTCGCGAACGGGCCGAGCTGGCCGCTTTCCACGAACTTCTTCAGGCGGTTCTGAACGTCGCGGAAATAACCGGGCGAAGACAGCGGGTGCGAAGGCGACACCATGTGCTGCAGATCGCTCGTCTTCTTCGGGTCCGCCTTCAGGCACGAGACCACGTCCACCCAGTCCAGCGCGTGCAGGTGGTAGAAGTGCACCGCGTGGTCGTGCACCTGCAGCGTCTTGGCCATCATCTCGCGGATGAGGTGGGCGTTCAGCGGGATGCGGATGTCCAGCGCGTCTTCCACCGCGCGCACCGAGGTGAGCGCGTGGCAGCCCGTGCACACGCCGCAGATGCGTTCCACGAACGCCCAGGCGTCGCGCGGGTCGCGGCCCTTCAGGATCACTTCCAGCCCGCGCCACATCGTGCCGGTCGACACCGCGTTGCGGATCACGTTGTTGCTGTCGAGGTTCACCTCGCAGCGCATGTGGCCTTCGATCCGCGTCACCGGGTCGACGACGATGCGCCGCCCCGTGTTGTCCATGCGGAAGCCTTGAGTCTCGTAAGCACCCATGTGTTGTTCCTCGTTCTTGTTGTGGGGTCAGTGGTTGGCGGGTGCGTCGGCCTTCTGGCCCTTGCGGCTGTCGCTCGCGCGCTTGGCCACCGAAATGGCGGCGTGCGCCGCCACAGCCGCGCCCACCACGCCAGCGGCGGTGGCGCCAATCTGGTCGGCGTTGGCCTCGATGCCGAAGGCGTGGATGTCCGTCAGGCGGTCGTAGAACGAACCCTTGTCCCAGAAGCCGTCTTCCGAACAGCCAATGCAGCCGTGGCCCGCCTTGATGGGGAAGCTCGTGCCCTCGTTCCACTGCACGGTGGAGCAGGCGTTGTATGTGGTGGGGCCCTTGCAGCCCACCTTGTAGAGGCAGTAGCCCTTGCGCGCGGAATCGTCGTCCCACGCCTCCACGAACTGGCCCGCGTCAAAGTGCGGGCGGCGGTAGCACTTGTCGTGAATGCGCTGGCTGTAGAACATCTTCGGCCGGCCCTGGCGGTCCAGCTCGGGCACGCGGTCGAAGGTGAGCATGTAGGTGATCACGCCCGTCATCACCTCGGGGATGGGCGGGCAGCCCGGCACCTTGATGATGGGCTTGTCGGTGATCACCTTGTGGATCGGCGTGGCCTGCGTCGGGTTCGGCTTGGCCGCCTGCACGCAACCCCACGAAGCGCAGGAACCCCAGGCAATGATCGCCTTCGCGTCCTTCGCCACGTGCTTGAGCTTTTCAACGAAAGGCTTGCCCGACTGGATGCAGAACATGCCGTCTTCGTTCAGCGGCGGGTTGCCTTCCACGGCCAGGATGTACTGGCCCTTGTACTTCGTCATGATCTCTTCGAGGATCGCCTCCGCCTGGTGGCCGGCGGCGGCCATCAGCGTGTCGTCGTAGTCCAGCGAGATCATGGAAAGCACCACGTCCTTGGCCAGCGGGTGCGCGCTGCGGATGAACGATTCGGTGCAACACGTGCATTCCAGCCCGTGCAACCACAGCACCGGCGTGCGCGGCTTGTTTTCCATCGCGTGCGCAATCTGCGGCACGAAAGAAGGCGCCAACCCCAGCGAGGTGGCCGTGAGCGAGCAGTATTTGAGAAAGCTGCGGCGCGAAATGCCTTTGCGGCGCATGACCTCGTAGAAGGTTTCCATGACGGGTTGTCTCCGGTGCTTTGTTAGGGGCGGGGCGACGCTGCTTCGCAAGTCGTGAGCCAGCCTGGTGCATGCACGGGAATACCCTATGGGGCGCGGCTAAGTGGTTGTTTTTGTTGGGATGGAGTGGAAGGTTTGGCGCGGTGGGGACGGCACGGGTTTCAGGGGTGCAAGGTTGGTTGCCGATGTGGGTTGGGGATTGGAAAGATGGGTTTCAGTCGCGCGACGGGTCGCGGGTCAGGACGGAGTCTTAGCGCTCGGCGTCGTTGCCTTTCTTGTCCGCTTGAGTGACAGCAATGCAGCGGTTGCTGCCGCTCACCAGTAACGCCTGATAGCCTGCTCTGAGTCTGAAAGCTGACCTCTTCCTCGTGAGCAGCGAGAGACGGGGGACGAAAGCTGGTCCAGTGAGCCGTTGGGCAAGCGGTAGCATCTAGTGCTGAACTCCAAAGCACGAACATGACGATGCCCACTTTTGAGCTGCATATCCTTGGCTGGAAAGCCTTCGAAGATCTTGTGACGTGTGTGTTTCGGGACATCCTCGGCCAAACGCTACAAACTTTTGCGGAAGGCGTCGACGGCGGTCGTGACGCCGCATTCAAGGGTATTTGGTCACCAGCAGGTACTCCGGAAGCACATTACGGAAGCTACTGTGTTCAATGCAAGCACACTAGCAAGGTCTCGAAGTCACTGAGTGTCAGCGTCGTCAACGGCGAATTTGAAAAGGTCACTCGTCTTGCGGCCGAAGGGCTGTGCGATACCTATTTTCTGGTGACCAACTATTCGGTGCCTGCAGACGTTGCGGCCGACCTCGAGAAAAGGTTTATCAATGCAGGGGCAAAGCGCGCATTTGTCTATGGCTCCGAATGGTTGAACCAGACCATTGCCCTCAATCCTCGCCTGAGAAGACTTGTGCCGCGGATTTATGGCCTAGGTGACTTGACACAAATCATCACCCACCAGGCATATGCGCAAGCCCGAGAGGTCCTCGATTCCATTGCGCCAGACTTGGGTTGCTTTGTGCCGACATCTGCGTATCGGAAGTGTGCTCATGCGCTCCAAGAGCACGGATTCGTTCTACTTATTGGTGAACCCGCCAGTGGGAAGACCATGATCTCAAATCTAATGGCACTCTCCGCTGCCGATGAGTGGGGATTACAGACGATCATGGTGAGCAGTCCCGCAGACTTCACAAAGCACTGGAACCCAGAAGACCCCGGACAGTTCTTATGGGTCGACGACGCTTTTGGTGCTACGCAGTATGACGCGTCTCGTACCGGGGAGTGGAATCTGCGCCTCACTAAGCTCAAAGCAGCGATCAAAGCCGGCGCGAGAGTCGTCTTTACTTCGCGCGATTACATATTTGCCGCAGCCAAGCGAGATCTTAAGCTGAGTGCCTTTGAACTATTCGATGACAGTCGCGTTTTGATCAGGGTTGAAGAGCTGACGCAGGCCGAACGAGAGATGATTCTCTACAACCACCTGAAATCTGGCTCGCAGCCGCGCGACTTCAAGACAAGCGTGAAGCCATTTTTGGATGCCGCCGCTAAAGTCCCGAAGTTTTTGCCGGAGATATCGAGACGGTTTGCTAACCCGAAATTCACCAAAAGGATGGTCGCAAACGAGGCAGGCGTCCTAAACTTCTTTGCGGAACCAGTACAGGTACTTCTAGACGTGGTGGACGCACTTGCCGCTTCCGAAAAGGCAGCTTTGGGATTGGTCTTCATCGCCGCAGGGAGGCTGTCGATATCCACGCATGGCTACTCATGAACTTGACCTGCTCGACAACGCCCTCGATAGCTTGGCAGAAGCCTTGGCAAAGTACGAAGAGGGCGAGAGCGGTGAGGGTAGACGTGGCGTGAGCGTGTCGGTGGTCCGCTTCCGGGCCCAGTGCTGACAGCCTCGCGCGGGGCCTGAATGTCTCAGTGCAGTCTCGAGCCGACCAAGAACGAGCAAGCCTTCTTCCACCAACTCCAGCATCCGCTGCCGTGGACTCACTCTGCGCTCAGTGCCGCCTTGCCTGGCTCACATACAGCCACCCGGTACTAGGTACGCCTGATACGCACTCCCACCCCAAAGAATGTGTCTAAACGTTATCTGAATCGCGCAAGTCGTCGAATCCCTCACGGACGCCGCGAGGGGTGCGTGGGCAGAATCGTCGCAAGACAACTTTCTCTCTGCGATGTCCGTCATTCTTTTCCCGCCTTCCCGGTCCCGGCCGGCTGGTGGCGCCCCCTTCCGCGTGCTGCGGCCGACCCTTGCGCTCACTCCCGATGACGTCGAGTTGCTGACGCAGCAGGATTTCTTTGAGGTGATCCACGCCGATCCCGCGAACGGCACGGCGGTGATCCATGAAGACGACGAGATGCGGCTGGTGCAGTACCTCGAATTCCATGGCCTGCGCCTGCCCAGTGCGGTGGATGCGAACCAGTTGCGCGAGCTGTGCAACACGCTGCGCTGGACGTTCGGCCAGGCCGTGCGGCTGGCGGTTCACGGCGGCATCGATCTCGTGCGCGAGTTTCCCGGCCTGAACGCAGAAAAGATTGCCTACGTGCACGCGGTGGCGAGCCAGGACCACGCGCTGGTGCGCGACAAGGCGCGGCTGGTGTTCAAGGACCGCACCAGCACCATTTTTCTGTACTGATTTGCTTGCGCTGCTGTGGGTGGCAGGGTGACGTCGTACCGCTTATTCCAGTAAAAATCATTTACCGCCTATGGCGGTATTTGACATAAACCGCCTATTCCACTAAATTCTATTTACTGGAATAGGCGGTAACCATGTCCACTCGAATCCAAGTCATCACGACGGCGTCGCAGCTCGGCACGCTGCTGCAAGGCGCTCGCAAGAGCCGAAAGCTCACGCAGGCCCAGTTGGGCGAGCGGCTGGGCCTGAGCCAGAAGCGCCTGTCTGAACTGGAGCTGGCGCCGGGCACGCTGAGCGTTGACCAGCTCATGGGCATCTGCGCCCAGCTGGGTCTTCAGCTGAGCGTGCAGCCACGAGACGATGGCCAGCCCACACGGGCCAAGCCATCGTCGACGGCGGTCTGGTAACCATGGGCCGGCGCGCGCATTCCCGTCCTCTGTCCGTCTGGACCAATGGCGAACTGGTGGGCCACTGGACGCCAGCGGGCCGCCGGCCGATGGAATTGAGCTACGCAGAAAGCTGGCTGCAGTCGGTGTCCGCGCGGCCACTGTCGCTTTCCCTGCCGCTGCCGTTGCTCGGCAACGAGCCCTTGCGGGGTGAGCTCGTGCAGAACTTCTTCGAGAACCTGTTGCCAGACAGTGGAGCCATCCGAAAACGGCTCGCGCAGCGGTACGCCGCGGGCTCTGAAGACACCTTCGATCTGCTCGCCGCGATCGGGCGCGATTGCGTCGGGGCCGTGCAGCTACTGGGTGCGGATGAAGCACCCACGGGGTTTGACCGCATCGAAGGCGAGCCGCTGGACGACGAGGCGGTGGCCGCCCTGCTTCGCTCCGCGGTGGGCGGGGCAGGCTTCGGCCCGCAAGGCCAGGCGCAGGACTTCCGCATCTCGATTGCCGGTGCCCAGGAAAAAACCGCCTTGCTCTGGCACGGCGGTCAATGGATGCGCCCGCTCGGCGCCACACCCACGACGCACATCATCAAGCTGCCGCTGGGCCTGGTGGGCAACATGCAGGCCGACATGCGCACCTCGGTCCACAACGAGTGGCTGTGCCTGAGGCTGATGGGCGCGCTGGGGTTCGACGTGGCCCGGGCGGACATCACCACGTTCGCGGACCATGCGCCGGTGCTGGTGGTGGAGCGCTTTGATCGCAAGCCCCACCCGTCCCGCCCCTGGCTTCTCCGCCTTCCGCAGGAAGACTTCTGCCAGGCACTCGGCGTGGCCCCCGCGCTGAAGTACGAGTCTGACGGTGGGCCTGGCGTCGAGCAGCTCGCGCAGGTGCTGCAGGGTTCGCAGAACGCGCGCGCCGATGTGCGCACGCTGCTCGCCAGCCAGATCGCCTTCTGGCTGATGGCCGCCACCGACGGTCACGCCAAGAACTTCAGCATCCAGCTGCACGCGGGAGGCGCTTACACACTGGCGCCCCTGTACGACGTGCTCTCGGCATGGCCCATCATCGGCAACGGCAGGAACCAGGTGGCCTTGAAGAACACCAGGCTGGCGATGGCCGCGGCAGGCAAGAGCCGCCACTACCACCTCGCCACCATCATGCGGCGCCACTTCAACGCCACCGCCGCAAGGTGCGGCTGGGGTGAGAGCGCCGAAGACATCATTGACGACCTGTTGTCGAAGGTCGAAGGCGCCATCGACACGGTGAGCAACAAGTTGCCGGAAGGTTTTCCGGACGATGTGGCTGCTGCCATCTTCAAGGGCATGCGCGGCCAGGCCAAGCGGCTGCGGGAGCAGCCTGCGGCTTAGTTGCCCGGTGCGGCAGGACGCCAGGCCAGTTCCACGTCCAGCCCCATCACCCGGCCGTCTTCCACCCGGTTGTTCAACCGCAGTTCGGCGCCAATGGTGCGCGCCAGGTCTGCACAGATGGCCAGCCCCAGGCCCGCGCCGCTGCTCGGCCGCGCCGAGGGTTCGCGGGCGAAGGGCGTGAACGCCACAGCCTGCATGCCGGGCGACATGCCGGGCCCTGTGTCCCACACGACGAGGCGCACGCTGCCTTGCCCTTCTTCCTCGATGCGCACGCCCAGCCGGCCCTGCTCGGGCGTGAATTCAATGGCGTTGCGCAGCAGGTTCGCGAGGATCTCGCGCACCATCCAGCGCTGGCTCTCCATCACGAACGGCCTGGCGTCGAGCTGAAAGTCCAGGTGCTTGCGGGCGATGAGGGGCGACAGGTCGATGGCGATCTCGCTCACCAGTTCGCCCAGGTCGAAGGCCTCGTTCTGTGCCGCAGCGAGCGATTCGGTCTGCTGCGCGCGCGCCAGCGACAGCAGCTGTTCGGCCAGCCGCGTGGCGCGGCGCGAGGTGGCGGCGATGGAGGCGAGTGCCTCCTGCTGCGGAATGTCGCCACTCAAGCCCGCGTCGGCCTGCAGCTGCAGCACGCTCAGCGGTGTGCGCAACTGGTGTGAAGCGTCGGCCACGAAGCGCCGTTGCTGTTCGCGCGCGCCGTTCAACCGCGCCAGCAGGCCATTGAAAGCCACCACCACGGGCTGCAGTTCGCGCAGCGCCACGGGGTCTTGCAGCGGCGCCAAGTCATCCGCGGGGCGCCGTTCCAGCCGCCGTGCGAAGGCGCGCAGCGGCTGCTGCGCCCAGGTGGCCATCACCCACACCAGCGCGAGCAGGGTGGCCAGCAGCGCGCCCTGGCGCAGCAGCGTCTGCTGCAGGATGTCGCGCGCCAGGCGGTCCCGGTAGGCAGAGGGTTCGCCCACCTGAACGATCAGCAGGCGCATGCCTTCGAAGGTTTCCACCGGTTGCAGCAGCGCGGCCATGCGCATCGCTTCGGGGCCTTGCCAGGTGTCGTAAAGGTCGATCATGGCGCGGTACAGCGGGTGGATCGCCGGGCGCCCTTGGTAGGGCGTCAGCGCTTCGTCGCCCGCGAGGTAGCGGCCGTCGAGGTAGCTCACGCGGTAGACCATGCGGCTGCGCGTGCCGGAATCGCCGGAGGAACCGCTGTCGTAAATCTCCAGCGCGGCGTGCGGCAGCGTGATCTGCAGTTCGCCGCGCTCCAGCCGGATCAGGTCGGCCAGTGCGTGTGCGGAAGTGACGAGCAGGCGGTCGAAAGCGATCTGGCTGATGCGCAGCGTGGCGCGGTAGCTGGTGTAGGCGTCGAGCGCGAGGAACAGCACGAAGGGCACGGCCAGCCAGAGCATGAGGCGCCGCCGCAGCGAAGGCGGCGTCTTCGGTGCGCGCTCGCCCGTGGCCATGTCGTCAGCCTTCCTGCAGCAGGTAGCCCACGCCGCGCAGGGTCATGATGCCCACGCCCGTGCCCACCAGTTTCTTGCGCACGCGGTGCACCACCACTTCAATCGCGTCGGACTGCGCGGGCAGGTCTTGCCCGAAGGCCAGCGTGGTGAGCCGTTCCTTGGCCACCGCGTGGCCGGGGTTGGCGATCAGCGCGGCCAGCAGGGCGCCTTCGCGCGGGGTCAGGTCCAGCGCCTGCGCGCCCACGTAGAAGGCGCCGGAGGCGCGGTCGTGGCGCAGCGCGCCGCAGTGCGGCATGTCGGCCGCCGCGTGGGAACGCCGGGCCAGCGCGCGCACGCGCGCCTCGAGCTCGTCGATGTCGAAAGGTTTGGCCAGGTAGTCGTCGGCCCCGGCGTTGAGCCCGGCCACGCGGTCGCCCACGGCGCCGCGCGCGGTGAGCACCAGCACGGGCGTGGCGTCGCCCCGGCCGCGCATGCGCTGCAACAGCTGCAGGCCGTCCATGCCGGGAATGCCGAGGTCCAGCAGCACCACGTCGCAGGTGCTGGCGCGCAGCCATTCCAGCGCGGCCAGGCCGTCGTTGCAGCGCGAGACATCGAAGCCACGCTTGGAGAGCACGCGAACGAGCGCGCCACCCAGATCGAAATCGTCTTCCACCAACAGCAGTTTCATGGGCACACCGGGGCACGGGAGACGGGCAGTCTAAGGGTTGGCCGCGGCGGCGCCGGCCATTCGCGCGACCCCATCAGGGCAAACACCGAGTGGTTTTGAAAGCAGTCTGAAAGCCAAGTGAAGGCCAGCAGAAAGACAGCGCACCACAGCGCGCCAACGCCTTCCTATAGTCACGCCACACGTTTCATCGGCCCACCCAACAGGAGACAACGACATGAAGAACACGATGACCCCCGCCCCCAAGGCCTTGCCCCGGCAACTCGCCATGGGCCTGCTGGCCGCCGGCCTGCTGGCCACTGGCGCTGCCCAGGCACAAGGCGCGGAATGCGCGAACCGCGGCGACCTGGACACCGCCTACTGCGACGCCAACAAGGACCTGGTGGCCGACACGCCGACCGACCCGAAAAAGCTGCGCAACCCCAGCACGCTGGTGTTCACCTTCACGCCCATTGAAGAACCCGCGGTCTACGAAAAACTGTTCGACCCGTTCACCAAGCACCTGTCGCAGTGCACCGGCAAGCGGGTGGTGTTCTTCCAGGTGCAGAGCAACGCGGCGCAGATCGAAGCCATGCGCGCCGGCCGGCTGCACGTGGCGGGCTTTTCCACCGGTGCCACGGGTTTTGCGGTGAACGTGGCCGGCGCCGTGCCCTTCGCGGTGAAGAGCACCGAGCAAGGCCCGCGCGACGACAAGCTGATCATGATCTCGCGCAAGGACGGCGCGGTGCAGTCCATCAGCGACCTCAAGGGCAAGCGCGTGGCCCACGCATCGCCTTCGTCCAACTCCGGCCACCTTGCGCCGCTGGCGCTGTTGCCCAAGGTCGGCGTGACGCCGGGCAAGGACTACAACATCGTGTTCTCCGGCAAGCACGACCAGTCGATCCTCGGCGTGGCGAGCCGCGACTACGACAGCGCGGCGGTGGCGGCCAACGTGTTCAACCGCATGGCGGCGCGCGGCACGATCAAGACGGCCGACTTCAACATCCTCTACACCAGCGACCCGTTCCCCACCACCTCGTTCGCCTACGCGCACGACCTGGCGCCCGAGCTGCGCGACAAGCTGGTGGGCTGTTTCATGAACTACACCTTCACGCCCGAGATGACGAAGGCGTTCGAAGGCGATGTGAAGTTCATCCCGTCCACCTACCTGAAGGACTTCGCCATCGTGCGCGACGTGGCCACGGCCGCCGGCGAAAGCTTCAACCGCTCGGCCTACGAAAAAGAAGCGGCCAAGGGCAAGAAGTGACCACCATGCTCCACGCCGACACCCCCATCAAGCCCGGCTCGCTCCAGATACGGCACCTGGCCAAGGCCTACAAGCCCGGCCACCCGGTGCTCAAGGACATCAACCTGGACATCGACGGCACGGGCCTCACGGCCATCATCGGGCCCTCGGGCACGGGCAAGTCGACGCTCATCCGCTGCATCAACCGGCTGGTCGACCCCAGCGCGGGCGAGATCTGGCTGAGCGTGGATGGGCAGCGGCTGGACATGGCTCGCCTCAAGGGCGGCGCGCTGCGGCGCAGCCGCCGCCACATCGGCATGGTGTTCCAGGAATACAACCTGGTGGAACGCCTGAGCGTGATGGAGAACCTGCTGACCGGGCGGCTCGGCTACGTGTCGGCGTGGCAGGCGTTCCGCCGCAAGTTTCCGCGTGAAGACTTCGACCGCGCCTACGAACTGCTGGACACCGTGGGCCTCGGCGCCTTCGCCAACCAGCGCGCGGACGCGCTCAGCGGCGGCCAGCGCCAGCGCGTGGGCATTGCCCGCGCGCTGATGCAACGCCCCAGCGTGATGCTGGCCGACGAGCCCACCTCATCGCTCGACCCCAAGACCTCGGTCGAGATCATCCAGCTGCTGCGCGAACAGGGACAGCGCAACAACATTCCGGTGGTGGTCAACATCCACGACGTGGAGCTGGCCCGGCGCCACGCCGACCGCGTCATCGGCATGACGGGCGGCGAGGTGGTTTACGACGGCCCACCGTCGGGGCTCAACGGCGACCACCTCGACACGATCTACGGGGGCCGCGCGTGGCAGCAATGAACCCCACCACCACGGCCACCGCGCCAGCGGAAAAGGCGTTCGCCTGGAGCACCGCTGAAAAGCTCTGCTGGCTGGCGGTGCTGCTGTATGCCGCATATGTGCTCGGCCAGATCGACCTCACCCAGGAACGGCTGCTGCACGGCCTGGAACAGGGCGCCCGTTTTCTGGCGCGCATGTTCCCGCCCGAGCTCTCGCGCATGGACATTCTCTGGAGCGGCATCCGCGAAAGCCTGCAGATTGCCGTGCTGGCCACGGCCATCGGCGTGGCGCTGAGCCTGCCCATCGGCCTGCTCGCCGCGGGCAACATGGTGCCCGGCCCGGTGCGCACCGTCACGCGCGGTTTCATCGCGCTGTGCCGTTCGCTGCATCCGGTGATCAAGGCCATCCTGTTCGTCAAGGCGGTGGGCTTCGGTCCGCTGGCGGGCATTCTCGCGCTGGTGGTGGGCACCGTCGGTTTCGTCGGCAAGCTGTTTGCCGATGCCATCGAGGAAATCTCGCCCAAGCAGGTGGAGGCCGTGCGCGCCACCGGCGCTTCGTTCATGAACGTGGTGCTGTTCGGCGTGCTGCCGCAGGTCATGAGCCGCTTCGTCGGCTTCTCCACCTACCAGCTGGATTCGAACCTGCGCAACTCCACCATGGTGGGCATCGTGGGTGCCGGCGGTATCGGCGGCACGCTGTTCGCCGCCTTCCAGCGCTTCGACTACGACTTCGTCTTCACCATCCTCGCCACCATCGTCTGCATCATCGTGGTGGGCGAATTGCTGGTCAACGCTGCCCGGAAGGCGCTCGATGTCTGACACCACCGCCGCCCCCTTCACCCTCGCCGCCGCCTCCAGCGGCACCTGGCAGCGGCACACGCTCACGCAGCGCATGTTGCGCTACGCGTTGTGGCTGTTCATGGTCTGGGCCCTGGTCCAGTCGCTGCGGCACGTCGAGGTGATTCCCGAGTTCCTGTACGACGCCCCCGAGCAGATGGGCGACATGCTCACCCGCATGTGGCCCGTGGACTGGAGCCACTATCCCGACACCATCCACAGCGCTCTGATGGAAACGCTGCACATGGCCACGCTGGGCACGCTGCTGTCGCTCCCATTGGCCGTGCCACTGGGTCTGCTGATGGCCTCCAACCTCACGCGCAACCGCGCGCTGAACTTCATCGCGCGCGTGCTGCTCGTGTCGAGCCGCTCGGTGAATTCACTGGTGTGGGCGCTGCTGTTCGTTGCCATCTTCGGGCCGGGGCCGCTGGCCGGCATGCTGGCCATTGCGCTGCGCTCGGTGGGCTTCGTGGGCAAGCTCATTGCAGAAGCCATCGAACAGACGCCGCGTGGCCCGATCGAGGCGCTGCAGGCCGCAGGCGCCTCCACACTGGCGCAGGTCTGGTACGGCTACTGGCCGCAGATCAAGCCAGCCTTCTGGTCGGTCGCCCTGCTGCGCTGGGACATCAACATCCGCGAATCCGGCGTGCTCGGGCTGGTGGGTGCCGGCGGCATCGGCATGGCGCTGGACACCGCCCTCAACCTCTTCCACTGGAACCGCGTGGCCCTGGTGCTGATCGCGATCTTCGCGGTGGTGCTGATTGCCGAGGTGGTGGTGGTGCAGATCCGCAAGCGGGTGTTGTGAGAGGGGGCTCGGCGGAAGGCGCCGAGCCTGGTGCGTTGCCTTCAAAGTAAGTGCGCGAGTTCGGCGAGAGCGTTTTGCCCCCGTTTGTTGAATGTTGGAAAAATAGCCCGGGTCAATTCGGGCTATTTTTTTGCGCGACTTATCAAACGCTTTCAAGGAAAGTCAATTTTGTTGAATGGCAATTGTTTGAATTGACCATTGATCACCATCTACGTTTCGGTATCTTCAAGGAGGTCAACGGCAAACTACCAGTGGGTCCGAACCAGTCGTATACGCGGTGGACAACGGCGTGGGCAGCAGTGATGCGTATGGGACTACAAAAATCGTTGCACCCGGGCAACGGTTCTGTTTTATTAGTATCTTTTTACTAGATAAAGTGGCGTCGTTGGTTCCCTCTTTGGGTCGCCCAATTCCTTCAATTTGCAATTCGTTCCTTGATCGGGTGGTTTTGATGAGTGGTGCATAGCGAGCTATCTCGATCGCCAGACTGATTTTTTCCTTTGTCCGCGGCAATACTCCCGAACCACAAATCAACAGGGAGCAGGGGATTTCGGTATGAGTGCAAATCTCATGGCGTCACCCACGGACACGCGTGCAGCACCTTCGACAGCGGCAGCTCGCGTTGCAAGCTGAGATCGATCTGCTGGCAACCGAAGCGGGACTCTGTCCCGCGAATGACGTCGCACAGCGGCAGCTGGTGGCTGCAGGCAGCCTGTTCGAAGTACAGCGCACATTGCTCGAAGCTGAAACCCGTTGGGCGCGACAGGCACAACTTGTGGCCGAAGTGTGCAAGCAACGCGCAACTGTGCAGGCGTCAGGCACTTCGAACGATCCCGTTCGTGACACAGAAAGCCTGCAACAGGCCATATCTGCGCTGCGCAGCGCGCAGGGGGATGAACCTTGGGTCCACGCCGAAGTGAACGAGCACCTGATCGCGAGCGTCGTTGCCGACTGGACGGGCATTCCCGTGGGGCACATGGTGGGAGATGAAGTTCAAGCCGTGCTGGACCTGCAACAGCGGCTCGGCGAACGGGTCGTGGGACAGGATTCGGCACTCGCCACAGTTGCCCGTCGTGTGCGCGCTGCGAAAGCGGGTCTGACGGACCCACAAAAGCCGGTGGGTGTGTTCATGCTGGTGGGTCCTTCCGGCGTCGGAAAAACAGAGACCGCCCTGGCGCTTGCACAGGCATTGCACGGTGATGAGAGCCACCTCATCACGATCAACATGAGCGAGTACCAGGAGGCCCATACCATTTCGTCGCTCAAAGGCTCGCCCCCTGGCTATGTGGGATATGGAGAAGGTGGCGTGCTTACAGAAGCGGTGCGTCGGCGTCCATACAGCGTGCTTTTGCTGGACGAGGTGGAAAAGGCGCATCCCGATGTGCATGAACTCTTCTACCAGGTGTTCGACAAGGGTTGGATGGAAGACGGCGAGGGCCGCGCGATCGACTTCCGGAACACGCTGATCCTTCTCACCAGCAATGTGGGCTCGGAGGAGACCGAAGCTTTGTACGGGCAAGCGGCGCAACCCGAGCTGACGACGGTGCTCAGCGTGATCGAGCAAGAGCTCGCTCGCGTCTTTCCGGCGGCATTTCTCGGAAGACTGGTCGTGGTGCCGTATCGCCCGCTCGAGCCCCAGGTGCAACTGCGAATCGCGGAGATCCAGCTGACCCGCCTCGCCGCGCGCATGAAAGCCCAGCACGCCATCGATCTCACCTGGGATTCCGGGTGCCTCCAGCACATCGCCGAATCATGCGATATCGCCCAGGCGGGCGCCAGGCGCATGGCGAGTTATGTCGAACACAACCTCATGCCGCCTTTGGCCGACCTGTGGTTGTCGGCCATGCAGCAGCGAACCCGGATCGACGCCATTCATGTTTCCCATGTGCCGGGTCACGGCACACCTTTCGTCAATACCCCTGTCTATTCCAAGGAGCACAGCAGGCCATGAGCAACAACGGCAACAGCCAGAAATTCATCGCGCGCAACCGCGCGCCACGCGTCCAGATCGAATACGACGTCGAGGTCTATGGGAGCGAAAAGAAAGTTGAACTCCCCTTCGTCATGGGCGTGCTGGCAGATCTGTCAGGCAAGCCCGTTGAACCCCTGCCGGCGGTCGCGGACCGCCAGTTCCTCGACATCGACGTGGACAACTTCGACGAGCGCATGAAGGCGGTATCGCCACGCGTGACCACCGTGAAGGTGGGCAGGCGCTGCGCGACATGCTGCGGCTCTTTGCGCCCGATGGCATCCCCGCAGTGCAGGCAGAGATCGGTGCGTTGATCGGATCGCGCCTCGCTCCCGTGACGCGGCGCTTGCCTGGCTCCGGCCCACTCGTCTATGGCCGCGGCGTTCAGTGCACCTTGACTGTGGACGAAAAGGGGTTCTCGGGCTCGAGTCCCTATCTCTTCGGACTCATCCTCTCTTACTACCTGACGCGGCATGTGGCGATCAATACCTTCGTGGAAACGAAGCTGGTGTCCATTCAACGCGGAGACGTGGGTTTGTGGTCGGTCCGCCCGGGTACCCGGGGGGTGGCATGAATCGCAACGAGGATATGGGATCAACCCGCCTGGATTCGTTGGCAAGCACGGTCGACGACGCGTCGGCTCGGCCATGGCGCCATGGGTTCGTGGCGCTGCTCAGGCGCATCGCGGCGGCGCACGATGATTCGCCATTGCCTGGCCATTCGCGACGCCCGTCGCAAGATGCCTTTCGAATTGGCCAGCAGGCAAGCCTCTCCTTCGCGCCGCGAGAGCTGGCACAGGTCGAGCGTCGGGATGACCGGGTGGACATGCGCCTGTTCGGACTCGGGCTGCTCGGCCCCGGTGGGGTGCTGCCGCTGCACTACACAGAGACCGTGCGCGAGCGCGCGCTGACGCGCCGGGATATGGCGCCAGGCGACTTCATAGACTTGTTCCATCACCGTGCGCTGTTGCATTTCTACCGCGCCTGGGCACAGGCTCAAGCGACGGCAGGTCTTGATCGGCCTCAGGAAGAGACCTTCACACGCTACGTGGCATGGCTTTCGGGGGATGAGACTGACGACGTGGCCTTGGCACCCTTGCCGCGCCACGCCCGCTGGGCCTCAGCCGCGCATCGAGTTCGAAAGGCACGTAACCCCGAGGGTCTGGTGCGAACGCTCGCTCATTTTTTTGGCGTATCTGTGGTCTTGCAGGAATATGTGCTGCGCTGGATCCCGTTGGAAACCCACGATCACTGCCTGCTCGGCCAGACTCACGCGGCCACAGCGCTCGGTGGCGGTGCGATCGCTGGGGGAATGGTGCCGGACCGGCAGGCGCAGTTCCGTCTGGTGGTCGGCCCTCTCGACCTGCAGCAATACATGCGATTCACGCCCGGCGCGGAGGGCGACGACGCACGCGGACGCGATCTGCGATCTCTGGTGGAATGGGTTCGCGCGTTCATTGGATTCGAGTACGCCTGGGACGTTGAGCTCCGGGTGATCCGGGAGAAGGTGCCCGCAGCCTGTTTGGGCGGCCGTGAACGTCTGGGTTGGTCAAGCTGGCTGGGGGACAACAATACGCGCAGCGGCGAATTGTTGACAGGCATGGTGTTTGAGCCTGAGGCCTATGTCGAGCGCAGCAAGAGGAGCCAGGCATGAGAAGAAAGCACCCGAATGTCACGGTGGATGAGAGGTTTGAGGCCTGGCTCCAGCCTATTGAGGCTCACGCACCATGTGGACCCAGTCTCGAGTACGACAACGATTTCCTGGTGCTGCAGGCCAGCCTGCAGCCCGTGCCAGAAGTCCAGTATGGCCAGTTCACCGAGCGGCGTGAGGGCCCGGTCTGGGTCGACGTCGAACGACAATGCCGCGCGCTTCTGCTGCGCAGCCGGGACATCAACCTGTTGGTCTGGCTGGCCCGCTCCCGTGTGCGGCAGGCAGGTCCCAGTGGCCTGCTCGAGGCGCTCGGCTTGCTTGACCTGTCGCTTCAACGTTTTGGCGCAGACATCCATCCGCAATCAGATGACGGCGATCTTGGCGTGCGGGCCAACGCGCTTGAGGCGCTTGCCGATCCGGACGGGCTCCTGGGCGATGTGCGAGACATCCTGATCGGGGGAAACGCCATGGGCCGGCTGACGGTGCGCGATGTAGAGCGCGCGCGGATGCGCCCGCGACCCGCTGATGCGCTATCTGTGGAAGCCGTGGAAAAGCAGCTCCTGGAGTTTCGCACTGCACACCGTCCAGAGCTGCGCATGCTGGAGGCATCGGTTGCGACACTGCGGTCGATTGAGACATGGTGTGCGAACACGTTGCGCGAACAGGCGCCCGCGCTGGCAGGCTTCGCGCATTTGATGGAACCGTTTTCCCGGTTTGACCAGACTCAGGAGTCACCGCCGGTCATCCCCAGTGACCCAGCAGTGACGGATTTACCGGCGATGCCTATGTCGACGCCGATGGAGTCCACAGTGTCCGGGTCTGTGCCCGCCAACGCGACTGCAGTCGTGGAGGTGCCCGCGGAGGCGCTGAACTCCACCTGGAAAGATGCGCGTGATCAGGCGCGCGCTTCTATCGCCGTGGCGCGCGATTGGTTCGAGTTGCACGAGCCCAGCAGTCCAGTGGGCTTGTTGCTGCGGCAGGCGGAGCGGTTGATCGGCCGATCCTATTCGGAGGTCGCGCAAGCCATTCCCGCCGAATTGGTGGCTCGGTGGTCCGACAACCCCTGAAACCCGATCTGGGATCATGGCGAGTTCCATTCCAACCGGGTTTGAAGCCGCTGCATTCGCAGCGGCTTTTTTCATGCCTGCGTGGCTTGAGAGAGCGCCACGTATTCGCTCACCGGCACTTCCTCGGCCCGGCGTTGCAGGTCGAAATCGCCCGTGTAGCCTCTCTCGTCGAGCCAGCGGCCCAGGGTGTTGCGCAGGATCTTGCGGCGCTGGCTGAAGGCGACCTGCACCAGCGTGCCGTAGTGCACCACGTTGATCGCGGGCGGCGTAGCCAGGGGCACCATGCGCACGATGGCGCTGTCCACGCGTGGGGGTGGATCGAAGCTTTCTGGCGGCACGAAGAGCACGTTGTCCATCGCGTAGCGCCACTGCAGCATGACCGAGAGCCGGCCATAGTCGGCCGTGGCGGGCTGCGCCACCATGCGGTCGATCACTTCTTTCTGCAGCATGAAGTGCTGGTCCTGCACCACCGCCACATGGTCGAGCAGGTGGAACAGGATGGGTGTGGAGATGTTGTAGGGCAGGTTGCCCACCACCCGCAGCCCTGTGGTTCCCAGCTGCCGGGCGAGCGCGGTGAAGTCCACCTTGAGCACGTCCGACTCGATCACCTCCAACTGGCCATGGGCGCGCAGGTGCACGGCCAGGTCGCGGTCGAGTTCGATGACGGTCAGGCGGCCGAGGCGCTCCACCAGCGGTTGCGTGAGCGCGGCGAGGCCGGGGCCGATTTCAACCATGGCGTCACCGGAGGCGGGCGCGATGGCGGCCACGATGGCGTCGATGATGGCGGTGTCCGTCAGGAAGTGCTGGCCGAACCGCTTGCGGGCGATGTGCTTCATGCGTGTGGCTGGGTCACGCCGCCCGGCTGGCCATTCACGGCTGAGGCGGGTCGCGGTATTCGACGAAGGCGCGTCCGCGCGTGTCTTGCGTCCAGACACGCAACGCATCATCGATCTTCTTCTCGCGAGCGAGCCCGCGCACCATTTCGCGCTGCTCGCGTTGCGAGAGCGTGGTCTGCCGCCGCTCGTCGACGCGGATGAGGTGCACGCCAAAGCGCGAAACCAGTGGTGCCGACATTTCCCCGGGACGCAGGGCGTTCATGGCCTGTTCGAACTCGGGCACGAACATGCCCGGGCCGGCCCAACCGAGATCACCGCCCTGGCTGGCGGAGCCGTCCTGGCTGTGTTCGCGCGCGAGCGCCTCGAAACTGGCCTGGCCGCTCGCGATCTGCTGGCGGTAGCCCGCGAGGCGCGACACCGCTTCGGACTGGCTGAGCTGCGCGCCGGGGCGCAGCAGGATGTGGCGTGCGCGGGTCTGTGTGACGGTGGCGTCCGGCATGCCTGCCTGCCGCTTCTCGATCACCTTGAGCACGTGAAACCCGGCCGGGCTGCGCAGCGGCCCGGCCACCGCGCCGGTGCTGAGCGATCGCGTGGCGTCCACGAACAGGGTAGGCAGGCGGTTGGCCGGGCGCATGCCGAACAGGCCGCCGTTGGTGCGCTCGGGGGCTTCGGAGAACTCGCGCGCCAGGTCCCCGAAGTCGGCGCCGCTGCGCGCGCGGTCGGCCACGCCTTGCGCACGCGCCTGCAATTCCTGCACGCGTTCCGGGCTGGCGCCTTCGGGCACGATCACGAGCACATGGGCCAGATTCAACTCAAGGCTGGCGAGGTCGTTGCTGCCTTGGCGTTCGCGGATCAGGTCGTCGATGTCGGCGTCCGTCACGCGCACGCGGGAATCGACCTGGCGTTCGCGCACGCGCTGCAGAAGGATCTGTTTGCGCAGGTCGTTGCGGAAGCGGTTGATGTCAATGCCCTCTGCCGCCAGACGGCGGCGCAGCTCGTCGGGCGCAAGCTGGTTCTGCGCTGCGATGGACTGCTCGGCCTGCGTGACGGCGGCTTCATCGACCGTGATGCCGAGTTCGGTGGCCTGCTGCGCCTGCGCGCGCTCGTTGATGATCTGCTCGAGCACCTCGCGCACCAGGACGTCGCGCGCCGGCATGGCCGTGCCCTCCTGTGCGATCTGCTGTTCCACGCGCAGCAGGCGCTGGCGCACTTCGTTGTTGGTCACGGGTTCGGAGTTGACCAGCGCGACGATGAAGTCCGCCGTTCTCTGCTGGCCGGTTGCGGGAGCCGGAAGGTTGCCGCGCGACGAGCCGATGTCATTCGAGAGCCGCAGGCCTTGCGCCTGGGCGGCACCCGTCCACAGCAGGGACGCGCACAGCAGCCAGATGAGCGGACGAGGGAGGGCGGTGAAGCGATCAGTCATATTGTTGGAACCGGCTGGGCGGGTTGATTTCTTCGCGCAGGTACTGGTAGCGCGGCACGTTTTCCTTCAGCGTCTTCAGCGGGTTGGAGCCAAGGCGCGAGAAGCCGCTGAACTCCAGCTGGAACAGGATACGCTGGTTTGCGGTGGAGGCGCTGCGTTGCAGGCGTTCGAGCACAACACGGCCGATCCAGCAACCGGCATCGTACTCAAAGCCCGCCACCAGATCGACGACCTTCCGGTCGGGCACGCTGTAGTTGATGCGGCCCACGCTGAACCACTGCCCGGCCCCGAGGCCACGTCCCGGTACCGTGGCGGTCGCGGGCGCCTGCCACAGGTCGTTGAGGGGCCATTGCCAGCCCAGTTCGTACTGCTCGCTGGAGCCGCGCTGCAGTCGGTAGGCAGCACTGAGGACGCGGTAACGGCTGGGCATGTAGCGCACACCGAGCGTGGTGCGCACGGATTCGCGGGCGCCAGGGCTGTACTGGAAGTTGGTGTCGACGGTCCAGCGCGGGTCCCACTGCACGCGCGTGGCCAGCAGGATGTCGCTCAGGCGTTCGGACACCGGTGCCCCACCGGCCTGGCCGGCGGCGTTCGGCAGGAAGACGTTCTGGTCGCGGATCAGGTAGCGCTGGGCCAGGCCCACGCGCACGATCTCAGCGCCCGTCTCGGGGTCGAGCAGGCGGGAGCTTGCCCCCACGGTGAGCGCGCGGGTGTCGGAGATGCGGTCGTTTCCACCGAACACGTTCTCCGAGAAGATGGTCGCGAAGTTGAAGTCGTTGGCAGCGGAGTCGTAGTTGGGCAGCAGGCGCTGGTCTTCGTAGGGCGTCCAGGTGAAGAAGGCACGCGGTTCCAGCGTCTGCACGAAATTGCGACCGAAGTAGCTTGCGTCGCGTTCGAAGATCAGGCCGCTGTCCAGGCTGACCGTGGGCAGCACGCGCGATGCACTGCGCGAGCCGTCGGCCAGCGGGTTGTCGAAGTGGTACTGCGTGGCGTGCAGCTGCGCGCGCGGTTTGATGAACCAGCCCGGCGCCTGCCAGAGACGCGAGAGTTCGGCGATCGCCAGCGAGCGCGATCCGTTGGTCTGCCCGGTGAGCAGCGGGTTGGACTCGAAGCGGGTGTACTCGCTGGTCAGCGAGTAGTTCCAGCCATCCACGCCCGCGATGCGCCCGTCACCACGGCCGTACCGCAGTGCGATGGAGGGCAGCCGGTCGTATGGCGGCGTGATCGGCGCCTCGATGTCCTGCAGCGTCTGGTAGGCATAGACGCCTGCGCTCACCGCCCAGGGGCCACGGTTCCAGTTGTAGACCGCGTTGCTCGCAAGCAGCCGGTTGGTGAGCGTGCCGAAAGCGCGCGGGAAATCGCGCCAGTAGTTGTCGTCGCTCACCCGGTTGAGGTCCAGCCGCAGGCCGGCCGAGCCACCGAAGCCCAACGCGGTACCGCTCAGCCTCTGGTCGTGTTGCGTCGAATAACCCCAGCGGTTGGCGTCGCGCAAGGGGTCGGACGGCAGGAACGCGCCGCGCACCTGGCCCGCATAGTCGGGCTGCAGGTAACGCACTTCCGCACCCAGCTCCAGCCCGCGCTTGCTCATCAGCGTGGGGTAGATCGTGGCGTCGAGATTGGGCGCGATGTTCAGGTAGTAGGGCAGCGTGAGCTCGAGCCCGTTGACGTTGTCGATGTTGATCGTGGGCGGCAGCAACCCGGACTTGCGCTTGTCGGTCAAGGGGAACGTGAAGCGGGGCCAACCCAGGATCGGCACGCCCTTGAACTCCAGCGCGCCATTGGTGGCCGTGCCGGTTTCGGCCACGTTGTCGAACTCGATCTTGGTGGCGCGGATCAGCCAGGCGGGCATCCAGTCGGCGCCCGGCGTGCGGGGGCAGGTGGAGTAGCGCGCCTGATGTGCGGTAGCGTGGTCCTCGTCGAGGAAGTCGATCCGGCTCGCGTCTCCCCGGCCCTCGTTCTTGAGCAGGGTGAACTCGGGCTTTTCGAAATGGCCCTTGAAGGTGTCCACGTTGAGGTGCAGTTCGGGGCCTTCGAAGCGGTCGCCGCTGCGGTTGATCAGCACGTTGCCAATGGCCTTGGCTTCGCTGTTGCGCTGGTCCAGCTCCAGGTGGTCGGCGCGGATCACGGTGTCGTGGCGGCGCAGCTCGGCATTGCCTTCGACACTGGTGATGCCGTCGGTCTGTCCCTCGATGCGATCGCCGGAAACGAACGTGGGCGCCTGCTGGCGCACATCTTCGGGCAGGCTTTCCTGCAGCATCCGGCTGGGCTTGAGCTGCACATCAGCCGGTGGCGGTTCATCGCCATCGCCCGCCTGTGCCCGCGCAACGGCCGGCGTGATCAGCGCGCCGCAGGCCATCACCGCCAGCAGCACATGCACAGCGCGCGCCACGGGCGCCGCCGCAAAAAGCAGGTTGGCGAAATCTCCGCGCGGGCGCTCGGCGGACGGCTTATCGGTGCGGCGGTTCAAGGGATGAATTCGGTGGTCCGGCAGCCAGAACGGGCCCGGGAGGCCGGTCGCCGCCGTGCAGGAGGTTTGTAGAATCAAGGGCGATTATCCACATGCCCGACACCCGGGCATGTGGCACGGCCCGCCACTCCCCGACACCCCCATCCCCATGAGCCCGTCCCAACCCGCCGTCACCTGGGCCGATCCGGTTCGGGAAGCCGCTTTCCATGCGTGGATGCAAACCCAGGCCTCGCGCCTGGGCCTGCTGCCCGACACGCTGCGCCCGGCATCGGCCGACGCTAGCTTCCGCCGTTACCTGCGCGTCGACGCCCTGGCCAGCGGCAGCCTGATCGTGATGGACGCCCCGCCCGCCCACGAGAACTGCCAGCCCTTCGTCCACGTGGCCGGCCTCATGCGCGACGCCGGCCTGCTGGTGCCGGAGATCCTCGCCTGGGACGAGCCGCAAGGCTTCATGCTGCTGAGCGACCTGGGCCACCAGACCATGCTCGACGGCATCGACCCGGCCCACCCGCAAGCCAACCACGCCCGTTACATGCAGGCACTGGATGCGCTGCTCGCCTGGCAGCTGTCGTCGCGGCCCGGCGTGCTGCCGCCCTACAACGACGCCCTGCTGCGGCGCGAACTGCAGCTCTTTCCGGACTGGTACCTGCAGCAGCACAAGGGCCTCACGCTGAACGACGAGCAGGCGCGGACGCTGCAGAAGACCTTCGACACCATCGTGGCCCACAACCTGGCGTCGCCCCAGGTTCACGTGCACCGCGACTTCATGCCGCGCAACCTCATGTTGCCGCTGCAACCCGGCGATACACCTGCGCAACAACTCGGCGTGCTCGATTTCCAGGACGCCGTGCACGGCCCCATCACCTACGACGTCGCCAGCCTGATGCGCGACGCCTTCCTGAGCTGGGACGAGGACTTCGTCATCGACGTGACGGTGCGCTACTGGGAAAAGGCGCGCGCCGCCGGCCTGATGGACTTCGAGGACTGGCACAGCGACTTCGGTGCCTTCTACCGCGGCGTGGAATGGATGGGCCTGCAGCGGCACCTGAAGGTGGCGGGCATCTTCGCGCGCCTGACCTTGCGCGACGGCAAGCCCAAATACCTCGCCGACGCGCCCCGCTTCATCGGCTACATCCGGCACACCGCCCACCGCTACCGCGCGCTCGGGCCGTTCCTGAAGATGCTTGACGAGATCGAAGGCCTGCAGGCCGCTTCCGGCTACGCCTTCGGGCGCGTCTGAGCATGCCGCGCTTCTTCTGCCCGGTCCCGCTGAGCGAGGGGCAGTCCCTCGCCTTGCCGGCCACCGCCGCGCGCCATGTGCAGGTGCTGCGGCTGCAACCCGGGCAGGTGATCACGCTGTTCAACGGCGAAGGCGGCGAGTGGGATGCCACGATCACCCGCATGGGCCGCAGCGACGTGGATGTGTCGCTCGGCACACACCACGCCACCGAGCGCGAGCCCGCGCGCGCCGTGCACCTGGCCCTGGGCATGCCCGCCAACGAGCGCATGGACTGGCTGGTGGAGAAAGCGGCCGAACTCGGCGCGGCCAGCCTGCAGCCGCTGCACACCGCGCACAGCGTGCTGCGCCTGTCGGGCGACCGAGCCACGAAAAAGCAGGGGCACTGGCAATCGGTCGCGGTCGCCGCGTGCGAGCAGTGCGGCGGCAACCGCGTGCCCACGGTGCAAGCGGTGGCCGATTTCGCGGCCTGGCTGAAGGCGCTGCCGCCCGCCGGTGCGGGGGAGCTGCGCTGCCTGCTGTCGCTGGCCGAGGGCACACAGCCACTGGCGCATGCCCTCGCGTCCGCTGAGTCCTCGGTGCTGTTCCTGAGCGGCCCCGAGGGCGGCCTCAACCCGAATGAAGACGCGCTGGCGCGCGCGGCCGGTTTCGTGCCGGTCACCCTCGGCCCGAGGGTGCTGCGCGCCGAGACGGCCGCGATCGCGGCGCTGGCACTCGCGATCGGCTGAGCCCTTGCTCAGCCCGGCGCGAGCCGGAACACCTGCACGACACCGGCGAGGCGGTTGGCCTGGTCCTTGAGGCTCTCGG
>VFQQ010000721.1_pt1 | contig 58258 bp, 42 predicted proteins | sample 3512341 | NCBI WGS metagenome assembly VFQQ01 (sample SAMN10412373, study PRJNA504923) | tailings metagenome | isolation source: Relicate 2 Philex TSF1 revegetated site | place: Philippines: Tuba, Benguet | collected 2017-08-29 | reverse complement strand
AACTCCTTGGAATCATCTGAACCTCGGTCACTCAACCCCTTCCGAAACGGCCTCTTAACCACAGCAAGGCATCTTTGCGCCGCGCTGTGTATTGAGTACGCGTCTCAGCAATAGTCGACGGACGGCCAGGCTGTCCGTCGATTGCGGCTGAAAATCAGCTAAAAATGAACGCAATCGAGGCCTCGCCGGAGATTGAACTGCATTCTTCGAAGATAAAACGCGCCCTATGCTGACTGGGACGACAGGATTGTCCCCGAAAGCTCCGGAGCCGGACTGCTGAATTCCAATCGAGTTCCGCCCTCGTTCGATGTAATGGTGAACTTCAGTCCCAGCCGGGCAGCTCTTGATCTGAGGCTGCTCAGACCGGTGCCCGCCATTTGCCGGTCGGTGACATCGAAGCCGTGGCCATTGTCCATCACCGTGAGCTCCAGCCTGTCGTTGCGCGCATGCAAGACGACCTCGATGCGGGTTGCACCGGAGTGCTTCAGCGCATTGGTCAGGCTCTCCTGGACGATACGTGTCCAGTCCATGCTTTCGCGCGCGGCCATTCGCAAGCCGGCGGGCGTTTCCAGACGCCAGCTGCAGGTAATGCCGTGGCTTTCCGAAAGCAGCGTATAACGGTTGCGCAATGGTGCCAGCCAGTCTGCGAGGTCGTGGTCGTCCTCCGAGCTGCTGCTTGAGGTGTCTATGACGACGCGCAATTCCTCACGCAGCTCCTTCAGGATCGACAAAAGCTGCTCACGGCTTGGCGCGGTGCGCCCGTGCTCCAGCAGCGCGATGTTGTTCACTACCGTGCTGCCGAAACCGTCATGCAGATTGTGGGCGATGTTGGCGCGCTCCTCGAGGCGACTCTTTGCCAGGGCCAATTCATGTTGCCGGCTAAGCATATCGGTCAGTTCCTGGCGCGCGGCCGCTATTTTGCCGATCAGCTCATCGTTGAACTGCTCGATGCGGTGCCGGCTGATTACCAGATGCCAGGCCAGGATAATCGACATGCATATCAGCCTGGACAGTGACAGGAGCGGGTTTAGATACAGCGTGCCGGGCAGCAAGCCGCCGAAGACGGCGATATCGTGAAGGCTGCCGATCAGAACCAGCGCGTTGACCATGTTGAGTGTCACGTAGTCGAAACGGTGGCTCCTATACGTCAGCATAAAGAACGCGACGCAAGCCCCGGTATACATAGTTATGCAGACAAGCGCGTGGATGAGGCGGGTGGTCGCTAGCTGATGCGATGGAACCAGAAACACCCACAGCGAGCACACCGCCAGCACCAGCCAAAGTCCGCGCTCTACGGTGACGAAGCGCCGTTCGGCGAAGCGGAACAGGAAAACGCAGAAGGCCACGGCCGCCACCATCAGCGAGATCGAGTTGACCCGCGCGGCCATGTCGGTGGCGGTGAACGGCCATAGGCTGGTCGTCGCGAAATTGTAGGTGTAAATGCCCCAGGCGATCGAAAAGAAGCCGTACCAGCCATAAGCCGTTTCGGTGCGCCGCATTATCCAGGCGGCAATGAAGAAGCAGCCGAGCGGAATGGTGAGGACCACTCCGGTGACGGCCAGCCCAGTTCTCAGGATTTGCGACCGGGTAAAGGCGGTTTCCAGCGTGCGCGCCTCGCCGATAGTCACGGTGCCCAGCCCTACCGCCTGATTGGAGAAACCGGAAACGCGCACGAGGATCGTATTTTCCCCTGAATCGAGAACCGGCGGCGTGAGATAAAAGAGCCGCGGGGTGTTCCAGGAGCGTGACAGCGGTTCGACCAGGCTTTTGTCGCGGCCGAGCAGGATGCCGTTCAGCCAGGCGGCGCCGGCGAGCGACCAGTAGTCGAACAGGACGGCGGTCGGCGTGTTAGGGTCCACCTGATCGAATGTCAGGCGGTACCAGACCACGCCGTCGAAATCCGACCAGCGCGTGGTCCAGTTGTCGGGCAGGGCAACCGGCGTCCAGCCCGCAGCCGGCGGTGCGTCGGCGTCCCATGTGGATCGGACCGCTTCCACGCGCGTGATGGCAGCCGGCTCGCTTGCCTGCGCAAAGGCTGCGCCGGCCGGCAGCCAAAGAACGGCAAGGGCAAGGAGCAGGAGAAGAAGGAGGCGGCAAGGTCTAGAGCAAGCCATGGGCCCTTGCTTCGAAGACGGCCTCAGTTCGGTTTCCGACGGCGAGTTTCTTGTAGACATGCTTGATATGGCAATCCACCGTGAACCGCGATAGGGCCAGAGCCTCGGCAATCTCGCGGTTGGTCAGACCCTTGGCGACGAAACTGAGGATCTCGACCTCGCGGGCGGTCATCCTCGGCCGGTCTGCGGCATCGCCTTCGCCCTGGGCTGGCGTGGTATTGTTCATGCTGAGAATCCGTTTGGCGAGGAACGGATCGATCGGCGCTCCACCGCGCAGCACGCTGCGCACGCCGAGCGCGATCTCGATGTCGTCGCGTTCCTTGAGCAGGTAGCCCGTCGCTCCGGCCTGTAGCGATTCAAGAAGTATCTGCTCGCTGCTCCAGGCAGAGATGACGACGATCGGCAGCATGGCGTCGCGGATGTGCAGTTCGCGGATGAGATCGACGCCGCTGCCGTCCGGCAGGCCGACATCGACGAGAACCATGGCAAAGGGTTGTTCGAGCAGTATCTTGCGCGCCTGGACAAGGTTGTCGGCAAAGATCAGCGCATCAGCGGCATAGCCGAGATCGAGCAGGATCGAGCGCAGCCGGATCTGCATGATCTTCTCATCCTCGACGACGAGCAGCGGGCTCGGCAACAGCGCGTCGGCAAGGTCGTGAAGCTGCTCGGTCATGTGTTTCAAGGCTCGATATCTCACATGCCGGGCGGGAGCCGCCACCATCGCAAGGGACATTTCCCCATTTCACCGGCAACGCCACATTCTGGAAGGGTTCTCTTAACCTTTGCAAGGCGCGGTGGCCAGTCAATCCCCTATTCGGGTTATACCGCAGCAGGATCATTAGGGACACAATGACGATTGTGTGCGTGCCGATCAGGCAATCGGCAAAGGGGGCACTGCGCTTCCCGCCATGCCGCGGGCGGCAGGTGCCGCGTTTTTAGGCGTGTGCTTCTTGGGCGGGGTTTCGCGCGCGGCGGCGCGTCATGCGAAAGGGCCCAGGGCTTGGGGGATTTTGGCATGATACAAACTGGCCGCGCGCGGATGCGCTCTTTGCTTCTTGGCAGCACGGCGCTGTCGATGCTTTTGTCGCCGGCTGTGGGTCATGCCCAGTCGCTGCCTTCGGGCGGGGTTGTGACGCATGGCGAGGCTGCGATCGTGCAGTCGGGGTCGAGCCTGCTCGTCACCCAGTCGTCGCGCAACGCCATTCTCAACTGGAACAGCTTTTCCGTCAGTGGCGGGGCGAGCGCCCATTTCGACAACGGTTCTGGTGCGACGCTGAACCGGGTGAGCGGCAACCTGCCGACCTCGATCGACGGTTCGCTGACGGCAACCGGCTCGCTCTATCTGGTCAATGCCGCGGGCATTGCCGTCGGCACCGGCGGCATGGTGCGCACCGGCGGCTCGTTCGTCGCCTCCACCCATGATCTTTCCGACGCCGATTTCCTCAAGGGCGGCGACATGGTTTTGTCCGGCACCAGCAAGGCCGGCATCGTCAATGAGGGGGTGATCGCCTCGCTCGGCGGCGATGTCGTGCTGACGGCAAGGCGGGTCGAGAACAAGGGCACGCTGCTGGCGCCAAAGGGCGATGTCGGGCTGCTGGCCGGCTACGAGGTTCTGCTGCGCGATCTGGCGACAGGCGACGGCAAGTTCGCGGTGCGGGTCGGCGGCACTGACACGCAAGTGGTCAATTCGGGCACCATCTCGGCGGTCAATGCCGAGCTGCGGGCCAATGGCGGCAATGTCCATGCGCTGGCCGGCAACACCAAGGGCGTCATCACGGCGACGGGGGTGAAGAAGCAGGGCGGTCGCATCTTCCTGACGGCGGGCGAGGGCGGCTCGGTAACAGTGACGCAGCGCATCGTGGCCAAACCCGCGCCGCAGCGGCAGGCGGCGGCCAAAGCGCCTGCTGCGAAGAAACGGCCGGCGGCATCCACGTCGGGCGGCGTTGTCCGGATTTCCGCCGACAAGGTGACGCTGGGCGGCGAAATCGACGTTTCGGGCGACACGATGCAGGGCGGCAGCATCATCGCCGTGGCAAAAGAGCAGCTGGAGCTGACGGCGGGGGCAAAACTCGACGTCTCGGGCGCCGATGGCGGCACGATCCTGCTCGGCGGCGACTATCAGGGCGGGGCGAAGGCGGCGAACACTTACTGGCCTGAAGCGATCGGCACGACGCAAACCACGCTGGTGGCGGCGGGCGCGACGATCGTCGCGAATGGAACATCCGGCGTCGGCGGCAATGTGGTCGTCTGGGGCGACGGTCACACCGGCTTTGCCGGAAAAATCTCGGCCACCGGCGTCACGCGCGGCGGCGACGCCGAAGTGTCGGGCAAGGCGACGCTGGCCTACAACGGCACGGCGGATTTGCGGGCGAGTGATGGCGCCTTCGGCACGCTGCTGCTCGATCCCTACAACATCACCATCGTTGCCGGCTCCGGTGGCACGGTCAGCGGCGGGACGTTCACGGGCGCTGCCAATTCGACGCTGGGGGCAACGACACTGCTGGCGGCGCTGAACAGCGCCAATGTCACGGTCTCGACCGGGGCTGCCGGCTCGGCGGGCGGCGATGCCGGCACCATCACGGTCAATGCCGCACTTGCCTGGAACACGGCGGCGACGCTGCGGCTGGAGGCTGCCAACAACATCGTCCTCAACAACGCCATCACCGCGCGCGCCGGCGGGCTGACGCTGAGCGCGGGCGGCACCATCACCACCGGCGCCGGCGGCGCGGTCGAGGTGGCGCGGTTCACGCTGGAGCGGGGCAACTGGACGCAGAACGGGGCGAGCCTGCCGGGCTTTGCGGCGGGCGATTTCCGCATCACCGGGGGAACGTTCCTGCGCGCGCTGGGCGGGGCGGGAACCGCCGGCACTCCCTGGCTGCTGGGTGACATCTATGGCGTTCAGGGCATGGCGACGTATCTGGGCAACAGCTTCGCGCTGGCCAACGACGTCGATGCGTCGGGCACGAAACATTGGTGGAACGGCGCAGGCTTCGTGCCGGTGGGCAACGTTTCCGGCAACAGTTTCACCGGCCGCTTCGATGGGCAGGGCCATGTCATTTCCGGACTGACCATCAATCGCGGCACAGAGTATTATGTCGGGCTGTTCGGGCGGGCCAATGGCGCGACCATCGCCAATATCGGCATCGACGGCGGCAGCGTTACGGGCAGGGACGATGTCGGCGGGCTGGTGGGCTACCAATCTGGCGGCAGCATCAGCCAGTCCTGGGCGAGCGGCGCGGTCAGCGGCACTGCTACTAGCCATGTCGATGTCGGCGGGCTGGTGGGCGTGCAGTCTGACAACGGCAGCATCAGCCAGTCTTGGGCCAGCGGCACGGTCAGCGGCACTGCCACTGGCATTAACGTCATTAGCTTTGTCTTCGCCGGCGGGCTGGTGGGCTACCAATCTGGCGGCAGCATCAGCCAGTCCTGGGCGAGCGGCGCGGTCAGCGGCACTCGCACTAGCGCTGGCAATGTATACGCCGGCGGGCTCGTGGGCAATCGGAACTTCGGCACGATCACCGCCTCCTATTGGGACCGGGAGACGAGCGGGCGGTCGCAGGGCGTCGGCAATGTCAGCAACGCCGCCGGCGTCACCGGGCTGAGCACGGTCGAGGCGCGCAGCGCGGCCAGCTATACCGGCTGGGTTTTCACCGGTCCGGATGCCGTCTGGTACCACGATGCCGATTTGCGGCCAATCCTGCGGTCGAGCGCCGGGCCCACGGTCAACGGGGTGACCTATATTTCCTCGATGCTGCAGCTGCAGCTGATGGACGCCAATCGCGCCGGCAGCTACGCGCTGACCCGCGACCTCGACGCGGCAATCGCCAATGGCAGCAACAGCGCCGGCATCTGGGGCGCCGGCGGCTTCGTGCCGGTAGGCCGGACGAACGCCCTCAGTTTCACCGGCCGCTTCGACGGCCAGGGCCATGTCATTTCCGGGCTGACTATCAATCGCGGCGGCGAGAACCATGTCGGTCTGTTTGGGCGGACCTTCAATGCCACCATCGCCAATATCGGCATCGACGGCGGCAGGGTCGCGGGCCGGGACTATGTCGGCGGGCTCGTGGGCTACCAGACTGGCGGCAGCATCAGCCAGTCCTGGTCCAGCGGCGCGGTGTCTGCCCTTTCCAGCTCTGGTGAGGCCGGTGGGCTGGTTGGGCGTCTCTCCAGCGGCAGCATCGTGCAGAGCTATGCCACCGGCGCGGTTAATGCCCCTTGGTCAGCCGGCGGGCTCGTGGGCTACCAGGATGGCGGCAGCATCAGCCAGTCCTGGTCCAGCGGCGCGGTCAGCGGCACCGGCACGGGCAATGTCTACGCCGGCGGGCTCGTGGGCTATCAGGCTGGCGGCAGCATCAGCCAGTCCTGGTCCAGCGGCGCGGTCAGTGGCACGCGCACTGGCACTGGCACTGGTACGGTCTCCGTCGGTGGGCTCGTGGGCTATCGGGTTGGCGGCACGATCGCCGCCTCGTACTGGGACCTGGGCACGAGCGGGCGGACGCAGGGCGTCGGCAATGTCGGCAACGCCGCCGGTGTCACGGGCCTGACCACGGCCGAGGCACGCAACGCGACGAGCTATGTCGGCTGGGATTTCACCGATGTCTGGTATCAGGTTAGGGGCCTGCGGCCGATCCTGCGCTCAAGTGCCGGTCCCGTCATCGATGGCGTTACGCAGATTTCCTCGATGCTGCAGCTGCAACTGATGGGTGCGAACCTCTCCGGCAGCTATGTGCTGACCCGCGACCTCGACGCCACCATCGCCAATGGCAGCGATGGCGCCGGCATCTGGGGCGGCGGCGGCTTCGTGCCGGTGGGGCGGGGTGCCAACGGCTTCAGCGGCGTCTTCGACGGGCAGGGCCACGTCATCAGTGGGCTGGTCATGAATCGCGGTACGGAGGAGGATGTCGGCCTGTTCGGGCGCACCAACAACGCGACCATCGCCAATATCGGCATCGACGGCGCCTCGATCAGTGGCGGCACCTATCTCGGCGGTCTCGTCGGCCGGCAGATTGGCGGCAGCATCAGCCAATCCTGGGTCCGCGGCAGGATCACCGCCAACAGCAACTTAAGTCACTATGCGGGTGGTCTCGTCGGCTACCACTACAATGGCAGCATCAGCCAATCCTGGGCCAGCGGCGCGGTCAGCGGCAACTACAATGTCGGTGGTCTCGTCGGCGCCCAGAACTTTGGCAGCATCAGCCAATCCTGGGCCAATGGCACGACCACCGGCAACCACTATGTCGGTGGTCTCGTCGGCTATCAGTTTGACAACAGCAGTATCACACAAAGCTACGCTACCGGCACTGTGAGCATCACTACTGATTCTGGCCAAGCCGGCGGGCTCGTGGGCGTGCTGGCTGGCGGCACCATCACCGCCTCCTATTGGGACAAGGACACGTCCGAGCGGGGCGTCGGCTCTGGCAGCACCGCCGGCGTCACTGGCCTGACCACGGCTGAGTTCCAGGACACGGCCGGGTTCGTGGCGCGGGCGCGGGCGGCGGGCTGGGATTTCGAGACAATATGGGCGCCGCCCTCGGCGGGGTACTATCCGACGCTCTATACCGGCCAGCGCGTCGCCTTCGTCGAGACGCCATCTTTCAGCCGCGTCTATGGCGACGCCAATCCCGTTCTGGCGCTACCGCGCTATTACGGCCTGCGCCCCGGCGAGTTCCTCATCACGGAGGCGAGCGTCACGGGCCTGCCCGCACTCACGGCGAATGTCGGCACCTACACCCTCGCCGCTTCCGGCGGCGCCGCCACCGCCGACTACCGCTTCGTGCATCTGGCAGGAACGGCGGAGGTGACGAAGCGGGCTATCACCATCAGCGCGGCCGATCTGTCGCGCATCTACGGCGACGGCAATCCGGCATTGACCTTCGGCACCACGATCGGCGGCGCCGGGCTGGCCTCGTTCCATGGCAATCTGGCGGCGGCGGGCTATGGTTTGAGCACTGTTGCGACGGCGCAGTCCGATGCCGGCGAATACGCCATCACGCTGACCGGCAGCAACGGCAACTACGCCGTGAGCTTCAACCCCGGCAAGCTGACGGTCGACCGGCGCGCGATCACCATCAGCGCCAATGATCTCTCGCGCATCTACGGCAATGCCAATCCGGCGCTGATCTTCGGCACCATGATCGGCGGCGACGGCCTTGCCACTCACCATGTCAGCCTCGCAGCTGCCGGCTACGGTTTGAGCACTGTTGCGACGGCGCAGTCCGGCACCGGCGGATACGCCATCACCCTGACCGGAGCCAACAGCAATTACGACGTAAGCTTCGACGCCGGTGTTCTGACGATCGACCGCCGTGCCATCACCATCAGCGCCAACGATCTCTCGCGCATCTACGGCAATGCCAATCCGGCACTAAGCTGGACGGTCGGTGGTCTCGGCCTCGTCAACGGTGACACACTGAGCGGCGCGCTGGCGACGGTGGCGGGCCAGACCTCGGGCGTCGGCAGCTACGCGATCACGCAAGGCTCGCTGTCGGCGGGCGCCAACTACGACGTGAGCTTCGATGAAGGTACGCTATCGGTCGACCGCCGTGCCATCACCATCAGCGCTGCCGATCTGTCGCGCATCTACGGCAACGCCAATCCGGCATTGACCTGGACGGTCGGCGGTCTCGGGCTTGTCAACGGTGACACGCTGAGCGGCGCGCTTGCGACGGCGGCGAGCCAGACCTCGGGCGTCGGCAGCTACGCGATCACGCAAGGATCGCTTTCGGCGGGTGGCAATTACGCCGTGACCTTCGATGCCGGCACGCTGACGGTCGACCGCCGTGCCATCACCATCAGCGCTGCCGATCTGTCGCGCATCTACGGCAACGCCAATCCGGCATTGACCTGGACGGTCGGCGGTCTCGGGCTGGTCAATGGCGATGTGCTGAGCGGCGCGCTGGCGACGGCGGCGGGCCAGACCTCGGGCGTCGGCAGCTACGCGATCACGCAAGGCTCGCTGGCGGCGGGTGGCAATTACGATGTGAGCTTCGCTGAAGGTACGCTATCGATCGACCGTCGTGCCATCACCATCAGCGCCGCCGATCTCTCGCGCATCTACGGCAACGCCAATCCGGCATTGACCTGGACGGTCGGCGGTCTCGGGCTGGTCAATGGCGATGTGCTGAGCGGCGCGCTGGCGACGGCGGCGGGCCAGACCTCGGGCGTCGGCAGCTACGCGATCACGCAAGGCTCGCTGGCGGCGGGCTCCAACTACGATGTGAGCTTCGACGCCGGCACGCTGACGGTCGACCGGCGTGCGATCACCATCAGCGCCGAGGATGTGCGCAAGCTGCTCGGAACGTCCGATCCGGCGCTGAGCTGGTCGCTGACCGGGGGCAGCCTTGCCAGCTTCGACACGCTGGGCGCGGTGTTCTCGGGCGGGCTGCTGCGCGAGGCCGGTGAGCTGCCGGGCTCCTACGGCATCGGCCAGGGCATGTTTGCCGCCAACGCCAATTATTCGCTGACCTTCCTGCCTGGGACCTTCAGTATCGATCCTGTGATGCATTCGGATGCGTCCGCGCTCGAGCGCTCCCGGCCGCCGCAGCCGAACCCGGCGCTCACCGCCTGGGAGCAGCCGGCAGCGGGCACGCCGCCGGCTGCCTGCACGGATGGCGGTCCGGGGACGGATGCGTGCGAGGGTCTGGTCCATCCCGACAACCGGGCCATGGACTTCGTTAGGTTCGCGCCATGAGCCGGCAGGTAATGAGGGGCGGGCGATGATGGGGAATGCCAGACTGCTGGTCTGTGCTGCTTCGCTATGCGCGCTTCTGGCTTCCGGTATGCCGGCGCTAGCGCAGTCGGCAGCGCTGGAGCGCAACCTGCCCGAAGCGCCGGTGACGGCGCCGGGCGCAATCCGCGTCGATGACACTGTGGCCGGCTCGAGCGACGAAACGCCGCTCGGCGTCGATGTCAGAGGCATCACGCTGATCGGGCGCGCAGCCGAGGTCGGCGCCCATCCACGCTCGGGTATAGCCCTGGAGGGCATTGGCGGGGCCTATGCCGACGATGTGACGGCGGCGCTACGACCCTTCATCGGCCAGCCGCTCAGCCCGGCGCTGATCACCCGCGCGCAAGCCGCGGTGGCCGGCGTCTGGCGCGAGGCGGGCTATCCGTTCGTGTCGGTGACGGTGCCGCCGCAGGAGGTGACCTCGGGTATCCTGACCTTGCGCGTCGTTGAGTTCACCGCCGGAACCATCGGCGCCAACCAGCCGGCCGATGCCGGCCTTGCCGGCCGGATCCGCCAGAAGACGGGAGAGCCGATATCGGCGCCAAAGCTGTCGGAAGACCTCGCCTGGCTCAACCGCAATCCGTTCCGCGAGGTCGGTGCCGTCTTTGCCCCCGGCGACCAGCGCGGGGCCAGCGACATCACGCTGGAGGTGAGCAGGCAGCGTCCCGTCTCGGTCTACGCCGGCTGGGACAATAACGGCTCCAGCCTGTCGACGGGCCGCAACCGCTGGTTTGCCGGCGGCGGGGCGTGGCTGGAGCCGCTCAACGACATGACGCTGGCATGGCGCTTCACGCGCTCCGACGACATCTGGCATGGCGGCGATATCTTCAGGCTCGAGGCCGGCCGGGCCGGCTATCTCAGCCTTGCCGGGCGCATCGACCTGCCGACCTGGCCCCGGCAGGCGCTGTCGATCGCGCCCAACTTCGTCACCACCAACGAGTTCATTGCCGGCACGCCGTTCAGCTTCGAGAACACCACCTTCGAATTGCCCATCCTCTACCGCACGGCGGTCTCCAACCTGCTGCCCGGTCATTATTGGGGCGACGTCTATTTCGGGGTGGAGCCCAAATGGTTGTCGCGGCGCACGCGCTTTGCCGGCTTCGACCTCGGCAAGGCCGATGTCGGGCTGGTCAATCTCGTCGCCGGCTGGTCGCACCAGCTGATCGACCCTTATGGCCGTACCAGCATCGACCTGTCTCTCAAGGGCAATCCCGGCGGCATCATCGACACCAACACGGCGGCCGGCTGGAACGCCTTCACCGGCGGCCGTGTTTCCGACCACACCTATGTCTATGCCGGCTTCGACATCACCCGGCTGACGACGCTGCCGCGTGACTTCGGCTGGATCAGCACGCTCACCGGGCAGATCGCCGGGCAGGCGCTGCCCGATACCGAGCGGCTGAGCCTGGGCGGGCATTATGCCGTGCGCGGCTATGAGGGCAACGACGTCTCGGCCGATGCCGGGGCGATCTGGCGCAACGAACTCAGGCTGCCAACCCTTGCGCCGCTGGCCAGTGTCGCCGCTATAGCCGACAGCCTGTCGCCCTTCGCCTTCCTCGACCTCGGCTGGGGCCGCGACATCGCGGCAAGGGTCGATACCACGCTGGCCGGCACCGGCTTAGGCCTCGACTACGCCATCGCGCCCGGATTCAACGCCGGCGTCACCGCCGCCGTCGCGCTCAGCGATGCCGGGTCGACCAAAGCAGGCGACTGGACCGTCGCCGCCAACATTCGCTTCACCTATTGAAACACGGACAAAAGCCCCGGCCGCAAGGACACGCCATGACGCCGCAGACCAAAAAAGCCATCCTCGTCCTTGCCGCGCTCGCTGCGATAGCCCTTGTCGGGCCGGCCCCTGCGCAGGAGGCGCCGGCCCTGCCGCAGGCCACCACCGCCACCTATCAGGACTGGACGCTGCGCTGTGATCATCTCGCCACCAACCCGCCGCGCCGGGTCTGCGAGGTGGTACAGGCGGTGCGCGCCAATGACGGGCAGGCGGTGCTGGCCCAGTTGGTGCTGGGCAGGCCCGCCCCCGACCAGCCGGTCAAGTTCATCGTCCAGCTGCCCGCAGGCGTCTGGCTACCCGCCAACGTCACCCTTACTGCCACTCCCGGCAAGCCCGTCACCGCCGTCTACACACGCTGCCAGCAACTGTGCGTCGCCGACGCCGATGCCGATGATGCTTTCATCAACGCCCTCAAGGTCGCGACCGAGCCGGCAAAACTCTCCTTCCAGGACGGAAACCGCAACCCCATCGAGCTCCCCATCTCCCTCAACGGATTCACCGCCGCCATAAATGAAGCTGCAAAATAGCTAGTTTCTGCAAACATAGGAGACGCGGGGGCTGTCATCCGGATGATCGGCAATTCACGAGCCTGACCGAAGCTGGAGTTCTTGACGGATCGGATAGTCAAGGAACCGCAAAGCCTCGCGCGCCAGCTCAAGGGTAGCGTCAACCACAATCATATCCTTGGAGACTTTGCGTGCGGCATTGGCAATCGGCAATTCCGTGCAGGCCAGGACCGCAGCCTCGGTATTCTCGTTGACAAGGGCATTCATAATCCCTTCGAAACAAGCAGCCGCCTGGCCAATTTGTCCGCCCTTCACTGCCGCGATCACCAAGTCGATATCGCCCTGCCTGTCGGATATCGAGGGTGCCGCGGGCACGAAGCCGGCATGCGCCAACCGCCGTTGATAGTAGCCCGAAGCAAGCGTGCCGCGCGTGCCCAGCACGCTTACGCGGGCACCTGACGGAGCGCGTGCCTTAAGGGCGCGAACGACGCCGTCGACGATGTGCAGCAGACGGGCTTTGCTGACGTGCGCCAGATCGTCATACCAATGATAGGCGGTATTGCATGTGATGACGATGCACTCGACGCCAAGCTCATCGAGCAGTCTGACACCATCCTGCATCGCCATCAGCGGACTTGGCCCACGACCAAGGACAGCACTGCTGCGATCGGGGATGGCCGGCATGCTGACGAGCACCAGCGGCAGATGTTCGGCGTCATGAGCGGCATCCGTCAACCCCGTCAACTTGGCGAAGAAATCGACTGAAGCCAACGGTCCGAGGCCGCCGAGAATTCCCAACCGCGGTCTTGCCTTCTGCCTCATGACGTCTCGGCCGCAGATCCCAGTTCGTGAGGTTGAGCCGACGCCACCTCGACCCTTACGGGTGGCGCGATTGCTGTAGTCGATCCGCTTACGGTGATGACGATTGCAAGGGTCCGGAATGTGTCCGACACGGTATCGACCGCAACAAGAAGCACGAAAGCGGCATCGAAAGGCAGGCCGAGATAACCGCAGATGATGCCGATCTGTGCGATGGTCGTAACGCCACCTATGCCGGCCGTCGTCGGCCCGAGCAGGATCGCGATCAGGCCGATGAAAACGAGGTCGGCCGGCGTCAGCGTCTTGCCGTAAAGTTGGGCAATGAATACCGGCGCGATAGTGAACATCATCACCGGCCCGACACGCAGCAGCGCCGTCTGTAGCGGCACCAGAAGTTCGACTACGGATCGATTGAAACCCATTCGTTCGACGAGGGTCTCGATGAGCAAGGGAACGCACGCGATGCTGCTGCGCGTTGCGATCGCCATCACCAGGACGTCGCGATGGATGGTGAGAACCTGCCACACCGGGCGACCGGATCTCGCTGCGATCACGGCGACCGCTATTGCGGCCAGGATGGTCGATGTCAGGCTGAATACAAGAAGAAAGCCGATCATCAGGCTGAAGGCCTGGACACCGATCGAAGCTGTTTGCTGGGCTATCATCGCGAATGTCGCCAGCGGCAACATCAGGTTGAACCAATGGGCGAGGATCATGCAGGTGCGATAAACGGTTTCCAGCGTCTGGGCGAAAGGCTCGGAAATACCGTGCGGAACGGTTCCGACCGCAAAGCCGAACAGCAAGGCGAAAACGAGAACCTTGATCATGTCGCCCTCCGACAGGGCACGGAAGACATTGTCGGGGACGAAGCCCAGCAACATGTCGATCATGCCTGGAGGCGCGGCCTCAAGTGCCGGGGCGTGCAATGTCATCTGCAGGTCGGTCGCTATGCCGTCGCCGCTGTTGATGACATGGCCAAAGGCCGCCGCCATCTCGGGGCTTCGGATGACGCCGGGCTCGATGATCAGCGTCGCGCCGATACCGACCACGGCGGTGACGAGCGAGACGCCAACTATGATGCCGACCAGTTTGGCGACGTAGGAACTCGCCTGCGGATCGCGGGTCAGCGAACGCAAGCTGAAGATGATCGAGGAAACGATGAACGGGAGGACCACCATCTTCAGCAGATCGATATAGAACTTGCTGAACGGTTCCAGCGCCAGGGCGACACGCGGGGCCGCCAGCCCGACGCCGACGCCTCCGGCAATGGCAACGACAACCGCTACGGGAGAACGAAGGAAACGGGCGATCGTGGTGAGCATCTCAGGGCGAAGCCATCTGTTCCACGGACGCCGATTGGCTGGCCAGGCGCCTGTAGCGGGCCAGTACAGGTTCGACGGTGGCCGTTTTGACCTCGCCTGTGATGTACATATCGAGAAAGCCTGCCAGTTGAACCGCGCCCGCCGGCATCGCGATGCCGATCGTATCTTCCAGGTCTGTGAAGGAGATGGTTCGCAACGTCAGGGATGCTGCCGGGTCGTCGACCAGCAACTTCTTGATCTCGAACTCGTCGCGATAGGCAGCGACCACCTGCCCCTCCCGCAGCGCCGCCACGAGAGTCTCCCAAGACGGGAACTCTTCAATTTTGGCCTTGGGGAAGCTTGTCCGGGCGAATTGCGCGAAGGATGAGCCGTGGATGACGCCGAGGCTGCCGCTGTAGTCGCGCAGGACGGTGGCCGTGTCGTCGCCGCGCGCCAGTTCCGCAAACTTCACGCTGTTAAGGGCCAGCGCATGTTTGAGCACCAGATAGGGCCGCGTGTAAGTGACGCGGCGAGCCCGGGTGAGCGTACGGCTCAGCTTGCAAATGGCGACATCCGCCGCACCGGTCGAAATGCTGTCGATCACATCGTCAAAGCTGTCGCCGGAGCGCACGAAACTGACGGTGACCCCGATCTTGGCCGCGATGTCGCGCGCCAGATCAATATCCGATCCTTCGAGCATGCCGTCGCGGACGTAGAAAAACGGAACGGAATCGAAGGTTGGAAGCGCAACTTTCAGCTGGCCGCGGGCAATGATGTCGTGAAGATCGACCTTGCGCTCCTGCGCTGAAGTCAGCGATGTCGCGCAGGACAGTCCGAACAGGGCGAGCACCATGACGATGAAGCGTCTTGTCACTGTCATTTGGGGGACACTTGCAAGAGCTCAGGAGTCGTCTCACACATTGCGGTTTCCGCTCTGCTGCGCGTTTTGGTTCGAACCAACCGCGACAGCGCCGCGATTGCAGCCCCTCTACCGATCGCCTGTTTGATCGGGATCATGCCCCATCTGATCGCGCTAAAATATAACCCGTATTAGGGATTGACTGGCGGACACGCACTGTAAAGTTGTATTTCATCGTCCGGCCAGTCACATGGACCGATTTTCTTTGGCCCTTTTTTTGTGCTGCTGTCGGTGTTCTATTGGATCAACCGGTTGTTCTGGAGGATCTATGCTGCCTGGAAGAACGGCAAACTCAGCAAGCTGCTAGCTTACGAGGCCTTGGCACGTGCGTCCGATACCACCCGGCAACAGCGCGAGAATGCCTCGGCTCCGGAATCCCCAAACCTCGGTTGCGCAAGCGATTGAACGACTGTTGGGTGAATGCGATGGGTAGGACCAGCGACAAAATTGTGAACGGGATGCTGCTGCTGGTCTCATAGATTATGTTCGAAATGCCGTTGTTGGTGCGGAAAAACAGACGCGATTTGTCTCATTATTTCGAATCATGTTGAAATATCCGCGCTAAGAGCGGATAATGGCACATGGTTCACGATCAACGTTCCGCGCTGTCAGCTCATATCACAAGCCTGCTCTCCGCAGCGCAAGTTGTCTTGACGAGCGAGCAGGCCGAACAGGCGCTTGGCGTCGGACGCGGCGCATTCCTCGATGCAGCTGAGCGCCTTCAACGCCGAAAGGCGCTGATCAGGCTCCGCCAGGGGTTCTATGTCACAGTGCCTCCGCAGTTTGCTTCCTGGGGTGGGCCACCTCCCTCATGGTATATCGATGCCCTGATGCGTCACGAAGAGCAGCCGTACTATGTCGGCTTGCTGAAGGCGGCCGAACTTCACGGCGCCACGCACCAGGCTGTGATGGAGTTCCAGGTCATCACCCCTAAACGGATGCCGAGAATCAGGGCCGGCCGCAATCTGATTGTTTTTTATTATCGCAAGGACATTGCAGCCGTGGAGTCAGGCATCGAGGACCGAAAAACCGATACGGGCAGCATGAAAATATCTTCCCCCGCGCTTACGGCGCTCGACCTCCTGCGCTACCCGCAGGCAGCGGGCGGGATCGACAATGTCGCGACGGTCCTCACAGACCTTGGCGAAAAGATCGATCCTTCTGAGCTCGCTACACTGTCCAATGCCGCCGAGCGGCCCGTCGTTCAGCGTCTCGGTCATCTGCTGGAGCGTCTCGGGCATGCGGATCGCGCCGATCCGATGCACGCGGCGCTGATGGCACGTGGGGCGGCGCCGTGGACGGAGCTCGACCGGCATGAGACGCGCGATCCGGATTTCACGCCCGCACCGCTGGAGCATGACGACCGTTGGCACGTGGTTGTGCGTCGAACGCCGGAGATCGACGAATGATCCCTGCTCAGAACATCGTCGCCTGGGGTAATGTCGTTCCCTGGGCCGATCAGCGTCAGATCGAGCAGGACCTCATCATCAGTCGCGCTCTCATCGACATCTTCAATGACGATCTCCTATCAGCCGAACTGCGGTTTCGCGGTGGCACGGCACTGAACAAGCTGCACTTCCCCGAACCGCTGCGCTATTCGGAAGACATAGGTGCGCCGTGACGGCGCGGGAGGGTAGTATGACATAGTCGAAACCCTCTTAGCTTTGCTGATTTTCGACCGACGGCTGCGATGCCGTCCCACTCGTGGGAGCAACGAGAGGAAGGGGACCGAAAAGCTGGGCCGGGTGTCGCCGGTTCGGTGTCATAAGCAGATCGGTCTGGACTGTACCGGACGGGCGCCATCAATACCGGGCCGGGCTACCGCAGTGCTCATGGTGAGACAACGAAGTGCGTGGTTGAAGCCTCTGCATATCCGAGAAGTCGCCCAAGCGTGATGGCGCGGGAGACAAACAAAGCGATCAGACATGGCAGGGCTCTGATGTTCCCTGCTGAGGGATGCGAGAGATACGCATCCGGATTGAGCGAGCTCCTCTACTCACTTCCCGCGTCGCCAGGGGTATAGCGCACCACCTACAGGCACACAGGTTGGAAATCGGAACACGGGAACCTGAGCAGTCTGCCCGGCAGGAACCGGGCTAGCCGCGACGACCGGAGACGGGCGTGCTCAGGGGCGGAACCTCCGTAGTAGTCGGAGCCCGGGAAAGCCGGGCACATGGCGAAGGGAGGTAGGAAGACGATCGGTCGGCATGACGGAGAAGTGATCTGTGGACATGGATCATCGAGCTGATGAAGCTTGGGTACTCGGCGTTCAGCGCAGACTGTATCAGTGGAGTAAGGCAAATCCCGGCGATCAATGGCGGGACATGTGGGGCTGGCTGACAGACCCGCGCGTGCTTCGCCATGCCTGGCATCGTGTGTCGTCCAACAAGGGCCGTCGCACGGCCGGAATCGACGGGATGACCGTGGGGCGTATCCGGAGGAATGGAGAGCAACGCTTCCTCGACAGGCTTCAGGCCGAACTGCGCTCAGGCGCATATCGACCGAGCCCGGCGAGACGCAAGCTCATCCCGAAAGCCGGTAAACCGGGGCAGTTCCGGCCCTTGGGCATTCCCACGATCAAGGACCGCGTCGTCCAAAGCGCGGTCAAAACACTTCTGGAGCCAATCTTCGAGGCACAGTTCTGGCATATCTCCTACGGGTTTAGGCCCGGACGGAGTACGCACGGCGCCTTGGAGCATATCCGCCGGGCAGCTCAATCGCATAAACGCGGTGAGGATACCCGGCGGCACGGCATGCCATATCCGTGGGTCATCGAGGGAGACATCAAGGGCTGTTTCGACAACATCAACCACCATTTTCTGCTGGATCGGCTACGCAAGCGCGTCGCTGACCGGCGGGTGATGCGGTTGGTCGGGCAGTTCCTAAAGGCCGGCGTACTGGCGGAAGAGCAGTTCTTCCGCACGGAAGCCGGAACCCCGCAGGGCGGAATTATATCACCGTTACTCGCCAACATCGCGCTCAGCGCGATCGAGGAGAGGTACAAACGGTGGGTACACCCCGACCTGATGGAGAGGTCTTCCCGACAATCGATACTCACGGCGGCATCGAGTAGACGCACATGGGATCGCAAGGCAGGACTCTGCGTCTGCTTCCCCGTGCGCTATGCGGACGACTTTGTGGTGCTGGTCTCCGGAACGCAGGAAGAGGCCATTGCGGAGAAATCCGCGCTGGCGCACTATCTGCGGGAGATGACGGGCCTCGAGTTGTCGCCGGAAAAGACGAAGATCACAGCCATGACGGATGGGTTCGAGTTCCTCGGGTTCCGCTTCGTCATGCAATGGGACAAGCGCTATGGGTATTGTGCACGCGTGCAGATCCCGAAGGTCAAATCCCGCGATCTTCGTCACAAAATCAAGGAATGCACGGGGCGTACCAGCGCCCGAGGCACCCTTGGTGCAAAGCTTCAGGAGCTTAATCCCATCCTGCGCAGCTGGGCGAATTACTTCCGCTTCTGCTATGGTGCGAGCAACGTGTTTACCAGCCTCGACTGGTATACCGGGGATCGGCTTTGGCGTTGGCAACGGAAAGTTCGTCCAAAAGCCAACGCAGGCGAGATTGCAAAAGGCCGACAACACAGCAGCCGCCGACCAACGGTTCGACTGTGGCGCGACGGAGCCATCGAGCAGTATGTGCTCGCGTGGACTCCCGTCTGTCGGTTCCGTCTCGCGTGGATGGGAACGCCGCACTTCGCCATGTCTTCTGGCGAGCCGGATGCATAACGAAAGGTGCACGTCCGGTTCTGCGAGGGGTGGTGAGAAACGGGCCGCTGTGAGGCGGCACCCGCGCTCACCACCTACTCTTCATCTCGTTCGAACGACCGCAGGTCTGATCGGACCGATACTGGATCGGCTACGGGATGTTCTCGAGCCGTGGCTCGGGCGGGCGCAATTCGATCAAAGCCCGGTCGCCCCCAAATTTCGTTTCCGTATTGAGGCGGAAGACGGAAGCGGCGTTCCCATTCGTCTCAAGGTCGAAATCAACACGCGCGAAATCGAAGCGTACGACCCGCCACAAACTCTGCCGCTTCAGGTGGACAATCCCTGGTTCGCCGGTGGGGCTTCTATACCGACCTTCTCTCGGGAGGAAATGTTGGCGACGAAGCTGCGAGCTCTCCTGCAGCGCGACAAAGGGACGCGATCTCTATGATCTCTCCCATGCTCTTGAGACGTTCGACGGTTTGGACGTCGAACGGATTGCATTGCTCTTCAGTCGTTATCTTGAATTTGCCGGCCAATCGATATCTCGCGCCCAGGCAGAAGAGCGAATGTTTTCCAAGCTGGCAAACCCACGGCTGTTGACGGATATGAGACCATTGCTTCCGCTCACGCAGGCGGAGGCGTTGTCGCAGGCCACTGCCAGAGAGGCGTTCGTGCGGGTGTTCGAGAAGCTGGTAGTCAAAATCGCCGGCGACACCTGGGTCCGCACCGCCGAGATGAAGGAGCGGTTTGGGCTAGGCAGTCCATCTGTTCAAAACGTCCCATAACTCGGCCTGAAGAGAATAGGACGTCCCTTTGAAAGGGCCGAGGGTCACGCTCAGTTAGGATGCGCAGGCTGCCTGCCACTCGGTCAGCCTGTCCGGCAAACTACCGCGATGGCGATCCGGCACTGCGGTCTATGGCAACGCATCCAGCCGTCGTGCGCGTGTTGACCCGCCTGCCACTGGCATGGCCATGTGCAGCAATTGTCGCGAGATCATCGCCAGCCCGGATCGGCCGCGTCCACCAGTTGTCGCGAAGCTTCCAGCCGGCCAAGATAGCGGCCTCGGCATTTCGGCTGTCTAGTCGAAGTGCCGCGGCCGCATGTACGATACGCGCGCTTGGCGACCGTTTCGCCAACTGCGCGCGCGCTTCGGCAACCGCGCCCCGTTGGTCAGCGGCCAAAACCAGCTGATGAAAATAGTGCTTCGTACGCCGATATGGCGTGAAGTAAGCGATACTGACCTGAAACGCCGCCAAGCCTGTTCTCGACTATTGTTACCATTCCACCATAGAGATCGGAATGCAGCGCACCTTTGCAAGGGCAAGGAGTTTGCGCAGCAACAATACTCACAACATTTGTGAGGTTATCCGGGCCTCAGTCGCGTCATGCTGCAACAGATCGAATTGCCGTTCGCCTGCAGGAAGATCGCGCGACCGCTGCGCGCGCAGCCCGAGCATATCCGAGCAGCGCGTGCTGCATGCCTTGGCGGGAAGCGCCGATGCCGAGCGATGGCAATACAACTCAAGGCTTGAACAGCGGGGATGCCTACGGTCTTCAGAAGGGTCATCCCGTCACGGATTCAATACTTTCGTATCGTGCCGCCAGATGCACCTCTATTTGACACGTTCGAGCTGTTCGTTAATCTTGATGTTGCCAATAGAGGTTTCGGACTGCGTCAAGGAGAAAAAAATGGCCGACTTGAAGGAAGTTGAAGCCCAGCAGCCAGGCAGCACCCCCGCCGCGGCACCGGAAACGCCGAAGAAAGAGGAAAAGCCCGCCAAGGCCAGGAAGCCGAAAGCTCGCGTGGCAGGTGCTCCTCGGGCAAAAGGCAACAAGACCAAGAAAGTATCTCCTTCGGTGGCTGCTGCTTCGCCGGCAGTTTCCACCTCGGTTCGCAAAACCTACTCCAGGCAGGAGAGGGCGCAGAAACTTGGTGAGATTCAAAAGCTCATCGGCGCAGGAGAAAGCGTGAAGGCTGCAACCAGGAAGGCCGGGATTTCCGAGCAGACCTATTATCAGTGGAAGAAGCCCGGTGCGCCGAAAGCGTCCAGCAATGAGCTTTCTGACCTGGCGAAGCTCGAGGCCGAGAACACGCGCCTGAAGAAGCTTCTCGCCGAAAGGCTTCAAAAGGAAAACGCCGAGCTCAAGAAAAAGCTCGCTACGTAAGAGTGTCACAGGGTTTCTATTAGGCGGATAGCCGCTTTGGTGTTGCAGCAGTAGCGCCATCGATTTGCACGATCAATCGCGCTGGCGTTTCAGTGCAGAGATGGCGGTTCCACCTCGATATAGCGGCCGATCTTGCGCAGATAGGCGACGATCTCCAAACGAAGATGATCACGCATACCAAAGGCGCTTTCGATACGATTCAATTGCGGCAGCACGCGTTCACACTCCTCGGCGGATAAATCCGCATCGCCCAGGCAGTAGTGTCGATGCCCGACAGCACATATGTTGCATCCGATAGCAAGAAGGGCCTGCACAAAGGCTGGGATTTCTTCTTCCATCATTATCTTCAAATTTTCCATCCCCGTTTGATCGACGGTGACATAAGGCTTGCCTGCGAGCCTCGCAGGAACTCCAAAATCGGCCTTCCGTCCCAAACCTGCACCTCGATGAAACGGTCAAACCGCCGCCGATTGTCGGTCTGCCAATGGTCACCGGGCATGCCGAATTCTTCGACAACCAGTCTGACCTCATCCAGGGTGAATACCTTCCCATGATAAGGCTGGCGCTCGCCGAAATGAACTTCCCGTTTCGCAATTGGCAAGCTGGCCATGCTGTCGGGATATGTAAATGTGAGCACATCCGCGGGAAAACTGGCGAGCGGCATTACAAGCGAGCAGGGGCGCGACGGATCCTTGCCGTCGGCAAAATCGCCGAGAAAGAAATAGATCGGCCTGTGCCGATGCGTCTTTCCCAGAAGGCGTTGCTTTTCGGCGATTAGCCATGCCTCCGTTTCAAGCCGCCTACCGAGATAGTCGGGCTTGATTGTCCGTCTGCCCGTGTCTCGAATACCCTGAAGAATCTTTTCGGCTTCAGCTGAAGGCAAATCGCAGAGATTGGCGAGGAAAATGCCCCGAGGGTCGTAGTTATGCGTGACGACCTCAGGGAACCTGCTCACGGGCAATTTCTTTTGCAAGAGGGCCTTCTCATGCTCGAAGAAGGTTTACGGCCAAATATGGCGCAGCCGAGGATGATGCCGAATGTCATCAGCCGATCTGAAGACTGTCGCGTGTAGGTCAAGTCATGGTCCAGTATCGGGCTCACCGATTGACGAATCGTATTTGTAAGTAGTGACGAAATCTTCAGCGCTATCTAACCCCTTGAAACGCGTACGGATCGGAAGCCCGGTTTCCTTGCTGATCGACATGCGAACACGCATTTTGCTTTGCGGGCGGAACCGGTCGTAAGTGAACGCAATGGTTGGAACGCCGTTCAAGACTTCGTCGCCTACGTGCTCGCAATTGGAGACGGTCGAAATGCCAGCGACAGTGTCGGTCTGTATTGGGCGACGCAGAACGCGCCACGGGCCAGCATTCGATCGTTCATACATTTTCCACTTCACCATTCGGACATCTGTCGTTGCGACATTCCCTAGACCGTCATTCAAGGTGACTGTAAAAAGCTGAAATCGTTCTGTGTTGTTCAGTTTCGCCTGCACGGAACGAATGGGGGCACATGATGTATCCTCTGCCAGGGCAGGACTCGTACCTGGTACGCCCCAGAAAACAGCGGCAACCAAAGACAACGACAGGCGCATTCGCTTTCTCCACCGACAAGAGGTTCTACTCCTAGCTCGAACGGATTATCCGGCAATATCAGCAATCGGTGAAGCGGCCAATTTCTCTCCGAAAACACCCCGAAAACCTCGCAGAATAGGCAGGTGTAGATTCATTCGAAATTGCGCCTTATCTTCCGCGGCAACCATTCTTGGGGGATGCAGATGCGAGTTTCAGTTTCAGCCTTGTCGCTTTGGCTGGCGATCTCGACAGCAGCCGGTGCGGCGAATATGCAGGAAGACCCGAGCTGTAGAGAGGTAAACCAAGCATACCTTAAAACAGGCACATATCCGAACTACTCAGTGGATATGCCGCTTATAAAACCGGATGGCACCCGGAAACCATACAAGCAATTCAAGGTCTCTGAAACAGAACTCCTTTCCAGATACGTGTTTCAGGATCAGTGGAAGACATTCCCGCGCCCCACCGCGACAATCTTTGACCGAAAGTCTGAGCCCAAATTCACGAGCTGCAAGCTAAATGGTGAACAAAAGGAAGCCGATAGTACGCTGAGACTCTACACCGCTGATTGGCACCAGTTCCCATTCAGGGCCAAATCAGAGATCTCGATCTCGGTAGAAGACGGCTTGATAAGGCGTGTCATGCGTCACTCCCCGGATGACAATTGGATGTTTCCCGAAGCACGGGTTGAAGAGATCTTTGAATATCCCACGTTATCCTCAGCGCCGTTGCAGGCGAAGTAGGCGCCTTGATTCATTGCTGCATTTCAAACCGGCGATTCGTCCTGGCATTCGGCGAACGATTTTCTGGAATGTATCATCGGACATGCGTTCGATGATCGGCTCGCGACGTTCCGCGTACGCAACAGCTATCTACAGGTCAGGCTTGACTGTCTAGTCGGCGGCCTTACGCGAGCGTTTTGCAGGTTTGGCTTTCTCATCTGCCTTGCGGCCGAGGCCCATCTTTTTGGCCATCGCTGACCGCGTGGCTGCGTAGGCGGGTGCAACCATCGGGTAATCGGCAGGCAAGCCCCACTTGGCCCTATATTCGTCTGGGGTCATGCCATAATGGGTCGATAGATGGCGCTTCAGCGATTTGAACTTTTTCCCGTCATCCAGGCAGATGATGTATTCGTCGGTTATCGATTTCTTGATCGAAACTGCTGGCTTCGTCGGCTCTTCGGCAGGTGTCGCAACCGCTCCAGCCAACCTGCTCAGGGACGCATGGATATCGGAAATTAGCGCAGATAGTGCAGGCTGCGGCACTGGATTATTAGAAATATAAGCCGTGACCACATCTGTCGTCAGTCGAACAATGGCGTTGTTGTGATCGTCCTGCGACATGAAAGGCCTCCAAGCTGCAACGTTCCTGCCGTTTATCGACATGGCCGAACAATGCAATCCAAAATCCGATCTTGGTGTGGGCTGCTTATCTCCCGATTTCCGTGAAGCCGGATGGCAGCCATCTGGAAGCGGATCTCCAGGAAATGTATCGTCGGCCCATCATAAGATGGAAGGATTGCACTGGATCGACGCCCCAGCTAGCCTTTCCAGATGCCCGAGCCGTACCAACTTCCGGAAAGCTTCCACACCGACCGCTTCGAGATCAGGCGTGTTCGCGTATCCGACGCGGAGGCGGTTTTCAAAGCTTACGCGACCGATCCCATAGTTACGAGGTTTCTGAGTTGGCGGCCACACAGCAGTGTCGACGAAACACGCGCATTTCTCGAATCGGCAGAGCAGGAATGGGATCGCGGCACTGGCTTTCCTTCTGCGATCTTTCCGCGTGGTGATCCCAATGAATTGATTGGCATGATGCATCCGAGCGTGTTTTCCAGCAGGATCGGCTATGGCTATGTCATACGCGCCGATCGCTGGGGACAGGGTTGCGCCAGTGAAGTCTTGCGATGGATGCTGGATCATGCGCTGTCGCATCCGACGGTCTATCGTACCCAGGCCTTCTGCGACATTGAAAATCGTGCTTCGGCCCGGGTCATGGAGAAAGCTGGTATGACGCAAGAGGGTGTTCTCAGGCGCTATTTTCATCATCCAAATATTGCCGATGAACCGCGCGATTGTCTGATGTACTCGCGGGTCCGTTAACCTCGGCTCTCCACCCTAAGCAGATACCATGTCCAAGTAAGCAGCGATTTCAGCGCGGTTTCTAGGACGCAGTTTTGGACCGGAGTAGGCGTCGAACAGCTTCGCGTGCGCCTCAAATGAGTTCCAGTTGTTCTTTCTTGCCCGGTATTCTGCGATCCATGTCAAAAGATCCTGAAAACCAGTTTCACTATCTCCACCTTGAATGCCACGCCTTCGAGCATTGGCGATGCATTCTTCCTCTGGCAAATCCAGCCAGATCAACGACGTAACTCGGTCGAAGACCATGTTGACCAACTGACCATACACTCCTTCCATGATCCAGCGCTCAGCCGCCGCCGCTTCCATGACCATTCTGTCTCTGAGCTCTCTTTCTCGAGCTATGCCAAAGTGGCCTGGCTCCCAATGCATATCGTCCAGATGGACCACGGGATGCTGCAAAATTTGAGCGAGGCTTCCGGCTAGCCAGGTTTTACCAGAGCCTCCGTTACCCATGATCAATATCCGGTCGCTCGCGCCAACCATTTCTACAACCTTCAAGTTAGATGCATTTCAGTCATCAGAACCTGGATAAAGTCTGCTGACCTTCCGTTGCGATTATTATCTGGCTTTGCCATCATGGGCTCCGGTTTCCAGGGAGCAGAAAACATGGCAGATCGGGCGATCTACGACGATCCGATCTTCAATGTCGCTTACAAAGAACTTCGATCGCAAGAAGGACGTCCCAACGATATCATCGAGCAACCAGCTCTGCGCTCGCTGATGCCGTCTCTTCAGCGGAAGGAGATCATTGATCTCGGCTGCGGAACGGGTGGTATGGCCCTATAGGCGCTGGAAGAGGGCGCGCGTTCAGTGAAGGCCTTTGACGCCTCGGAGCAGATGATCGGTGAGGCTCAAAAGCTGGGGGGTGATTCCCGTTTAAGCTATCAGCAATGCAGGATCGAGGACGTCGAGCTTCCAGAGAAGTGCGCGGATGTCATTATGAGCGGGTTGGCTTTTCATTATGTCGCTGACTTTGCAAGCCTGTCAAAGCGCATGGCAGGATGGCTGAGAGAAGGAGGAAGTCTCGTTTTCTCCGTCGAGCATCCCATTATGACCTGTGCCTCCCGGCAATGGGCTGAGGCGCCAGACGGAACCAGGCTGCATTGGCCCGTCGATCGTTATCTTGAAGAGGGTCCACGGATCGTCAGCTGGCTTGGCGTCGACACGCCGAGGGAGCATCGCACCACCGCAAGCTACGTGAATTCGTTGATCGGCGCAGGCCTTATCATCCGCAATCTTCTCGAGCCTGGTCCTGATGATGTTTCGGTGAACCGATGGCCCAAGTTGGTGGACTGCACCCGACGTCCCGCGTTTCTGATCATTCGCGCGGATCGATCGACCGCCTGACGGCCATCGGCAGATACCCGTATCCGCGGCGGCAGGAGTTTGGCAGGGCGAGAGATCCTATGGAGCGAGTCGCGCCGCCTGCTACGGTCGACGTGTTGAACCGAAACAGGAGAAAGGGCGATGCTCGAAGAAAATGACGCTGTAACGGATGCGCCGATCGGCGCGAACATCTTCGTGTCGGTGGAGATGAGCCGGTCAAAGTGGGTGGTCGGTATCCATGTGCCGCCGGCTGACAAGATTGCGTTGCATACGACGGCCTGCGGGGATGTGGATGCTTTACTGGCATTGGTCAACAGGGCGCGAGCGAAGCTGGCGTCGGAAGGCGGCGCACCGACTGTCGTCGTCTGCTACGAGGCGGGATACGAAGGTTTCTGGCTCTACCGTCGCCTCACCATGCTTGGCATCCGTGTCGTGGTAGTCGATCCAGCGAGCTTGCTGGTCGACCGCCGGGCCAAGCGTGCCAAGACGGATCGGATCGATGCGCGGGGGATGGTTCGTGCGTTGATGGCTTGGGCGCGCGGCGAACGGCAGGTGCTGAGCGAGGTCCGCGTACCGACCGTGGAACAGGACGATGTGCGCCGTGGATTACGCGAACGCCAGCGCCTCGTGAAGGAGAGAACAGCACATGGGAACCGGATCAAGGGTCTACTGAAAACACAGGGAATCATGGATTTCGATCCTCGGGCAGTCGATGCCATAGCGCGTCTGGATGCGCTCGTGACCGGGGATGGCCGACCCCTCGGTCTCTGCCTGAAGCGGGAGATCACGCGCGAACTGGAGCGCCTGGCGCTGGCGATGCGGCAGATCGTGCTGGTGGAAGCCGAACGTGACGCCGCTGTCCGGGACTGCGACCAGCAAGCCGATCCCGCCGTGGAACCGGCACAGAGTGCCGCGATGATCGCACTGCTGAATAGGCTGAAGGGGATCGGGATGAACGACGCCACGATCCTGACGCGGGAAGCGTTCTGGCGCGAGTTTCGCAACCGCCGTGAGGTTGGTGGCTGGAGCGGGCTTGCGCCGGCTCCGTGGGCCAGCGGATCGGTATCACGAGATCAGGGGATCACGAAGGCCGGCCCGCCGATGCTGCGAGCTCACATGATCCAGATGAGCTGGCGCTGGCTGTTCTGGCAGCCCGACAGCGACCTAACGCGATGGTATCGCAAGCGCACCGAAGGTGCGACGGGCCGGATGCGGCGGATCATGGTCGTTGCGCTTGCCCGTAAGCTGCTGATCGCGCTCTGGCGCTGCGCGACGACAGGTCAAATACCTCGCGGTGCCATCGTGACCTGAGCGGCAAAGGCGGCGTATAGAGAGAATTCCCGCGTGGTTCGCGACCGCCGGGGATGCCGGGCGAATGTGTGACCGACCTCTCACTGGGCTGAAAGATGCCGTTCGTAGAGAAGGGTCCCGTTCCTCGAAGGGCAGCACCCGCAGCAAACGGGATTGGGGTCGCGGCGCCGGCAATGGCCGGAGTTGTCGGACCGGATAAAAGTCGAGCTGGTGACAGGCTCTTGCAGACCACGCCCTTGCCACGAACATCCTGGCGACGGAAAGCCGCGCTGATGATTACAAAGCAGGTCCCAGGTTGGGGCCTGTGAAGTTGCTGTGTTGTGCCTCTTGACAGAAGTAGGCCCCATAAAAGTGAGAGGAGTGTGGGGATTGTCGTGACGGGTTTGAGTCGAGAGAGAGGCTCTCGGCGCCCGTCGCGGAGATAATCCCGATGGCTACTGCTACTCAGAAAATCACCCTGTCGTCCTCGCGCGACATCCCTTTCAACAAGCTGATCCTCAGCCAGTCGAACGTCCGGAAGATCAAGGCAGGCGTATCGATCGAGGAACTGTCGCAGGACATTGCCCGGCGCGGCCTGCTGCAGGGTCTTAATGTCCGGCCCGTCGTCGATGCCGATGGAACAGAAACCGGCATGTTCGAAATCCCCGCAGGCGGCCGTCGCTACCGCGCCCTTGAACTGCTGGTGAAGGCCAAGCGCCTCGCCAGGACCGCTCCGGTGCCGTGTGTCGTGCGCGAGGCCAGCAGCGACATCCTGCTCGAAGACGACAGCCTGGCTGAAAACATCCAGCGCGCACCGCTGCATCCACTCGATCAGTATCGAGCGTTTCAGGATATGCGACTCAAAGGCATGTCCGAGCAAGAGATCGCTGCTGCCTTCTTCGTCTCGGTCAATGTCGTGAAGCAGCGCCTGCGTCTGGCGTCTGTCGCGCCTTCGCTGCTTGACCTTTATGCTGAAGATGGCGTGACGCTGGAGCAGCTCATAGCTTTTACGATCAATCCCGACCATGCACGCCAGGAACAGGTCTGGGAGGCGATCAAGGATTCGTGGTCGAAAGAGCCCTATCAGATCCGGCGCATGCTCACCGAGACGAGCGTGCGCGCATCCGACAAGCGGGCGCAGTTTGTCGGGATCGATGCTTATGAGGACGCAGGGGGCATTGTGCTGAACGACCTGTTCCAGTCCGACGATGGCGGCTGGCTGCAGAATGCCGGGTTGCTCGACCAGCTCACGGACGACAAGCTGAAGGCCGAAGCCGAGGCCATCGGCGCCGAGGGCTGGAAGTGGGTCGATGCCCGGATCGAGACGCCCTACGGCTACGGTCACGGCCTGCGCCGGCTGATGGGCACGACCACACCCCTGACTGATGAGGAACAGGCGACCGTCGATGCCTTGACAGCGGAATACGAAGCGCTGGAAGCTGAATACGCTGAGGCCGAGGAATATCCCGACGAGGTGGACGAGCGGGTCGGCGAAATCGAAACGGCGCTTGCTGCCTTCGAGGATCGCCCTGTGATCTACGATCCGGCCGAGATCGCTCACGCCGGCGTCTTCGTCAGCATCGACCGCGAAGGTCGCCTTACGGTGGATCGCGGGTATGTTCGCCCCGAAGACGAAGCGCCCCAGGGCGCAGAAGGCGGTGAAGATGATGAGGATACGGCTCCGGATGACCCGACCTCTTCGATCCCTGCCGCGCAACGCGCCGTCATTACCGTCGGTGGCCAGCCGACTGAGTTGGAGGAGGAAGAAGACAATGCGGTCAAGCCGCTGCCGGAGCGGCTGGTCACCGAATTGACGGCACACCGGACGCTGGCGCTGCACGATGCGTTGGCGAACAATCCTCATGTCGCCATGACGGCGCTCCTGCACCGGCTGGTAATGGAGCGCTATCACTATTCCGCACCGAGCGGATGCCTGGAAGTCTTCGTGCGCTATCACTTCTTTTCAGTGCAGGGAACAGACCTGAAGGACAGCCCATCTGCCAGGGCCATTGCCGCGCGCTACGAGGATTGGAAGACTGATCTTCCCGCCGATGACGATGCGCTGTGGGACTGGATCGCCGCGCTCGACGATGCCAGCCGTATGGCATTGCTTGCGCATTGCGTGGCCTATGGCGTCAACGCGCTTGTCGAGAAGATAGACCGCTACGGCGGCTCCGGGCTGTCGCAGCATCGCCTCGACAAGCGCCTGTCCCATGCCGACCGTTTGGCACGCGCCACAGGTCTCGATATGGTGGAGGGCGCCGGATGGCGGCCGACGGTCGAAAACTATCTCGGCCGGGTCACCAAGCCTCGTATCCTTGAGGCGGTACGCGAAGGCGCTGGCGAATGCGCGGCATCGCTGATCGAGCATCTGAAGAAGGGCGACATGGCCAAGGAAGCCGAACGTCTGCTAGCCGAAACCGGCTGGCTGCCCGAGCCGCTGCGCCTTTTCGAAGAAGCTCAGGTGACCGAGGACGTCGCTGCCCAGGACGATATCGCGACGCTGCCCGATTTCCTTACCGGGGACGACGATACCGATCAGGGCGAGGTCGAAGTGGCTCCCCAGATCGCGGCCGAATAAGCCTCAACGGTGGGGCGGCTCCGGTCGCCCAGCTCGCGCGATTCAGGTTAAATGCTCCCATTTCCGCTCAAATGGTGAGGTCAAACTTTTCGAAACGATTGGCAGGCCGCGTCTATCGAGTGCGCTTCTATGCCGGCATCATGAACATGGCAGACGCGGTGCCTCGATTGCCAATTCGCCCCTTAAGTTAAGGTTGCGCCAAAAGCGGTCATTGCCAAGCAAATACTCCAAAGTGGCATTCGGGGACCAAATATAGATCGCTGCCGGATATCAACGAGAGCGTCGTGCACTGCGAAGTGAGTTTAGCGGCTTTCGCAGAGAAGGAGAGAGAGTCTGAGCTAGGGCATCGATCTCGCGCGCCGTCATGGCTCGAACCACCGGACCTGCCATCGCCGCAAGATATCCCGTTTGTGGTGTACGCAAAGGTGCCGCGAGTAATTCCAACGCTAACCGAAGACCTAATCGTGAGAACTGACGATGTCCAAGCATCGCACTGATCACGCTAACACGATTTGGGTCGTTTGTATGGGCAGCGAGCCACGCTGGCATAAGCGAATCTAATCTCTGATCGCGCTGCATCATAAGCAGACGGACAAGCAGATCATGTGTGCCGGCTGTCTGAACGTTCTGATGCAGCCAATTGATGGCTCGGTCGAGAAAGCGTCGGCCACCTTGAACTTTTAGCAGTTGTGTGTAGATCGCGCTCAAAGCTTGTGGGGGATGCCCAACAGACAACCAGCGATCTAGTCTTTTGGTGTTTCGTGGTTCGATCGCTTCTTGAGCTAACACGCGCACAAGTTCGCTAAGCATGGAACTGTTGGGATTTGCCCCAATAATACGAAAACCCATAGCGCGATAATCCGCGGTAAATGGGCCGCCCTCTCGGAGCGCTGCGGTCAGCACTGGTGCCACAGTAAGCGATTGCCGATGACGAATAAGCCAGCGTCTTACGTTCGCTCGATGGGCCTTCTCCGATCGTGACGCAATCCGCGTAAAGTAGTCGACGATCAGAGGTTCGTTGTCGACGGCCACGATAAAGGCAATGGCGCGCTTTTGTCTGGGGTTTGCCGCTTCCTGATCCATAACTCCATGGGCAAGATGAAGCGCAATTTCTGACTTGTGGCTTGACGCGACCTGAGGCTCATCTAGCAATGAAGCGGCGCGGTCCTCTAGTGCGTGTAGGAAGCCGCCTCTGGTCGTATGCTTCACAACCAACCATTGCCGCATCACCGGTGCCATCGCGACATCACTAAGTTCGGCTTCGGTTGTGGCAAACGCAGCATTGAGCAGACTAGTGACGGCCTGCTCATCGCGATGTCCGAAACGGCGCAGTTGGCTTAGCATCGCGCTTCTATCGACCATACGGCCAAGCAGCTTACGCGCTAGACGCTGGTCACTGTGCTGGATTGCGGCTGCAACCGCAAGCCCGAGGTCAGAACCCCATGCCTGCGGAAAGTCTGCTGCTTGCTGCCAACTTTGATAGACCGGAGCAAGGTGCTCAGCATGGCCAAGCTCAAAACCACCGTCGCGCTGGTCAGCTCTGAGTGAAATGCCGGCCTGTTCGAAAACAAAGGTAGCGAGAGCCGTTGCCTGAGATGGGGAAACCGTGCTGGGGACGCCCAGTAAGTTGGCCGCAATGACCTGACGAGCAATAGGCCACAAGCCTTGCTGCATGAACTCCTGCGCAAGTTGATCAGCGAGCGGTTCTTCATGTGTGGATGTACGCCGAAGGTGCGCGAGCATCCCAGCGAGCGATTGCTTCGGATCGAAAAAGAGAGGAGCGCTCAATCCGAAGCGCTCGCTAAATCGCTGCTGATCCTGCTCGCTAGGGTGCGGCAAATTGTAGAATTGGTACTGAATGTTAGCCGTTTTCGGAATGTTCTCGTCTACTCCGCAAGTCAGCAATGCTGCAGATCGAGAGGCGAAGGCAAAGGTCTCGCCAATTAGCTTGGAAAAAGCTGTGGAGTCAGCGCGATTTGGAAGGTCATCGATGTACGCGAGCTCCACCCCGTCGACGAGTTCGCCAGGCTGCACTTTGGGACGTGAGCTGAGCCAGCTTTTGAGGTCATCAAACGACGCGAGACCAGTGACTGCGGCGACAACGCGACGCTCAAGCAGCGTGGCAACAATCTGCAAGAGCAAAACCGATTTTCCGTCACCCGACCGTCCACGGATACAGAATACCGGCAAGCTAGGCAGTTGGGAGGCTATATGAGCGTCAAGAGAGGCATCCCACTTTGTTGCTGCCTCCAACGCTGGTTTTAGTATATCCAGGCGCTCGAGAAACCGTCCCATTCTGAGGTCTGGCATGCGTGGACTGGCATCGACCAGGATCGAATTGCTAGGAGCCGCCTTAATAATTTTGAGGTCGCCTGGCAGATAAAGATTTCCAACTTGGGCGGCTTGCGCGCGAACTTCTCGTTTTGCTTGGTCGAGCGCGCGGATAAGCGCATCTTGTACGCCAGCGCGATCATTGCCATTGAATGCTGCTAATATCTCCCCCAGCATGGCATTCATGGCAGCGGTCGGGTTCTCAACACCAGCGTTCCAAAGCACGATGCGCAACGCTTGCGCTGGATCGGCCGAAACACGAATTGGAGATGTCGGGTCGAACATGCTTAGGGTTCGCTGCAGCAACCCTTGGTCGATTGTCTTGCGATCGCGCATAGCACGACGTGCCAGCTTGATGTCGAGCACAGCCTCATTGTCGTGCTTCATTGTTACGACCTGGAAGCGTAGATCATCACGCAAGGTACCAGAACAGAGTGAAGCAATGTCATAAGCCTCTGCAAAAGCGGCCTCAAGTGCTGCCTTAGTAAGGTGGCGCTTGATTTGTAGGAGGTATGTCTTTTCCTCGCCGATAATAGCGTCGCTAACCGCTTCGATATCTACTTCGATGCGCTGCTTCTTCTCTATTAGCTCGCGCTTCAGCATACGCTCAAGTGCCGCCAGAGTTTGCAGCGAGAATCCGCTAAGCGCCCACCAACCACCATCGGCGCGTCTCTTGAATTTTCTGGCCCAAGCTGCTTTGAGATCCCCTAGGTCGTCTGCAGGCGTTGTGCTCGCCGCGGACGGCGCTTGCGAATGATTCTGCCCTGTGTTCATTGCGTGATGCTAGCGCTACCGCCAGCCGTTCGCCATGGCCGTGAGGAATTTGCAACTAGAATTAACTCGTTATCTCGCGCCAAATTTCAGTAGGACTGATATGTTCGGTGCCGGAAGGCGCCGCCAGCCTCACACCAGGGCTGCGCGCTCAAGAGAGAGTAAAAATTCAAATTGCCGTCCGATGATCAAATCGGAATTTCAAGGTCGACCATACATCTCCTTCGAGTTTTTGACGATCCCGCGAGCGCTCCGCCAAGAAACACGTCATTTTTCTTAGGATTATCACATGGCGAAGACTGGCGAGGCAGAACATCTGCAAAAAGGGTTTTCGGCTCCTGCCAGATGCAAAGCACCATCCCCCGCTTCCATTCGCTAACCTTGGTCTGATCCGGCTCTTAGTCAATCAACCCCAGGGGGTCGGCTTACGCGAGCGTGCCGCCGCACGGATTCGGACAAGCCGAACGCGCGCGATGATTGCAGCCCCGGTCAGACACTTCGGACGCCTGTCGCGCGGGGGATGGTCCTCCGCCTCAAGACAGGAGCCGGAACCCATGTCCTTTGCAGATGCCACAGCTTTTGCCGCCAGCCTCGCCGCCACGCTGATGGTTCCGATCGTCGTCTTCCAGGCCGGAGACGGCACCCATGGCGCCATGGTGGCGAGCGAATTCGACGGCGGCGAGGACATGGTCGAATTCGAAATCGATCCCTGGCAGTGAGGCGCAGGCGCCCAACGTCAGTGGCTCGGAGCGCCTGCATCCGGATCGTTCGTACGAGTGAATGCCAGGCGGCATCGCGAGCAATACCACCTTGAGAGGAAGAGGAGGGCCGGGACGGATTTGAGCCAGTGCGGTTGAGAGAGCGCTGCACTGCTCGATCCAGACCCGCTCTCCGAGGTTCTTCCCATGACATTTGTTTCCGCCGCCACGACCCTTCAGGTTGCGCCGATTGTTCCCGCCGTAGATACGGCCTTCGCCGTCCATCAGGCAGCACTTCTCCTTCTTCCCCATCTCGAACGCGGCAGCCGCGTTGACGCGGCCACGTTGCGCGATGCGATGGAAACCGCCTTTGGCGCGTCCGATGTCACCGGCGTCTGGGACTGGAAAACCGCCTATGAAGCCTGCGAGGCGGCGACCGTCCTCTTCCTACGCAAATACGGCAAGGCGCTTTTCCGCAAAGCCGGATCTCAGGCCGCCAGCCTGTCGCTGCTGACCAAGATCGCCGGGCTTCTTCCGACACATACGCGCCGCTCGGAAGAAAGCCAGACCTTCCAGCAGATGGCATGACCATTCTTGGCGCTCCAATCGACTTGGGACAGGATCGCCGGTGAGTGATCGCGGTCCGCACTCTTCTTCGGTCCGCAGCCGGAGAAGATGGCATGGAAGACTACAACGCCTTTGTCGGATTGGACGTTCACAAGGACAGCATATCGGTCGCGATTGCGGATGCTGGGCGAGACGGCGATATCCGAATGTACGGAACGATCGCTAACACAACCGACGCTGTTTCGAGGCTTATGCGCAAGCTCGTGCAGCGACATGGCAAGATCGAGGTGACCTACGAAGCCGGCCCTTGTGGATATGGAATCTATCGGCAGCTCGCCGAGATGGGGATCATCTGCCGGATCGTAGCGCCGAGCCATACACCGAGGCGGCCGGGAGAACGCGTAAAGAACGACACGCGGGACGCGCTGATGCTTGCGCGGTTGCTTCGTGCAGGCGAACTTACCTTTGTGTGGGTGCCGGACGCCACTCATGAAGCCATGCGCGATTTGGTGCGCGCGCGTCAGGTGGCCTCGCAGGATGTGCGGGCAGCTCGTGCGCTGATCCAGATGTTTCTGCTCAAACATGGTCTAAGGTGCAAATCGAAGGCATGGTCGCTGAGATATCGGAAATGGCTGACATCCTTGCCGCTTGAGCATGCTGCTCAAAAGTTTGCGCTACAGAGCTACATCAATCGCCTGGATCAGGCAGAGGCCCGCAAGGCCGAGATCGAGGGCCAGATGGTCCATCTGATTCCGGGCTGGACACTCGCACCCGTGGTCCACGCATTGCAGGTGTTCAAGGGGATAGGGTTGGTTATCGCGGCAACGCTGGCCGCAGAGATCGGCGACTTTTCCCGCTTTGCCAGTCCACGGCAGCTGATGGCTTATCTTGGCCTCGTGCCGAGCGAGTATTCCAGCGGCAGCAAGCAGCGACCTGGTGGCATCACGAAAGCGGGCAACAAGATCGCCAGGATGATGCTTGTCGAGGCCGCATGGTCCTACAAATGGCCACCCAAGGTCGGCGTGTTGCTCATGCTGAAGCGGGACAATTACAGCCAGGCCCTGAAAGACATCGGGTGGAAAGCCCAGGTGCGATTGAACCAGCGCTTTCGGCGGCTCGAAAGTAGAGGAAAGCGCAGCACCGTTGCTGCGGCCGCCGTCGCCCGCGAACTGGTCGGCTTCATCTGGGCAACAGCGATCAGCGCCATGCCGAAGACGGCTTGAATCTGCACGTGCGCATGTTGGCAGTGGCCAGGACATCTGACGCGGGACGAGGCAAACCGTCGGTCGAGAATTGAGATCCGGATCTGTCCGGACATCTGACAGCAGAATGAACGATCGCCTCTGACGCTTACCATAATGGGGTTTCGATCCCCGCATCGGAGTTTGAGCAACCGTCGATCAAGTCGGGTGCCCTGACCTCTGCCAGCATCGCAAGGAGAACGAATATGACGAACGGCATGCGAGCCGGGCGACGGGAAACCTATGCCTATCCTCTTGACGAATGGTCATCGGAGTTCTCGACGCCGATACCGCTCGGCCTGATCGCTGCGACCGCTGCCGCCATCACGCCCGCCGACCGGGTCCTGGAACCGTCGGCCGGAAGCGGCCTGCTCGCTGTCCTGGCCGAGATCGCCGGCGGATCGCTGGTGCTCAACGAATTGGCGCAAACCCGCGCCGATCTTCTCGCCCACCTCTTTCCGGCCATTTCCGTCACGCGTTTCGACGCGGCGCAGATCCACGATCATCTCGATCCCGTGATCGTGCCGAGCGTCGTGCTGATGAACCCGCCGTTCTCGGTCATGGCCAACGTCTGCGGCCGAATGGCGGAGGCTGCCTATCGCCATGTCGCCTCGGCGCTGGCGCGCCTGGCCGATGGCGGACGTCTCGTGACCATCACCGGATCGAGTTTTGCCCCCGATACGCCGGCCTGGCGTAACGCCTTCGTCCGGCTTCAGGAGCGTGGCCGCGTGGTGTTCACCGCCTCCATCGACGGCTCGGTCTATGCCAAGCATGGCACGACCATTCCCACGCGGTTGACTGTCATCGACAAGCTGCCCGCCGCCGATCCGGCCGTCTTTCCTGCCTCGCCGGGGCTCGCCCCTGATGTCGCCACGCTGATGAGCTGGATCGGCCAGCATGTCCCAGCGCGCCTGCCAATCGATGCCGCGATCTCGGTGCCTGTTGCCACCCCGACCGCACCGCGCACCGTTCGCGGTTATCTCTCTCGCGCCGCCGCATCCGCGCCTGTTCGCGCTGCCGCTGAGCCGGAGGGCGTTGAACTCGCCTATGAGACCGTTGACTGGACGCCTGCCGAGGACGGCCGCATCACCGACGCGATTTATGAAGAATACGGGTTGCAGGCGATCCGCATTCCCGGCTCTCAGGCTCATCCGACCAAGCTGGTGCAGTCGGCCGCCATGGCGAGCGTCGCTCCGCCCAAGCCGAGCTACCGGCCGCGCCTGCCTGCCCGCATCGTCACTGACGGTCTGCTGTCCGACGCCCAGCTGGAGACGGTGATCTATGCCGGTGAAGCCCATTCGGACTTCCTCGCCGGATCATGGACACTGGACGAGACATTCGATGTCGTCTCGGCGGTGGCTGAAGATGCACCGAATGCCGTCCGCTTCCGCCGTGGCTTCATGCTCGGCGACGGTACGGGTGCTGGCAAGGGCCGCCAGTCGGCCGGGATCATTCTCGACAACTGGATGCGAGGGCGCCGCAAGGCGGTCTGGATCTCCAAATCCGACAAGCTGCTGGAAGACGCACAGCGCGACTGGTCGGCACTCGGCATGGAGCGCCTGCTCGTCACGCCGCTGTCGCGGTTCCCGCAGGGCAAGGAAATCCGGCTGCCGGAAGGCATCCTGTTTACGACCTATGCCACGCTGCGTTCCGACGAGCGTGGAGACAAGGTTTCCCGCGTCCAGCAGATCGTCGATTGGTTGGGCTCCAACTTCGATGGCGTGATTATTTTCGACGAGAGCCATGCCATGCAGAATGCCGCAGGTGGCAAAGGAGACCGCGGCGATGTCGCCGCCTCGCAGCAGGGGCGCGCCGGCCTGCGCCTCCAGCACGCGCTGCCGAACGCCCGTATCGTCTATGTCTCGGCGACCGGCGCGACCACGGTCCACAATCTCGCCTATGCCCAGCGGCTCGGGCTGTGGGGTGGCGAGGTTTTTCCGTTCTCGACCAGAGCCGAATTTGTCGAGGCGATCGAAGATGGCGGCGTCGCGGCGATGGAGGTCCTGGCCCGTGACCTGCGCGCACTCGGCCTCTATACCGCGCGGTCGCTTTCCTACGATGGCGTTGAGTACGAGCTGGTCGAACATCAGCTTACGCCTGAGCAAACCCGCATCTACGATGCCTATGCCGGCGCCTTCGCCGTCATCCATAACAATCTCGACGCCGCCATGCAGGCCGCCAACATCACCGGCGGCGACAGCGGCTCCGGCACGCTGAACCGCCAGGCCAAGTCCGCCGCCCGCTCGGCCTTCGAGTCGGCCAAGCAGCGGTTCTTCGGCCATCTCCTCACCAGCATGAAGACGCCAACGCTCGTTCGATCGATCAGCCAAGATCTGGAAGACGGCCACGCCGCCGTGATCCAGATCGTCTCCACGGGCGAAGCCCTGATGGAGCGCCGGCTGGCCGAGCTTCCGGCCGAGGAATGGAACGACGTCCGCGTCGACATCACGCCACGCGAGTACGTCCTGGACTACCTCGCCCATTCCTTTCCGGTGCAGCTCTATGAGCCCTTCACCGACAGCGAGGGTAATCTGTTGTCACGGCCCGTCTATCGCGACGGCCAGCCCGTCGAGAGCCGCGAGGCCGCCGCTCGCCGCGACCGGCTGATCGAGAAGCTGGCCTCGCTTCCGCCCGTTCCAGGCGCGCTCGACCAGATCGTTCAACGCTTCGGAACCAATATTGTGGCCGAGGTGACGGGACGCTCGCGACGCATCGTCCGCCATACCCGTGCTGGCGGTATGGATCGCCTCGCCGTGGAAAACCGCGCCGGATCGGCCAATCTCGCGGAAACCGCCGCTTTCATGGATGATCTGAAGCGCATCCTGATATTTTCGGACGCTGGCGGTACCGGGCGCTCCTATCATGCCGACCTCAATGCGAAGAACCAGCGCCTGCGCATCCACTACCTGCTCGAGCCGGGCTGGAAGGCCGATGCCGCCATTCAAGGGCTGGGCCGGACCAACCGTACCAACCAGGCACAGCCGCCGCTGTTCCGGCCGATCTCGACCGATGTGAAGGCCGAGAAGCGTTTTCTTTCAACTATCGCCCGCCGCCTCGACACGCTCGGCGCGATCACGCGCGGCCAGCGCCAGACCGGCGGTCAGGGTCTGTTCCGGCAGGAGGACAATCTGGAGTCGCACTATGCCCGCGCCGCGCTGCGTCAGCTTTATCTTCTGCTGGTGCGCGGCAAGGTCGAAGGCTGTTCGCTCCAGATGTTCGAGGACGCCACTGCTCTGAAGCTGACGGACGACACCGGCATCAAGGACGAGCTTCCACCGATCACCACCTTCCTCAATCGTCTGCTGGCGCTGACCATCGATCTGCAGGGCGTGCTGTTCACGGCCTTCGAGCAACTTCTCAATGCAAAGATCGAAGGCGCCATTGCTAGCGGCGACTACGATGTCGGGCTGGAAACATTGCGCGCCGAGAGCTTTGTCGTCACCGACCGCCAGACCATCCATGTCCATTCCGCCACCGGTGCCGAAGCCCGGTTGCTCACCATCACGCAGCGTGAATGCAACTGTCCGGTGACGCTGACCGAGGCGCTCGATCAGCTTTCCGATCCTCGCGCGAAGCTGCTCATCAATGAGCGGTCGCGCCGTGCTGCCGTGCAGATCCCGACCAGCAGCGTCATGCTGGACGATGGCGAGATCGAGCGGCGCGTTCGCCTGATCCGGCCGATGGAAGCGTACAATGTCCCGGTCAAGATGATGGGCGAGACCCACTGGGTCGAAGCCGACCAGCCGGCATTCGCTTGCGTCTGGAATGCAGAGGTCGCCGAGGTGCCGGAGTTCGTCGACAGCACGATCCATATCGTCAGTGGCCTGCTGTTGCCGATCTGGAAGCGCCTGCCGAACGACTCGACGCGAGTTTACCGGCTCCAGACCGACGACGGCGAGCGCATCGTCGGCCGCCGCGTCTCGCCCGCCTGGGTCGCGGGTGAAATGGCCACCGGCACGTCGACGCTGACGCCGGACGATGCCTTCATGGCATTGATGGACGGCAAAACCATTCTTGACCTCACCGAAGGTCTTCAGCTTCGGCGCAGTCGTGTCATGGGCGCAAACCGCATCGAACTGTCGGGCTTCACGGATACGATGCGGGATCGCCTGCGGGCTTACGGCCTCTTTCACGAAATCATCTCGTGGAAGCTCAGGATGTTTATCCCCACCGATGCCACTGGCCCGGCCATCCTCGCCAAGGTGCTGGAGCGCTATCCCGTCCAGCGCATTGGTGAGCGGGAGGCTGCGTAGATGGCTCGCCATGACGCCTCAGAACTGGCGCAACGTCTCAGCCGGCAGGCCGAGGCGGTGTGCAGGCACTATCTGTCCAACGGCCATCGTGCCGGACGCTATTGGGTGGTCGGCGATGTTTACAACACCCCCGGACGCTCGATGTTCGTGCGTTTGACCGGGCCGGAATCCGGCAAGGGTGCTGCAGGTAAGTTTACCGACGCCGCAACCGGCGAACACGGCGATTTGCTCGACGTCATCCGTGAGAGCTGCGGCCTTGTCGACTTCAAGGATGTTGTCGCAGAAGCCCGGTCCTTCCTCAGCCTACGGAGGCCGGAGCCTGATCCGCAACCCAGACCCCGGCTGGGAAGTGTTCCAGCCGGATCGCCGGAAGCGGCACGGCGTCTGTTCGCCATGGCGCAGCCGATTGCGGGCACAATCGTGGAGACGCATCTGCGGGGCCGTGCGATTACGGCTTTGCACGAGACCAAAAACCTCCGGTTCCATCCGCGTTGCTATTATCGGTCTGAAGGGAACGGCCCCACCGAGACCTGGCCCGCGATGATCGCATCCGTCACCGACCTAGCCGGCGCTCAGACCGGCGCGCATCGCACCTGGCTCTTACCGGATGGCAGCGACAAAGCCCCTGTCGACATCCCGCGGCGTGCGATGGGCCATCTCCTCGGGCACGGCGTCCGCTTCGGCATAGTGGATGATGTCCTTGCAGCAGGCGAAGGCATCGAAACCGTGCTGTCGGCACGCTCGGGTCTGCTAAAAATGCCGATGATGGCGGCGCTCTCCGCGGCGCACCTCGCAGCCGTCCTGTTCCCTGCAACGTTGCGGCGGCTCTATGTCGTGCGTGATCTCGATCCGGCAGGGGATGGCGCGCGAGACAGCCTGGTCGAGCGGGCGCAAGCAGATGGGATCGAGGCAGTTGTGCTGTCACCGGTGCGCGGCGACTTCAATGAGGATCTGCGCCAACTCGGCATCGACGCGCTACGGGCAGCCTTGCGGGTTCAGATCTCTCCTGAAGACGTCAGCCGTTTCATGGAAGCATGAGGATGTCGGCGGGAAACGGGTAGTGGGGAGGAGCCGTCTTCTGTCCCTGCCATTTCCTGCCTGGCGTGCTTCGCTCCGGTGTCGGAGAGGCCGCAGCCCACCGCCTTCTTGAGAGGGCGATCGGCCCACAAACGGGCCGGTCAGGCAATGGCCGCATCCGGCTAATTTCCGCCGACGGCAGACCACCCCACGCGACAAGTCGCGTGGGGACCCCGGATCGCCGCCTTTGCAGCGCGAAACAAATTAGCCGGACCCGGCCATCAAGGCCCTCGCGAAAGCGCGAGGGCTGCCAGCCCGTCCCGCCCGTGAGCTTTCGTCGCCATGAAGGCCGTGATGAGCGCGGTCGATCCAACGAAGGAAACACCTCATGCAGACCGAAATAGACGAGACAGGGTTCGAGCCGGTCCACACCTCATCTTCCACCGACCACATCCTCACTGAGCTTCAGCTCCATGGCTATCGTCCGTTTGAGGATGAACCCGACCCAAGGCCGCTTCCCGAAGGCAATGCCGTCGCCGGGGCAGTCTCCGACATCTTCGACGCCCTGATCGTTACCCTCGGCGACACCCGCCTCGAACCCGACCTCGACGAGTTGCTCTGGTCGACGGTCAATCTCTTCCACCGCGCCACCGACCGGATCGAACGCGAACTGGACGGTAACGAGCAGGCCCAGCGTAGCAGTCAGCGGGAACAAGACGGCTCCGAAGTCAAGTCGGTCGAGCTGGAACGCCTGACGGCTGAGGGTCAGACCTTCATCGAGCGGCGCAACAGCATGGAGCTCTTCCGCGATGTCGCTGCCGAACAGTTCGAGCGCCACACCGGATCAGCCTGGCGGCCGCGCTCCGGATCGATGGTGAACCACCGCAATCTCACCTCGGCGATGATCGACAGCCGGGATTTTCTCGCAGCCAAGCGCCGGGCGGAAGCGCAAGTGATGCTGCCCGCTGGTCCCAAGGTCGCCTTCACAGGCGGTCTCGACTTCAATGATCACCGCCTGATCTGGGGCAAGCTCGATCAGGTCCATGCCAAATATGCCGACGTGGTGCTGCTGCACGGTGGATCACCGAAGGGCGCCGAACTGATCGCGGCAAAATGGGCCGACAATCGCAAGGTTCCACAGGTCGCCTTCAAGCCCGATTGGACCAAACACGCCAAGGCAGCGCCCTTCAAGCGCAACGACGCCATGCTCGAGGTCATGCCGGTCGGTGTCATCGTCTTTCCCGGCACCGGAATTCAGGAAAACCTCGCCGACAAGGCCCGCAAGCTCGGTATCCCGGTCATGAAGTTTGAGGGCGGCGCGTAAGCGCTGCCCTCGCAACGTGCCCTCAGCGAAGATGAGTCGTGTGCAGCTTCGCCATCTCGCGGTCGAGCTTGGTTGCAATGCCCTTCCGCTCGTGGACGATCGACTTTCCGCCCGAGTGCCTGGCCCCGCCATAGGCCGCCAGAACGGCCCCTGCAAAATAGATCATCAGGCCCGTCATCGTGGCCGGTGCGTAAGCCACGCGACCTTCAACGATCTGAAATAGGAAAACGAACAGTGGACCGAGCGCAGTGATCGCGGCCAATGTCAGGGTGGACATTAGCGAAATGGCCTTCTGCATCGCAAAGACCGGAAACGCCATGATCGCAAAGCCGATCACGACAACAGCGAGCAGCCCGCCGGGATCGACCGGACCTTTCCCATCGAGGCCGAGCCATGCGGTCGGGAGCGCCACCATCACGTAGAGCGGAAACCGCAGCCCATATTGCGCAACCGGCGCGATGCCGAGGCGGTCGAGCCTCCGGCTGTAGATCATCATCGCCGCGAGACTGACGGCAGACACGCAGGTAAGTAGCAGTCCGACTATTGCGGCAGTCCAGCCGCCTCGCACGAAGCCTGATTGTCCAAGCAGCGTGATCGCCGCAAGATAGCCAACGCCGATCACCACAGCGATCAGGCCAATGCCTTCGATCCGGTTGCGCAGCGGGGATGCTTCCGGAACCCCGCAAGCTGAAGCAATCACGATGGCAATCGGTATCAGCCCCGAAAACACGGTGAACACCACGGCCGGTTCGATCATTTGAAGGGCGTAGAAATATGCGACCCAGACAAGGGCCGTCGAAAGGTTCAACCCGAACAGACTGGCTCTGTTGGCCCACGCAATTCCCAGTTGCTCCGGGGCTCGCGCCTTCGCCCAGATGAGCGCTCCGGCAGCGGTTAGCCCGAAGACTGCCCCGCCGATCAGGAACGAGTCGTAGTCCTGAAACACGCCACCGAAAAATACGGCCTGCGCCGCTTCGAGGATTACGAAGGAAAAGGCCCAGACCAGCCCGAGCGCTGCATTGTTCATCGTCCCACCGCACGATTTTTCATTTTGATACGGCGAAAGCGGCGGATAAGGTGGTCAAAATATCTAAAAAATTGGCGATTTAGACCACTGGGGAATTGCGAATGGATAAACTGGACCTGCGGATTATCGCTGCGCTCCAGGCTGACGGCGGACTCACCAAGGCGGAACTGGCGGAGGCGGTCGGCTCGACGCCTTCCACCTGCCTGCGTCGGGTAGCCGAGCTGCGGCGAACGGGCGTCTTGAAAGCCTGCGTTTATATCGCCGACCCGGCCAAGCTCGGGCGCGGCATTCGTGCCGTCATCACTGTCACGACGCGCAACCACACCAGGGATGTACGGTCATCCTTCGCGTCGCGCATTTCGGAGGAACCGGCGATCACCCAAGCGTTCGGCGTCACTGGCGATCTGGACGCGGTGCTGATCGGGCATTTCGGCGACATGGAAGAATATCAGGCGCTTTGCGACCGCCTCTTCGACAGCGATCCGGATGTGGTCCGCTACACGACGCTGTTCGCCGTCGAGACCTATAAGGACACGACGGCGATCACACCTGAAAGCGCTGCCCCAAAATGATATGCGGCAGTTTTATCGCAGAATTCCTCAAGATTTCAGATCGATGCTTGATCGATTGGGTGTTTCGATTGAGGTTCATACGGTCAGCCAATGAGCGCCGTGTCGCGCATTTCTTAAAAATCCGCTACGCCGCATGGTTTAGTCGCAAAAGGTCGCAGGTTCTGGAATTTCGTGACGGTAGCCAAACACAGTATTCGGAGGGGAGGATTTGATCAACAAACCAACCAACAAATTGCTGTATGACGCCATCAAGGACAGAGGCACGGCCTATCTGATGGTCTTTCGCGAACTCAAGGCCCGCTATGGAGAGGATGAAGCCAAGGATGTGATGCGAAGTGCAAGCCGTGCCCACGGTCTTTACATCGGCAAGTCGCTTGCGCACTGCGCCCCGAGGAACTTCGAATGCATGGCAAAAGGCTTCGCGAAATCACCGGATGACGGGTCAGTGTTTTGCCCCGACATTAGGCGGCTCGACAGCAGATGCCTCGAAGTGAAGATGATGGCATGCCCTATCAAGGACGCATGGGTTGAGGCCGGTTGCAGCGAAGAGGAAATAGTTACCCTATTATACTGCGCCTCCGCGCTTGACGAAGCGACCTTGGAAGCAGCGGGCTTCGACTTTGAGATTGAACTCTGGTCCCCTGGAGAGGAGGGTTGTTGCCTGACCCGGATCACAGAGAAGACTAAACTGTGAATTCCCATCTTCCCGCAGAACGGCCTGGTCGAACTTATTCTATCGTGTCAATCCATGGTCGATCACTTGGCTTCGAAATCATCTTGATTCCATTGTTCCTCGGACAATCGCAATACGTCCTTCGGGAATGTTTTTACTACTGAATCATCTGGAGCGGATATCGAAAGCGAAGCCGGTGATGTCAGTTATTCGGCTGGCTGGAGTTGTGTGTCGGGCCTGATCTTAGCTCGACAATGAGCAAGGTCCGCATTCGTTTTCCGAGATACTCCGCCGATGGATCAATCCCTCCAACTGAGATGAGCCCCTAAGCCCGTTCGCTCTTAGCCATCAACCCCTTTGGGCCGGGCCGTGTTGGCGCGCAAGCGCGCCTGCCCGCACCACCCCGACCCTCCAGGGTTTCCCTGCGCCGGCGCTCCGGTGCTGGCCTCTCGCGACGGACTTGGCCGGGTCTCGTTGGAGGGATGGTCCCTCGGACAGAAGCAACGGAGAAAATCAAATGCAGAACATCGTCATGCTCGCGGGCAACATCGGTCAGGCGCCGGAAGCCCGCACCACCCAGGGCGGCACCCGCATCACCCACTTTACCCTCGCTACCTCACGCCCCCGCTACTCCGAGGGAAAGGTTCTCCGGGACGCCAACGGCTACCGTGTCCAGGATACCGAATGGCACCGCATCACCGCCTTCAACGGCCTCGGCAAGACCATCGAGGAGCATTGCGAAAAGGGAATGAAGGTTCTGGTCCGCGGCCGTATCCGCTACACCAAGTGGACCGACAATGAAGGCGTCGACCGTTACGGTTGCGAGATCATCGCCGAGACCGTGGACTTCCTCAGCCGGGCAAAACAGGCTCAATCCGACGGAGATGGCCACGATCCCGACGACCAGATACCCTTCTGAGACCAGCATCGAGCCCGGCTTCACCGCCGGGCTCGTCTTCACCCGCAGTAGCCGCGTTGTCTTTTCGCTTTGAGAATGCGGTCGCGTGAAACCTGAGCCTCGTCCTGGGTTTTGAAAAGCTCGATCCTGTAGCGGCCACGCGTGCCGATGCGACCCCAGTTGCGAACCAGAGAGCTTCCACCGAACAGGCTCGGTTCAATCGATAGCGCGTAGAACCGCGCCATATTACTGGTCGGATCGATCCTGTGAATGAGAATGGTGTCTGCTTGCAGTTGATCCATGGCGGAGAGTTTTGCTCTCCGCAGGGAAGCCGTCCAACGACTTCCATGAATCGGTTGGCGTGGATCGATTCATGGCTTTGATGCATCCGGGCGCTTATTCACGTAAAGCGGTCGCTGCTAACGCAAACATTAGAACCAGATGACTCGACCGCAGCCAGCGGTTACCGTCCTCTTCCCCTCGGATGTGCAGGACATGAGTTCAAAGAGGTGGGGACGCGCACGCTTCTTACGCCTGCGGTCGCAATGTTCGCTGATTGACAGAGCGTCGCGGCTACCCGGTTTTGCCGTTCTTGAAATCATTATGTTCGGACGATTGCATTGCTCCCTCAGCTGCATACCGTCCTGCGCCCCAGGTGTTGTGAATCAGCCAATCCTCGGCGAGGAAGAATTCACCACCCAGCACTTCTGCCCCCTCGTCCACGAGGCGCTTCTTCATGGCGTCTTCGCCTATGATTGCGATCCTGGCATTGGGATATGGCGCAACGTCAGGAACGACCGTCGGGCATCGGACAACCCACTTGAATTGGCCATTCGGATATGCACTTTGAATCTGATCTCTGCGCGCGGAAGGGCTCCTCGAGAACCCGACCTTGATAATCGCCTTGCCGTCAACATGTTCGGCCGATCGCCCAAGATAGGCAGTCGTGTCTCCGTTCAGCTCTAGAATGTAGAGGTGTTTGGGGCCATCGGTTTCGCCCACCCAATAGGGTTCCGTCGCTGGTGAAATCGCGCGGCTGGGCGTCAGCGCGGTTTCAAGTGTTTGGATCGCGCCGTTGACACGCCGTCCCTGTCCATAGACCGGCACCTCATAGACATCAAGCTGCAACAACCGTTCAGCCTCAACCTGAGCCACCTGGACACCGCTCGACCCAATATACTCGGCGTGCGCGCTCGCATAAGCAGATGGAAGCAAAGCCTCGACGGGCTTCCAGTCCTCCTCAACGATCCTCCAGGCACGCGTGGCCTGTACGGCAAACAACCATTTTCCTCGGGAAACTGGATCCCTTTCTTTCTCTGCCCACCGGTCACCTGAGATGAACTCTTTCGCATGCCCCGCATGATGAGATATCTCAAGGACGCCAACGACTTTTCCGCGCATCTCCTCGGGGCCTTTACCCTTGGTTACATAGATTGCGACCAACGCGCCGGGCTTTGAGAGCTTGAGATAACGGGCACGTTTAGCCTCGTCGGCAAAACCGATACAGCCCCAACTGGCGGGATCAAAACCCCAGAAAGAAGTCAGCCATAGATCTCGTCCATCCGGAAGCGTGTCACCGGTTGGAGCCAATTCAGGAACGCTTCTCCAGTCGAAGGCGAACACCAGTTGCTGCGCCGCCTCGATGTCGATGTCACCTAATGCACCGCGAATATAAGCCATGGCATCGGATGCCGGATACTTTTCCCCTTTCTTGACGAGAATAGTCGTCAACGGTGGCAGTCCATGGTTATGCAGATAATGAAGGATGATCTCCAGATTGGTACCGAGCCCGCGCCCGGTGGGATGGTTCCAGCCGACAGCATCGCCGACTTGCTGATAAGTCGCCCGCGTTTGTCTCATCGCCTTTTCGGCGAGAAAGCGTGCTATTTCGGTTTGCAGTGAATCCATGAACTGGTCCCTAGGTCACGTGTTACTTGACCGTCGGGCGAACCGTACGCCTGATCCGCCGCCATTTTCCGGAATGAATTCGACGCCCGCAGCTTCTAATGAGTGCTTCAGTGCAAGGATCGTCACTTTATTGGCTTTCAGTGCACCGGAAAGCGGCTCTAGGCGCTTTATGGTAGCAATCGAAACTTTCGATCTATCTGCAAGAGTCTTTTGATCCCATTTTAGCAAGGCTCGCGCGGCGCGAACCTGCTCGCTGGTCAAAATAATTATACCTGAAGTATCATTTGATGCCTTAGGGCTTGATAATTCGTCTGATGTCATCTAAACCCTGAGCGTTCACCTCGAACTTGCACCTTCGACGGCAACAAGCATTGTCAGAGGTCTGGTTTGGCGAGAAACGGCCGAACAACGTGCGCCAACACGCTGCTCGACCTGACCACAACCTAAGCTATTCGGGAGCTCGGATCATGGCTGATTCCGACCATAGCATGAGTTTTGCCTGCGTCACCCGCCGGATGGCGCTTGGCTGTGGGGTTGTTGCTGCAACCGGGTGGGTGCTTGCCGGTGATGCGCGGGCTACCACGGACGTTCCACCCAACCCAGCGTGCGATCCGACGGTGGCGCTGTGGCAGGAATGGCAGAGCACGCATGAGCTGGCTGAACGGCTTTACTTGAGGCAGCAGGAGCTTGAGGTGGAGCTTGCCGAGCGGGTGGATTATTTGGGGACGATGATCGCCATTCCAGGAGGAGAGCCGGTCCATGTGTGTTCGATGGAAGGGCTCGACCGGGTGATCGGCGCGCGTAAGGACATGGCCGCTATCCGCATGAGGGCAAAAGCCGAGCTTGCATCCCAGCAGGCTCGGTTCGAGGCGGTTGCCGAGGAGATCGGTTATTTTTCTGGATTGAGGGCCGAGCGGAAGGCCGAGGAACGGGAGGAGAGCTTGCTCAAAGCATTGTCGGTTACGCCCGCCACCTCGCTTGCGGGCGTGGTGGGCAAGCTCGATGCAGTGATGCGTCGGGACGAGGCCTGGGAAGACTATTCCAAGCATCCCTGGCCGCAAATCCGCTCGGCGCGTGACGATCTCGTGCGGCTCGGCCGCAAGATGGCGGTGGGACAATTTCCCCCAAAGGATCGGACCGCCCTGTAAGGCTGGCAAGCTGATGCAGCAAGGTTGGCTGACGGGACCGATGTCGAGCGGTGCAATCTCCGTCGTGGAGGAGTTTTGCCTCCGGCTTTCGACAAGGTTTGTCTTTCTTGCCCTGCTTCAGCGGACGAGGCCATATCGGGCAGTTCGGCCGGCTGCTTCCTTTTTTGGGAAGCTGTACCGGCAGCCGGTCAGGGCCAGCTTGTTGTGGAAGCGGCCTTGGCCGGCTTTTTTCTCAGCTCCCGCCGGCGAGCGCAAACCGGTCTTGGGCAGAATGCGGTCACTTCCTAGCGGCGCAGTACGATGCGGGTGATGACATTTTTCTGAAACAGGAGAAGACGTAATGACCATTGGAGATCGAGCTGGCTCCACAAGCCGCTATCCCGGCGAGGTCGATCGAGATAGCGATATCCATTCCGGGCGAGCCAAGGCACGGAGCCGGAATGATGAGGCGCTCGCTTGCGCCAGAGAATTCATGGCAACTGTCGGTCGCGATACGCGCGGTGATGCTGCAAACACAACCCCGATCAACGCTCCATCTGACTTAGCGGAATTGCTGAGCACGCGATTTGACCAGGCAGCCGTTTTGGTTGCCGCCTGGTGCGCATTGCTGGCGCGCTGTGAAGGTTCGGATGCCAGTTATCAAAGCTGGAAGCAAGTTTTCGCGAGACTGCATCACGCCACGCCATCCGGATGATCGACGCCTGATCCCGTCGACAGGGATTTCAGAACAGACCATCGGTATTGCGAATACGACGAAGGCAAGGTGCTGGTGAGATGATCATGCCCCGTCGAACACTCCCTGAAACTCGCTGTCGGCATAATAGCGGAGCTTGCCGGCGACGATCGGGCGCTGCCCGGCGAGGAACAGCAGCTGAGTGTTTTCGGGGAGGTTGCGAACCTCGTCCGGGGTGAGCAGCGGACGGGCGGCATGCTGTTCGCTGAGGGAGATACCGGACTTTTCGGAATCGAGCGCCTGACCCATGGTGCGGAAGACGGCGGTTTCCAGTCCGAGCAGATCGGAGACGAGGCGAGCGCTGTCGTGATCGTTGACGCCGAAGATTTGCAGCACGCCGGCATTCGACAGGAAGGTGCCGGCGCGTTGGCCATAGGTGGCGCGGAGCTGGTGGACATCTTGCAGGATCGGCCAGAGCTGGACGCCATAACCTGCCATGAGCCCCATGGCGCGTTCGACCGGGGCAAGATGGCCAAGGGCTGCGAACTCATCGAGCAAGTACAGAACCGACGCAGCTGATGATACTGAGCGTGTGGCAGGGGCCTTTGACGGGGTTCTAGCCATGTCGGTCAGGCTTTGAGTGATGAGCAGCCGAAGCCAACGCGAATAGGTTCCGAGGCGATCGGGCGGCAGGACAAGGAAGACAGTTCCTGTCCGCGCCTTCAGGTCGCCAAAGGTAAAGTCGGAGCGCGCCAGCACAGTCGACATTCTCGGGCTGTCGAGGAAATGGGTGTGGCGTTGCGCTGCCGAGAGCACGCCGGCCGCTTCCCGGTCGGACTTTCCGAGATGGCGGTTTGCGGCGCGCGCGATCAGTCCGTTGGCGGCTGTCGCCTGCTGCATATTCTTCAGGCGGACAAAAAACGCTTCCGGTGCCAGCGTGAGATTTTCCCGCAGGGTCGAGAGCGTTCGCCTGTCTCTCGGCTCGTGGGCGATGATGTGGAGGATCATGCCGGCAATCAGCGCCTTGGCTTCCTCGTTCCAATGCGCCTCGCCGGCCATGCCCGGCTCGTCATGAACGAGCGCTTCGGCGAGCGTGCTTGCGTCCTCGGCGACATCGAGGCCGTCCGGATCGAGCCCGTCGAGTGGATTGTAGGCAGCAGACGATTTTCCGGTGACACCGAACGGATCGAGGATATGGACCGGCCCAAACTTTTCGCGGGCGCGACCTGCGATTTTTGCATTTTCGCCCTTGGGGTCGATGCAGATCACCGAGCGGTTTGCTGTCAGCAAATTGGGGATGATGGTGCCGACACCTTTGCCGGTTCGCGTCGGCGCCATGGTAAGCAGATGCGCCGGACCGTCATAGCGCAGCAGCTTTCCGGTTCTGCCGTCGCGGCCGATCAACAGACCGGTGTTGATGCGGGTGAGGGGAGCGATTTCCTTGGTCGTAGCGAAGCGCGCCGAGCCGTGCGTTTCATCGTCGCCCATATCGCCAAAATGCAAGATGAGCGGTTGGGTCAGAAAGCGGAAAGCGACCAGCGCCAGGATCGCCAAAGTCAGGAAATCGAGAGCGATGAATGGAATGGTGCCGGGACCATAGCCGAAATCCCTTAGCGCGAAACGGCCGCCCATGCCAACGACATAAAGCACGACGGCCAGAATGAAGATTGTGAACAAAACCGGCTTCCAGGCTCGGAACGGCAAGGCGATGAGAGCGAGCACCGCCCATATCGGATCGCGCGCCGCGGCACGCAGCATGTTCTTGAAGGCATGCCATGCAAGGCGTGGCTGGATCATGGCATTTTACCCCCACCGCTGACGAACTGATCGGGCATCCAGAGCGTGGTTCTGTGAACGCAATTCTCCTGGGCGGCAGAGGCTATTATCCACTTCGTCCAGTGCTCGGCGTGGCCCGCGAAGTCGGCCAGCTCCTCCGATCGTGAAAGCAAAGTTCTTGCTCTCTGAAGTGACGAGGCAGGTTCCAATGCGACCCGTAAGAAATTGGCGCCCGCGATGCGCCACGTCACGAGACGTCCGGCTCACCCTGGGCCGGACGTTTCAGAATGTCGTCGAACAGATCCTTATCGCCGTCGCGCGTCAGAAACCCTGGCAGCTCACGCCGCAGCCAATCGCCCAGCCGGCGCGAAAATTCCTCGTTGCCGCTGTTTTCCAGCCGGTGCAGGACGAGCGCGCCGAGCAGCACCTTGCGCCGCGTATCCTGCGCGCGCTCCTGTTTGCCAAGCCGTGCCTTCAGGGTTTTGCGTTGCGCATCGATTTGCGCCAGCCGTTCTTCGATAGATTTTCTCGCCATAGAATAGTCAGCTCCCGTTTCCGTCGCGTCTCTTCCTCGTGCCTGCCAGAGCGGAATTCCTTGCAGAAGCACTCGTACAAGCGGATTCGTCACAGGTTTCCGCTTCGCTTTCAGTTTTGCCTCTCGTTTCGGTTGATGGCTGATCTTACCGACCCGAGATCGTTTTTCTACCTAGGATATGTGATAGCAACCCGCAGTGGTTGAATTTTCCACTGGTTTATGTTCCAAACGAGACATCGGTATCTTCAAACCGACATTGTGGATGGTACCATACCGTGGCCGCAGGAGCGTAGCGACGAGAGGTTACAAGGGCGCACTTACGAGTTGCTGCGCAACTCAAGGTGCTGATCGAAGGATCGGGGAGGGCGGAAAGCACATTGGCGATCTACCATTGTAGCATGAAGCCGATAGCAAGGAGCGGAGGTCGCAGTGCGGTTGCGTCGGCTGCTTATCGTGCTGCAGAAAAGCTGACCAATGAGCGTGATGGTCTGACACATGATTTCCGGGCCAAGCAGGGTGTCGAGCATACAGAGATTGTCATTCCGCAAGGCGTCGATGCCGATTGGGCGCGCGACAGATCAAAACTCTGGAACGCGGCCGAGCGAATGGAAAAACGCAAGGATGCGCGTGTTGCCCGCGAGTTCGAGGTGGCGCTTCCCCATGAGCTGTCGGCTGAACAACGGCTTTCGCTGGCACGGGAGTTCGCGCAGGATCTCGCCAACCGGCACGGCGCCGCGGTCGATTTTGCGATCCACACCCCACATGGTGAAACTGACATTCGCAATCATCATGCGCATATCATGATGACGACGCGGCAGGTGACGGCTGAAGGGTTGGCCGACAAGACGTTTATCGAGCGTGAAAACAAATGGCTTTTGGCCAACAATCTTCCGACATCGCAAATGCAGCTCCGCGATATCAGGCAGTCGTGGGAGCATGTTGCCAATGAGCATCTGGCGCGTGCCGGGCTGGATATCCGGATCGATCATCGCAGCCATCTGGAGCGCGGTCTGGAGATCACGCCGACGGAGCACATGGGCGTTCATGCAACGCAGATGGATCGGCAGGGTGGGGCGGTGTCGCGGACGCGCCTGGACAGGCAGGCGGCGGAGCGCAATGCGGAACTGATCCGCAGAAAGCCGGAACAAGTCCTGACGCTTATCACCAATGAAAAGAGCGTGTTCGACCGGCACGATGTCGCCCGCACCTTGCATCGCTATATCAACGATGATGTCCAGGCTTTTAGGAATGCCTTTGCCGCTGTCATGGCGTCGCCGGCGCTGGTCGAGCTGCAGGCTGAACGCCTGAATGAGGCAACCGGCAAAACGGAACTCGCTCGGTATTCGACGCGCGAAATGGTCGAGATCGAATCGGGGATGATCGCGTCCGCGCGGGGGATGCATCAGGCCCAAACGCATGGTGTGGATCGTCGGCATGTCGAACGGGCGATCGGCCGGCAGGACGAAGCCATTCGGGCAAGCTCTGCCACCTCGGACGCGCGGGCGACCGATAGCAGGCAGGAGCAGGATGAGCTGGACGCTGGCAGGCGCGATCGCCGCAAAGAACGGGCAGGGCTTTCCGGCGAACAGCGGCTGGCGATCCAGCACATAACCGGACCGGAACGCATCGCCGCCGTTGTCGGTTTTGCCGGCGCCGGCAAGAGCACGATGCTGGCAGCGGCGCGCGAGGCGTGGGAGGCGCAAGGATATCGGGTTCATGGTGCCGCCCTGTCTGGCAAGGCGGCTGAAGGATTGGAAGAATCTTCCGGCATCAAAAGCCGCACACTTGCGTCATGGGAGTATCGCTGGCAGGCACACAGCCCATCAGGTAGGGTTGCCGACCACGATGCTCTCGGCCGCCATGAGGTGTTCGTCATTGACGAGGCTGGCATGGTTGGCTCCCGCCAGCTTGCTCGTTTTGTCACAGAAGCAGAACAGGCCGGCGCGAAAATCGTTCTTGTCGGCGATCACGAGCAGCTTCAGGCGATCGGGGCGGGTGCACCGTTCCGCGCGATCGCGGAAGAAATCGGTCATGCCGAATTGTCCGAAATCCGCCGCCAGCGCGTCGATTGGCAGCGAGAAGCGTCAGTCGCCTTTGCCACGCACAAGACAGCCGAGGGTTTGGCCGCCTATCATGAGCATGGCGATATCCGGTTGGATGAAACCCGCGAGGGTGCGCGCGAAAATATCGTGCGCGATTACATCGCTGATCGCGACGAGCGTCCGGAGGGATCGCGGGTTGCGATGGCGCATCGTCGCGCCGATGTCCGCGTCATCAATGACGCGATCAGATCGGCTTTGCAGGAGCGGGGCGATCTTGCGCAGGGCGGGAATGATCAGGGATCGCTCGGGCACGAGCTGACGTACCAGACCAATGACGGCAGCCGAGATTTTGCTCCGGGCGACCGCATCGTGTTTCTGGAAAACAACCGTGATCTTGGCGTGAAAAACGGCATGCTGGGAACGGTGCAGGCCGTCAAGCCGGACGCAATACAAGTTCGGCTCGATCGTGGTGCTGTGCGAAGTCAGGACAACGTCCGCACGCTCTCCATACCCACGAAAAGTTACCAGTCCTTTGATCATGGCTACGCCACGACAATCCACAAGAACCAGGGCGCGACAGTCGATCATTCGTTCGTGCTGGCATCCGGCACGATGGATCGACATTTAACTTATGTCGCCATGACGCGGCATCGGGACGGCGTGCAGCTTTATGCTGGCATCGACGAATTCACCGACCGTCGCGCCGGCCGCCTGGTCGAACATGGCAAGGCTCCCTATGAGCACGACGGAAAAAACCGCGACAGCTATTTTGTCACTCTGAAAAACGACGCCGGCAAGAAACACACGGTATGGGGCGTCGACCTCGAAAGAGCGATGAGCGCGGCCGCGTCGAAAATAGGAGACAAGGTCGGACTCGAGCATGTCGGTTCCGAAACGGTGCGGCTTCCGGACGGCCAGACGGTCGAGCGCAATGCGTGGAAGGTCCATGGCGCTGACGAGCTTGCGCTCAAGCAGCTTGAAAACCGGCTCAGCCGGTCGGGCGTGAAGGAAACCACGCTCGACTGCGCACGAGACTTTGCCGAACGGCGCGGGATCGCCGAGCAATTTGGCGTCAAGAGCGAGATCGAGCTTGTTCCCTCGGAAAAGGCAGGGCACAAAGTTCAGGTCCTCCCAGGACAGGAACAGGACCGGCAGGTTGTTGGACAAAACGTCGATGAGGGACGTATCAGCGCCCAGCCCGGTCCTGTTCGCCAGGAGATTGGAACTCTGGATCAGGCACGGGGCGGCCGGGAAGGGGAGAAGGAAGGTTATCGCCGCATAAGCTGGTCGGAGGTGATGCGAGAGGCTGGCGCCGGTGCAGCTGATCCACGTCAGGGAATGGATCATCAGGTAGCACAGGGGCTCGCTCCGGCTGAGGCGACAAAGCCCGCGCCACTTGTGCCGGCGATCACCCGCTATGACCGGAGCATCGAGGACGTCGCGCGCGAAAAGGCGGTGCCCACGTTCAATCAGTATTGGGAAGCGGTTGAATTGACAGCAAGGCTTGCGTTCCGGGATCCGGGTGATGTGACGGCAAGGTTGCGCTCGGCCATCATCGACCAGAACGGTGATGGCAAGGTGATAGCGAAGGCGCTTGCCGCACAGCCCGAGCGGTTCGGAGATTTGCGCGGTAAGACCGGCATGTTGGGAGACAACAAGGAACGAAAGGAAGCGCGGCATTATGCGCAGTCCGTCGCCTCGCATGTGGACGCTTCGGCCGCGACCTGGCAACGCCGTCTGGGTGAGGAACGCAACGCTGAGCAATGGCAGCGCGAAAAGCGCGATGTGGTCGAGGTTCCCGGCTTGGCCCGGCAGAGCGCCGAAATCCTGTCCGAAGTTGATAATGTGCCGATCGCGGAGAGAAATCGCTGGGTCGATCAGCTTCGCTCGACGCCGGAGGGAAAGGCCGCGCTCGAGGAGGCACGGATAATCGGGCAAGCCCTGCAGGCGCGGTTCGGACATTCCGATCCGCGAGATTTTGGTCCCGAGTTCGAGCGCAACGCAGAGCTCGCGAAGAAGGCCGAGCAGATCAAGATCATTGCCCGCGTCGTCGAGCGTACACGTATGGCGGAACTTTCCCGAGACCACAAACTGAAACAACAGCTTATGCAGTCGAAAGGTTTGGGACTGAGCAGGTAAAACGGATTCTCGAGAAAAGAAGGGAAGAAGCAGGGCGCTCCCGGAACGCTTGGTTAACTTCAAAGGCTTTGTGATCGCCCCTCAAATCTCCTGTGCATAAGTCTTGTCATATCTGTTTAGCGGTTTGACGGGGTTTCCCGGTCAGGTTGTATTTCAGTTGGGCAAATTCGGGGGAATCATGTCGGATCGTAGGCTTGGGGCTTGCGCGCTCTATCTGTGCGCGGTTTTTTCTGTTTCGGTGGCTTTAGGTGTGGGGCCTGTCTGGTCTCAGGACGGGTCGTTGCCAGCCGAACAGCCTTCGAGCGCGCAACCTGAGAGCGGTCCGGGCGGCAGCACAGGCAGTGGTAATGGTTCTTCCACGGGTGGTGCTGGTGGCGGCTTCGGCAATGGTGGGATTGGCCTTGGTCAGGCAGAGCCGGCAGCACCCGAGGCCGAGAAAGATTCTGCGGACAAGCCGGAAGGCGCGGAAGAACCGGCTAGCGAAGATGCAGCCGTCCAGTCGATGGCTGCTGCTGCAACCAGCGATCCTGACAGTCCCGAGGCGATTGGCGGGTCGGACAAGTCGGCTCTGCCCAATGCCAGCGGTTCGGGTCATCTCGGCTATTCCATTGGCATCGATGTCACGGGTTTTCGTGGGCTCGAGCCTTCACTGGTACTGACCTATAACTCTTCACGCAAGACCAAAGTCAGCGGGCTCTATCAGGGCTGGCTCGGCTATGGCTGGGAACTTGGCGGCTTTGACGTGATCGAGCGAGCCAGTCCCGGCTACGGCATGCCGGCCTTTGGTGCTGCCAACGAGCCGAGCGACATTTATCTGCTCAACGGCGAGGCACTGGTGACGTGCGGCAGCACCGATGGCACTTCGCCGTCCTGTTCGACCACCGGTACGCATGCGACCGAGATCGAAAGCTATCGCCGCTTCAGGCTTGTATCCAACGAATGGAAGGTGACGGACCGCGACGGCACCGTCTCGACCTTCCGGTCGGTTGCCGCGGTTTCCGGCAGTTCTCCTGCCGCCGGCACCCCTGCATACCATCTGGAGACCAGCTATCGCTGGCTGTTGAGCTCTGTCGTCGACACCAATGGCAACACCGTCACCTACAACTACACATGCCCGCAGCGACCGGTCTGCTATCCGAACACGGTGACCTATAATGGCACCACCATCCAGTTCTATCGCGAGGACCGGCCCGATGTCATCATGATGGGCAACGGCCTCGACATCTCGGAAAGCCGCCATCGTATCAAGACGATCACCGTCAAGGTCGGCTCTGCTCTGCGCAGCGCCTATACGCTGCAATACGACCAGGCGCCGTTTTCCAACGCCTCGCGGTTGGTCAAGGTTATCCGCCATGGCAATGACGCAACCGTATCGTCGGCAGGCGTCGTCACCGGCGGCACATCCAAAACCGTCGGACAGATGACCTATCAGGATGTCGCTGGGAACTCTGGGTATACGTCAGTATCGGCACAATACACATCACCTGCCGGAACGGCGACGTCACTCAATGCATCCTCTCCGTTCAACAACGGTAGCGATCTCGATTTCGACGGGCGCGATGAACTTGTGGGGCGGACAACAACGGGTTCTTCGGGAAGAACCACCTATTATCAATCCGTAATCAAGTTCAACGCAAGCGGGCAACCGAGCGGCACCGCTCATAGGTCGCTTTATACAGCGTCGGCCTTTGAAATCTCGGGAAGTCCGTCACTACTAACGGGCACAGTCTTTGAAGGACGGTTCAACAGCAGCAAAAATACAAAAGAGTTCATCAGTAGCGCCATACTGGTTACATCGATAGAGATTGGTGGTGGCCAGAATGGGCCGGGAACGTCAAGGTATTATTATGACTCCGCTCACACCGTCATAACGACCGATGCTGCTCTGGTTTTGGGTGGTTATGGTTGCGGTTCAGCCCCCGCACCTTACCAAGCATTCTGTGCCCTTTTGCCGGCGGCAAACACGGGTGCTAACAACAGCGCACTTGTGGTTGCCGATTTGAACGGTACAGGTGTTGATGCTCTCTATAAGATCTCGGGAGTACCTGGCGCACGAATTGGCGTCGGCGACTTCCGCGGCAACGGCCGCCAGAGGCCGTTGTTCCTAACTGCAGCCAATACTGTTAGCAAAGCGCGGCTGGTTAGCGGAGCCTGGCAGAGCTACGAAGAAACGACGGGTGTTAACTGCCCGAGTGCGTCTGCAAGCCGTTGTATTCTTGCCGACGTCAATGGGGACGGCGCGACCGACCTTATTGTTTTCAGCGCTTCTGGAACAGTGCCGCTCGTCTATCTGTCGACGGGATCGTCGTTCAAGAAGATCAATATGCCAACGACCGTGAGTGGCCGTCTGGTGTTGCGTGATTTCGACAATGATGGCAAGACCGATTTCCTGACTGTCGATGGCACTGGCTCTACCGGCACGTTGAAAGGTTATTCCTTGCGTCTGGGCGTAGCAGCCTCTGGCTCGTTGGTTCAGTTCACGGATTTGTCGCCGTCGACGTCGCCAATGACGACGTCGACGACGATGGGCGACTTCAACGGCGACGGATTGCCGGATTTTATGGGCAGCGGCGGCATGCACCTGTCCAATCCTGGCGCTGGCAATCCGCACCTGTTGCGGAATGTTGTGACCGAGCTTGGCGGGACGGTTGCGATCGAATATGCGCCGTCATCGCGGTGGAGCAATGGTTATCTGC
>VFQQ010000720.1_pt1 | contig 58362 bp, 69 predicted proteins | sample 3512341 | NCBI WGS metagenome assembly VFQQ01 (sample SAMN10412373, study PRJNA504923) | tailings metagenome | isolation source: Relicate 2 Philex TSF1 revegetated site | place: Philippines: Tuba, Benguet | collected 2017-08-29 | reverse complement strand
GACCCGGGCAGCGCGAAGCCCATCGAGCAGAACCCATTCGAGATCAGGCAGGTGTTCGGCTCGTCGCACTGGTAGTAGCGCGAGATCCACATCTTGTGGGCGCCCACGTCCGACAGCAGGATGTCGGAGGGGCCCAGCACCTCGCGCACGTCCCACAGCACCTTCTGCGGCTTCATGGGGAAGCTCGGATCGGCCTTCTCGGTGGCGAAGTCGTCGAGGATCTTCGTCCGCAGCTTGCCCCAGCGGGCGATCTTGTGCAGCGGCAGCTTCTTCTGACCGGCGAAGCGGCGGTTCAGCTCCTCGTTGATCTGCCACAGCGCGTCGGCGATGTCGCCGGTCACCTCGGCGGTCACCGGATAGGCATCGTCGATCTCGGCCGGGGTGAAGTCGATGTGAAGCACCTTCTTGCCCGGCTTCTTGTTCCAGGCGACGGGGCTGTATTCGACGAGGTCGTAGCCGACGGCGATGACGAGGTCGGCATCGTCGATGGCGTGGTTGGCCCAATCCTTCGCCTGCAGACCGATGGTGAAGAGACAGTGCGGGTCGGTGCGGGGTACCGCTCCCTTGCCCATGAAGGTGTTGATGACCGGGATTCCGGTTTTACGGGCGAGGCGGCGGAGCTGCTTGGCCGCCCGCTTCCGGACCGCGCCGTTGCCGGCCAGGATCATCGGGTTCTTCGCCTTGGCGATCAGGTCGACCGCTTGGCGGACGGCGCGGAAATCGGCTCCCGGACGCCGGGTCCTGCGTGCCTCGAGCGGTTTCTTGGCCACCTCGGCCTTCATCAGGTCTTCGGGCAGTTCGATAAGGGTCGCGCCGGGCTTCTCGGCCTCTGCCAGCTTGAAGGCCTTGCGCACGACCTCCGGGACGTTGCCGGGATGGACCACGCTCTGGGCCCATTTGGTGATCGGCTTGTACATGGCGATGGAGTCCATCGCCTGGTGACTTTCCTTGTGCAGCCGCTTGGTGTCGGCTTGGCCGATGATCGCGACCAGGGGCGCGCGATCCATGTTGGCGTCGGCCACGCCGGTCACCAGGTTGGTCGCGCCGGGGCCGAGGGTGGCGAGGCAGACGCCGGCCTTGCCGGTCAACCTCCCATAGGCATCCGCCATGAAGGCGGCGGCCTGCTCGTGCCGGCAGAGCACGAAGCGAATTCTGCTCTGGGTGAGCGAGATCATCACATCGGCGTTCTCTTCGCCGGGAAGGCCGAAGATGTGCTCGACACCTTCCTCCTCCAGGCATTTCACCACCAGATCGGACGCCTTCATTGGTCTTTTTCCTCCCGGTCGCTCAGACGATGCCCCTCATGGCGGGCGGCATCGCGATTTTCCCTTTTCTGGACGGCATCCTTCTCGGCCTTGCTGCGGCCGAACCGGGCGCGGTTGTCGGCCGCCTGACGTTCCCTTTCGGTCCGGGCCCTGGCCTTGCGCACGCGATTGAGGTTGACGATCTCGCTCATTTTCCCCGCCGGCCATCTTCCCGCCGCCTTGGGCAGGCTAATTTGCCGCCCTTAGGCTAGGCTTCCCACCGGGGCCGGCGCAATCCGGTCCTGTGTGCGCGTCGATACGGACGGAGCGGTTTGAAGCGCTTTCTCATCTTCCTCGGTCTCTTGCTCGGTCTGGCGGCTGCGGCCGGCGGCGCGGTCGCCTTCCTGGTCGACTGGCCGGCGGTCCGCGCTGCGGCCCTCTCCCGGCTCGGCACCGCCACCGGCCTTTCGATCGCGATCGACGGCGGGGTCGAGATCGGGCTGTGGCCGCTCGGGGTGCGGGTCACCGGCTTGCGGCTCGCGCCTGCCGATGCGGTCGAAGGGCATACCATCGCCGCGGCCGAGACGCTCGATCTGGTCCCGTCCCTCGGATCCCTGTTCCGGGGCGAAGTGGCCTTCGAGCAGGTCGTGCTGGGCGGGCTGTCGCTCAATCTCGAACGCGATGCGGAAGGACGCGGCAACTGGGAATCGCTGGTGGCCCATGCGGGCGGAGGGGGCGGCGGACAGGCGCTTGGCATCCGCATCGAACGGGGCACGCTCTTTTATGCCGACCGGAGAACCGGTGCCGAAGCCCTCGCAGGGGACATCGCCGGCAGGATATCCAGCGGGCCTGAAGGCCTCAGGGCGGATGTGAGGTTCGACTTCCACGGCCTGCCCTTCACCGCCGTCGGCGCCATGGCGGCGCCGGCAACCGATGGCGGCGCACCGTTCGACCTGACGCTGCGCATGGACCGTCGCCTCGGTCTCGCCGTCACCGGTCGCCTGATCGGGGGAACAGTGGAGGGCGGACGGATCAAGCTCGACTCCGCCGACCTGCCGGCCGCGGTGAAGCGCCTGTCCCCCGGTGTGGTGGTGCCGCCGGTCTTCAAGGATCTGGCCGCCGAAGGGCGGTTCGGTTTCCGCGACTCGGTCCTACATCTGGACGACCTCCGGCTGCGCGCCGGCAGCCTTTCTGTCGGCGGCAGGGCCACGTTGAATCTCGCCGGCAAGCCCGGCTTCGACGCGGCGCTCACCGTCTCGACCCTGCCGGTGGACCCGCTGATCGATCTCGCACTGACCTTGCCGGCCGGCGAAAGGGGAAGCGGTATCGATGGTCGGATCGCGCTGGCGGTGGACGCCGCCCTCTATCGCAACAGTGCGGTTCGCGGGCTGAAGGTCACGGCCCGGCTGCACGACGGCGCCATCACCGTGGAGAAGGCCGAAGGTGTCGCGCCCGGCAATACCCGCATCGTCTTCGACGGCCAAGCCGCGCCGCGCGGCGGCCAGGCCGTGTTTGAAGGATCGGTGAAGGGCCAGTCCGACGACCTGCGCACCTTTCTCGGCTGGCTCGGGACCGATGTGGGGGGCATTCCCGGGGAGCGATTCCGGCGCGCGGAGGTCGAATCCGGTCTCCGCCTCGATGACTGGCACCTGATCCTCGACGGCTTCCGCTTCAAGGTCGATGCCATCGAAGTGACCGGCAAGTTCGCCATGCCCTGGCGTGGCCAGGCGCCGATCGGCGTGGTCCTGGATGTCGATCATCTCGATCTGGACGCCTATAGCGGCGCAGTGGGTGGCGATGCCAGGCCTGGCCGCGCGCTCGATGGCCAGATCAGCATCGGACGCCTCACCGTCGCCGACCGGCGGCTCGACAATGTGCGCGTCGATGCCATCTGGAACGGGGTTGAGGCGAAGGTGCGGCAGTTCGGCTTCCTCCTCCCGGGGGCGACGACACTCGCGGGCCGGGGCACCCTCACGGTGCCGGGCGGCCAGCCGCGATTCGTCGGCCAGATGGAAGGACAGAGCGAACAGCCGGCCGACCTCGCGCTCTGGCTCGGCTTCACTCCCGGCCCCGGTCTCCTGGGACAACATAGGCTGACCTACCGCGCCGATGCCGACCTCACGGCCGGGAGGATTGCGGCGGGCAATCTGGAGGTCCGGTTCGACGACAGCACGTTCACCGGGAGCATCAGCGCCGGGACCGAGGCCGGTCGTCCCAGGATCGTGGCGGATCTGAGGGTCGACCGCTGGGCGGTACCGTTGCCGCGCGAACCGGACGACATCGCGGTTCCTCCGGCGCCCTATTCGTGGTCGACCGACCGGCTCGACTTCAGCTGGGCCTCGGGATTCGACCTCGATCTCGCCGCCGCCGCCGGTCGGTTGCAGGCGGACAGGTACACGCTCGAAGAGGTGCGGCTGGAGGCGCGCGTGCGCGAACGTCGGATCGCGGTCGAGTGGCTAGAGGGCAAGGGGTACGGTGGTGACGTCCGTGCCCGAGGCTTCCTCGATGCCGCCGGCGAGGTTCCCCGCTATCTCGCCCGCGTTGAATTCGCGGGCATCGGCCTGCGCTCGCTCCTCATGGCCGCCGCCGACTATGGCAATCTCGACGGGCGCGGGAATCTCTACGCCGAGTTGAGCGGAACAGGCGGCAGCGAGTCGGAACTGGTGAAGGGAACGGTCGGAACCGTGAAGATCGCGGGCAGCGCCGGCACCTTCGAGGGGATCGATGTCGATCTTGTCGGCAATCGTCTCCGCAATCTCCAGAACATCGGCGACATCGGCCCGCTGTTGAGCGCGACCGAGGCGGGGGGCCGGACGCGCCTGCAGCGCATCGCGGCGGACTGGTCGCTCGGAGAGGGGGTGGCGCGGACCGAAAACCTGCGTGTCGACATGCAGACCGCCACCCTCGAAGCGAAAGGCAGCATCGATGTATCGGCCCTGACCCTGGACGTGCGCGGCAGCCTCCGTTTCACGGCCGCGGCGGGCGAGCCCCACCTGGGCGTCATCATCCGCGGTCCGGTGGCGGCACCGGCGCAGGAACTGAAGACGGGAGGATTGCGGGACTACATTCAGAAGCGCATCAACGACCACGGGCTCGGGAGAGCGGAGCCGCCGCCGCCGATCGAGGATGTTCTGCCGGAGACGATCGAGCTGCCGCAACTCAGCCCCCGCCGGCCCAGGCCCTAGGCCTGTCGTCGGGGCTCAGCCTGAAGGGCCGCCAGCACATACACCCTGAGCGCGCTCGAGAGGTTGCCCGTGCGGTCGCGGTCGACCTCCGCGACCAGCGCGTTCATGGTGGTTCCGCGGTCGCGCGCTATGCTCTGCAGCGCCTCCCAGAAGGCGGCCTCGAGCGACACGCTGGTCCGGTGACCCTCGATGACGACAGAGCGCTTCCTGACGCTCGTCTCCCGCATGCCTCACATCAGCCCGGAGAAGAAGTCGTTGCCCTTGTCGTCGACGATGACGAAGGCGGGAAAGTCTTCCACGTCGATCCTCCAAACCGCCTCCATCCCGAGTTCGGGATACTCGAGGACCTCGACCTTTCTGATGCAGTTCTTGGCCAGGATCGCCGCGGGACCACCGATCGAGCCGAGATAGAATCCGCCATGGGCCTTGCAGGCCTCGGTGACCGCCTTCGAGCGATTGCCCTTCGCAAGACTGATGAAACCGCCCCCGTGCTGCATCAGAAGGCCGACATAGGAATCCATGCGCCCCGCCGTGGTCGGCCCGAAGGAACCCGAGGCATAGCCTTCCGGCGTCTTCGCCGGACCGGCGTAGTAGATGGCATGATTCTTCACGTAGTCCGGCAGTCCCTGGCCCTTCTCGATGCGCTCGGCGAACTTCGCATGCGCGAGATCGCGCGCCACGATCAGCGTTCCGGTGAGCGACAGCCGGGTCTTCACCGGATACTGCGAGAGCTGCTTCCTGATCTCGCTCATGGGCCGGTTGAGATCGACCTTAACCACCTCGCCCGACAGGTTCTCTTCCACCGAGGCCGGCAGATAGTGCGCCGGATCGGTCTCGAGCTGCTCGACGAAAATGCCATCCCGCGTGATCTTGCCCTTCATCTGGCGGTCCGCCGAGCAGGAGACGCCCATGCCGATCGGGATCGAAGCGCCGTGGCGGGGGAGTCGAATGACTCGCACATCGTGGCAGAAGTACTTGCCGCCGAACTGGGCACCGATCCCGCTCGACTGCGTCAGCTTGTGGATCGTCCGCTCGAACTCCACGTCGCGGAAGGCGCGGCCCATGGCGTTGCCGGTCGTGGGCAGGTCGTCGTAGTAGCGGGTGGAGGCGAGCTTTACCGTCTTGAGGTTCAACTCGGCCGTCAGTCCGCCGATCACGATGGCGAGGTGATAGGGCGGGCAGGCGGCGGTCCCGAGAGTCTTGATCTTCGCGTCGAGGAACTCGACCAGCTTGTCGCCGCGCAGCACCGCCGGCGTCTCCTGGAACAGGTAGGTCTTGTTCGCCGAACCGCCACCCTTGGCGATGAAGAGAAAGTGGTACTCGTCACCGTCGGTCGCGTAGAGGTCGATCTGCGCAGGCAGGTTCGATCCCGTGTTCTTCTCCTCGAACATCGAGATCGGTGCGAGCTGCGAATAGCGCAGGTTGGTTTCCGTATAGGTCCGGAACACCCCTCTGCTGATCGCTTCCTCGTCCTTGCCGTCGGTCCAGACGTACTGTCCCTTCTTGCCCATGACGATGGCGGTGCCGGTGTCCTGGCAGGAAGGCAGCACCATGCCGGCCGAGATATTGGCGTTCTTCAGCATTTCGAGCGCGACGAAGCGATCGTTGGCGGAAGCTTCCGGATCCTCGAGGATCTTCGACAGCTGCGCCAGATGACCGGGGCGGAACAGATGCGCGATGTCGCGCATGGCGACGCGGGTGATCTCGCTCAGGGCCTCCGGAGCGACCTCGAGAATCTCGCGCCCGCCGGCCTTGATCACCGCGACATGATCGCTCGAGATCTTGCGATAGGGCGTCGGGTCATGGTCGTGGTCGTGCGTGAACAGATCTTGATAGCGGAACTCGACCGCCATGGCGGTTCTCCAGGCGAAGGGGTGGCGGGTTGGGGACTACTTCTTGCGGAAGGCGTCGAGCGTCACCACTTCGGCGCCTTTGCGTTCGGCCGGTGTGGCTTCGGCTTCGGCCGTGGGTGGAGCCGCGGGTTCGGGGGCTTTTTCCGCCTGGGGGCGCAGTTGCTCGGGCGGCTTGGCCGGGGTCGCCGCTGCCGGCGCCGATGCCTTGAACTGCAGGCCGAACTGGACGCTGGGATCGGCGAAGGCGGTCACGGCGGAATAGGGAATGGTCAGGCGCTGCTGCGACTTGTTGAAGGACAGTGTCACGCCGAAGCGCTCGCTCTCGACTTCCAGTCCCCAATACTGATGCTGGATCACGATCGTCATCTCCTCCGGATAGCGATCGATCAGGAAGTCGGGGATGTCCACGCCCTCGGCCTGCGTGCGGAACGAGATATAGAAATGATGGTTGCCGGGAAGCCCGTTGGCTTCGGCATGCTTCAGCGCCGTACGGACGACACCTCGCAGCGCCTCCTCGACCATCACATTGTAGTTCATCTGATCGCTGCCCGTTCGCATCCAACCCTCACCGCGCCGAGGCCGCTCCCTCCGGCCGCGGACTATGCACCAAGCCGCGCGGCTGCGCCACGGTGTGTAGCATCCGCCGACCCTCGAACCGGAACGCCGTCAATGCTTCGGCATCTCGCCCACGAGCGGCTGCGGATCGATCGGCCGGTCGAGCCAGTACATGCCCCAGTGCAGATGCGGTCCTGTCGCCCGGCCCGTCGCCCCCACCTCGCCTACGATCTCGCCGGCCTTCACCTGCTGCCCGACGGCGGCCGACAACCTGGAAAGATGCATGAAGATGCTGGTCACGCCGTGACCGTGGTCCAGGACGATAGTGCCGCCGGTATAGTAGAAGTCGGCTTCCGCGAGCAGGACGGCGCCACCCGCCGGCGCGGCGATCGGCGTGCCGGTGGGGACGGCGACATCGACTCCCAGATGCGGCGCGCGAGATTCTCCGTTCAGGATGCGCTGGCTTCCGTAGATGCCGCTGATCGGGCCCGTCACGGGCCAGCGAAACCCTTCGGCGAACCAGGTCTCGCCGGAATCGATCCTTCGGGTCGCATTCAGCATCGCTTGCTCCCGCCGGATGCGCTCCAGCGTCTCGGCGGGCGGCGTAACCATCGCTTGCGGCAGATTGTCAATCCTCTGGATCAGATAGTCGCGCTTGGCGATGGCGAGTGTGCGCTGTTCCTTCCGGCCGTCCGGCCCCGTCACGACGAGGGTCGCCGCGCCCGTCTGGTCGCGCCCGAAGCCGAAGACGAAGGCGCCGGAAGGCGACACGCGAAGCGGCCTGCCGTCGAGCTTCACCGATGCTCCCGCCGGCGCAGTACCCAGGACCAGGGCTCCCTGCCGGATTTCGCCCTGGAGACGGAACACGGCTTCCGTGGCCCCGGCAGGCAGGGCGAGGCACAGGAGCAGGGCGGCAAGCAGGAAGCGGATCATCGCCGATAGAGCGTGCCCAGATCGGCCGCGGCGGTGACGCCGTCGACATAGGGCCGCTGGCGCTCGACGCTCCAGTAGCGCAGTTCCTCGACCGGTACCTGCTCGCCCGTCACGGCGCAGACCACGTAGTCGCCGGGAACAACCACTTCAAAGCGGCCGTCGCCGAAGCGCAGGCGGGCTTCCTTCTGGCGCGGAGAGAACATCACAGCAGCGATCCTTGCGCGGAGGAGGGGGAACTGTCGCGCCTGCCGGGCCGGCGCGGGGCGTCGCCCTCGGCGGTGACGGGCACGGCGCCGTCGCCGAATTCGATGACGAAACGCACCTGCGCGCGGGCCGCGGCCGCGCTGTCTATGGCTGCCCCGTCCTCCGTTCGGGCATAGGCGTAGCCGCGGGCAAGGACGGCGCGATAGGACAGGCTCTCCAGCAGCTTTGCGGCCGTGCCGAGCCTCTGCTCACGTTCACCGAGAGCCCGCACGAAGCAGGTGCCGAGTGCCGCGCGCAGCCTCCCCACCTCGCGCGCGCCGCGGGCTATCTCGGCTTCGATCGGCTGCGGGCGCAGCCTGGCGGCAAGGCCGGCGACCTGATCCTTCTTGCGATGCAGCGCGCTGGCCAGCGCGCGCTCGATCCGGCCCGGCGCGGCCGTTTCGGCGAGATGCAGACGCCGATCCTTCAAAATGACCGCAAGCGATCGGCGGAGATGCTCGGCTGCATCGTCGAGCCGCTGTGTGGCCGTCTCGATCAGGCGCCTGGGATCGCCGAGACCGCGGGCCAGCGCCGTGACCCGATCGCGACGCTCCGCCACCATGCGCAGGCCGCAGGTGGACAGTCGACGGTCGAGATCGGCCACCTGTGCCATGAGCTCAACGCGCACGGGAACCGCGATCTCCGCGGCGGCCGTCGGGGTCGGTGCTCGGATGTCCGAGGCGAAGTCGATCAGCGTCGTGTCGGTCTCGTGGCCGACGGCCGAGATCAGCGGGATGGCCGAAGCTGCTGCGGCCCGAACCACCACTTCCTCGTTGAAGGCCCACAGGTCTTCGATGCTGCCGCCGCCGCGTGCCACGATCAGGACGTCGGGGCGCGGAATAGGTCCGCTCTCGGCCAGGGCGTTGAAGCCCTTGATGGCGCGGGCGACCTGATCGGCCGCACCTTCGCCCTGGACCAGCACCGGCCAGAGCAGGACGTGACGGGGGAAACGGTCGCGCAGGCGATGCAGGATGTCGCGGATCACAGCTCCGGTCGGCGAGGTGACCACGCCGATCACGACCGGCAGCCTCGGGATCGGCCGCTTGCGCGCCGCATCGAAGAGCCCTTCCGCCGCCAGCTTCCTCCTGCGTTCCTCGAGCAACGCCATGAGCGCGCCGACGCCCGCCGGTTCCATCCGCTCGACGACCAACTGATAGCGCGAACGCGAGGGATAGGTGGTGAGCTTGCCGGTGCAGATCACCTCGAGGCCGTCCTCGGGCCGGAAGGGCAGGCGGCCCGCGGTGCCCTTCCAGCAGACGGCGTCCAGATTGGCCTCGGCGTCCTTCAGGGTCAGGTAGAGATGCCCCGAGGCGGCGCGCTTGAAGCCGGAGATTTCCCCCCGCACCCGCACCAGGCCGAAAGCGTCCTCCACCGTCCGCTTCAATTTGTTGGACAGTTCGGAAACGGTCAGTTCCGGCAGGTTGCCGGCGGAGGTCGCGGAGGGGGCGGAGGACATGACCGGGGAAACTTGCGGGGCGGAGCGCCCATGTTACAAGAGGCACGGTTGCGAAGGAATGCGGGACTGATGCGATGAAGGTTCTGGTGGTCGGCTCGGGCGCGCGCGAGCACGCGCTGTGCTGGGCCTTGTCCGGTTCCGCCCTGCTGGAGAAATTGTGGTGTGCGCCCGGCAACGCGGGCATCGCCGACATCGCGACCTGCGTCGATATCGGGGTGGATGACCTCGATGGCATCGTCGCTTTCGCAAGGGCGATGGCGATCGATCTGGTCGTCGTCGGGCCGGAAATGCCCTTGGTGGCCGGTCTTGCCGATCGATTGCAGGCGGCCGGCGTCAAGGTCTTCGGACCCGCCGCCAATGCGGCGATCCTGGAGGGCTCCAAAGCCTTCATGAAGGATCTCTGCCGCCGGCACGGCATTCCGACCGCCGCCTATGGCGAGTTCACCGATCTCGAGCAAGCCGCCGCCTTCATCCGCGAGCGCGGTGCGCCGATCGTGGTCAAGGCCGACGGTCTCGCGGCCGGCAAGGGCGTCGTGGTGGCCACCAGCGTGGAGGAAGCGATCGCGGCCGCCGGGGAGATGCTGGGCGGGCGCTTCGGGGCCTCCGGTGCGACGCTCGTCATCGAGGAGTTCCTCGACGGCGAGGAGATGAGCTTTCACGCCCTCGTGGACGGCCGGAACATCGTTCCGCTCGCCACCGCCCAGGACCACAAGCGCGTCTTCGATGGCGACCGGGGGCCGAATACTGGCGGCATGGGGACCTACTCGCCCGCGCCGCGCGGTACGCCGGAAGTGCTCCGGCAGGTCATGGAGAGGATCGTCTGCCCCGTGGTCGCGGCCATGGCGGCGGAGGGGCGGCCCTACAGGGGCGTGCTCTACGCCGGGCTGATGCTGACCCGCGACGGTCCGAAGCTGATCGAGATCAACTGCCGTTTCGGTGATCCCGAATGTCAGGTCCTGATGGCGCGCCTGCGTTCGGACCTGCTCGCGGCACTGCTCGCAACCGCGGACGGCGCGCTCGGACACTTCGATCTGCGCTGGAAGCCGGAAGCCGCTGTCTGCGTCGTGATGGCGGCGAAGGGCTATCCCGGTGACTATGCCAAGGGGACCGAGATTCGCGGCCTGGACAAGGCCGCCGCGATCCCGGACGTGACGGTCTTCCATGCAGGAACGGTCGCCAAGGACGGCAGGATCCTCGCCGCCGGCGGGCGCGTGCTCGGCGTCACGGCGACGGGTGCGGACATCGCCGTCGCGCAGATGCGCGCCTACCAGGCCGTGGACGCGATCGACTGGCCTGAAGGGTTCTGCCGCCGCGACATCGGGTGGAGAGCCTTGGCTCAGTCCACCAGTTCGATCGAATAGGATTCCATGACCGGGTTGGCGAGGAGCTTCCGGCACATCTCCTCGACCGCCGCGCGGGCCTTGGCCGGGTCGGTCTCTTCGATCTCCAGCTCGATCAGCTTGCCCTGGCGGACATCACCGACATTGGGAAAGCCCAGGCCGTGCAGGGCGTTGGCGATCGCCTTGCCCTGAGGATCGAGGACGCCCGACTTCAGGCTGACATGAACTTTCGCCTTCACTGCATCACCGCCGGGCCTTTGAGATCGCGCGGGCCGCCCTCGGGCAGGATGCCGAGCCGGCGGGCCACTTCCTGATAGGCTTCCGCCACGTTGCCGAGATCGCGGCGGAAACGGTCCTTGTCCATCTTCTCGTTCGTCTGGTTGTCCCACAGACGGCAATTGTCCGGGCTGATCTCGTCGGCAAGGATGATGCGCATCTCCTCGTTCTGCCAGTGGCGGCCGAACTCCAGCTTGAAATCGACCAGTTTGATGCCGATGCCGAGGAACAGCCCGGAAAGAAAATCGTTCACCCGGAGCGACAAGGCCATCATCTCGTCGATCTCCTGCGGCGTGGCCCAGCCGAAACAGGTGATGTGCTCTTCCGAGACCATCGGGTCGCCGAGTTCGTCGGACTTGTAATAGAACTCGACGATGGAGCGGGGGAGGACGGTGCCCTCCTTGATGCCGAGCTTCTGGGCGAGCGAGCCGGCTGCGACATTTCGCACCACCAGTTCGATCGGAATGATCTCGACTTCCTTGATCAGCTGCTCGCGCATGTTGAGCCGGCGGACGAAATGCGTGGGCACGCCGATCTCGTTCAGGCGCATCATCAGGTATTCCGAAATGCGGTTGTTGAGCACGCCCTTACCGGTGATGGTGCCGCGCTTCTGGTTGTTGAAGGCGGTGGCGTCGTCCTTGAAGTACTGCACCAGGGTACCGGGCTCGGGTCCCTCGAACAGGATCTTGGCTTTGCCTTCGTAGATCTGGCGGCGGCGGCTCATAGCGGTAGTCCTCATGGGGGCGATTCGCTGGCCTGAAGGGGGATTTTCCAGGCCGCGGGCCCTGAAAGCTGGCGGACGCCGTCGACCCTGGGCCGAGGCGTCCGTTGGGGCCGGACCATACTCCAACCGGGGCCGCCGGTACAACGTTGCAGGAGACGCCTGACAAACGCCGCTTGCCCCCCTACATAAGGGCCGCAGGCCCCGGCTGGGCGATGAGATTCAAGGAGAAGGCAGGGATGACGACCCTCGGCGATCGTGAAAAGGGCGAAGAGGCCAAATACGCCCTGGACGAAGAGACCCGCTTCAAGATCGAGGCGCGGCGGAACAAGCTGCTCGGCCTCTGGTCGGCAGGGAAGATGGGTCTCTCCGCCGAAGAGGCGGAGGCCTATGCCAAGACCGTCGTGGCGGCCGATTTCGAGGCGCCGGGCGAGGAGGACGTTTTCGCCAAGGTCATGGCCGATCTGAAGGCCAAGCACGCCACCGTGACGGAGGCCGAACTGCGCAAGCAGATGGCCACCCTGCGCGAGGAAGCGCGCAAGCAGATCACCGGCAGGTAGGGACGGGGTCGGTAGCGGGGAGGCGGCTCAGGCCTCCCCGAACACCCGGCGGAAAATGGCATCGACCCGGGTGTAGTGATAGCCGAGGTCGAACAGGGCTTCGAGTTCGCCTTCAGTAAGTGCCGCGCGTACCTCCGGATCGGCTTTGAGGAAGGCGAGGAAGTCGCCTTCGCCGCGCCAGACCTTCATCGCATGCGTCTGTACCAGCCGATAGGAATCTTCCCGGCTGACGCCGCCTTGGGTCAGCGCGAGCAGCACGCGCTGGGAATGCACCAGCCCGCCCAGCCGGTCCAGGTTGCGGCGCATGTTCTCCGGATAGACCACCAACTTGTCGACCACGCCGGCCAGGCGGACCAGCGCGAAGTCGAGATGCACGGTGGCGTCAGGTCCGATCCCCCGCTCGACCGAGGAGTGGGAGATGTCGCGCTCGTGCCACAGCGCGACGTTCTCGAGAGCGGGCATCACCGCGGAACGAACGAGACGGGCGAGTCCGGTCAGGTTTTCGGTCAGCACCGGATTGCGCTTGTGCGGCATGGCCGAGGAGCCCTTCTGCCCCGGCGAGAAGTACTCTTCCGCTTCCAAGACCTCTGTCCGCTGCAGATGCCGGATCTCCGTTGCCAGCCGTTCGATGGAGGAGGCGGTAACGGCCAGGGCGGCGAAGAAGGCCGCATGCCGGTCACGCGGGATGACCTGGGTTGAAATCGGCTCCGGCTTCAGCCCGAGCTTTTTCGCCACGTGTTCCTCGACCCGCGGATCGATATTTGCGAAGGTGCCCACGGCCCCGGAAATGGCGCAGGTGGCGACTTCTTCTCGGGCCTGTTCCAGCCGGGAGCGGTTGCGGGCGAACTCGGCATAGGCCTGCGCCATCTTCAGACCGAAGGTGACCGGCTCGGCATGGATGCCGTGGCTTCGCCCGATGCAGGGCGTCATCTTGTGTTCGAAGGCGCGACGCTTGAGGGCCGCGAGCACCAGGTCGACATCGGCGATCAGGAGATCTGCCGCCTGCTTGAGCTGCACGGCGAGGCAGGTGTCCAGGACGTCCGACGAGGTCATCCCCTGGTGCACGAATCGAGCCTCCGGGCCGACGTGCTCGGCGAGGTTGGTCAGGAAGGCGATGACGTCGTGCTTGGTCTCGCGCTCGATCTCGTCGATCCGGTCCACCTCGAACTTTCCGCGCTCCCATACGGCCTTGGCGGCGTCCTTGGGGATGACGCCCAGTTCGGCCTGGGCGTCGCAGGCATGCGCCTCGATCTCGAACCAGATGCGGAAACGGTTCTCGGGTGCCCAGATGTCGGCCATCTGCGGCCGCGAATAGCGTGGAATCATGATGCTCGATCCGTCTGAAGGCGCGGAACTTAGCCGGAATTGCGCTCTTCTGCAGCGGAATCACGCCGGCCGTTCCGCAAGGCAGACCTGTCCGATCTGGAGGCGGATCGCCGGCCTGCGGCCGAGAGCCTTCAAGCTCGTGAAGACCGCCGGGAGATCCCGGGCCCCGTCGCGGCGTGGCCCCGCCGCATTGTCCGCGGATGCGGTTGAAGCGCTTGGCGGCTGATCGAGACGGCGCTTCCGTCAGCGCGGCGCCTCGATGAAGTCGATCACCACGCCGCAGGCGTTCTCCGCCCTGACGCGGACACGGCCGTCCTCGGGGCGGTCGTGCGGCAACCCGCCCTTGGCGACGGCGGCGGCGGCGCGCCCGGTCGCCTGCGTCCACATCTCCACCGCCGCGACATGGACATCGCCCTGCGGCACGACGGCGCCGCGATAGGTCATCTTGGCGCGATCGGGGGAAATGAACCGGAAATCCCGGCCCTTGCCCGCCGCGACGTGGATATCGCCCCACTGATCCATCCTCGGATCGGTGCCGAAGATACGCGCGTAGGGTGCGGCGGTGGCCGCCGGGTTGACGCTGACGATGACGACCGAGGCCAGGCCGGTCACCGCATTGCCGTGGGTCTGGTACTCCGGCAGCCAGACGAGCTCGCGCGTGTAGTGCTGGCACACGAACAGCCCAAGACCCGGCACGGCCTCCTCCGGCAGGCGAACGATGCGGAACTTGGCATCCCGGATACCGTCCGGCCGGTCGACCGGTCGGCCGAATTCCAGCGGGGCGCTGGGGGAGAGTTTCAGCGCGTTGAAATGAGCCTCGCAGGCGCCGGCGTCCTCGCTCGCCAGCGCCGCCGATTTCAGTCCCTCCCCCTGATCCAGACGTTGGCGCCATGCCGCGTTGTGTGCCGTCGGCGCGATCACCCCCAGCAGTTCCACATAGTCGGTCCGGAACATGATGCAGTAGTTGCCGGTACCCATGTGCGGGCTGTGAGTACCGCGTGGTGTCAGGCTGAAACCGAGTTTTCGATAGCGTGCCGCCGCTTCATCGAGATCGCGGACCAGGATGACGACGTGATCGAGACCGGTGATCGGTGAAGTCATGACTTTGGATCCCATGAGGCCGGGGCGAGCTTAAGGGGACACGCCGGTGATGTCCCGCTATCCCGACCGGCCGGGCATGCCGACGCCGAGCCTCTCGGCCCAGGGCGCCAGGGCCGGCAGGATGGCGGGGTGCGGGTCGAGGCCCTCCTTCAGCGCCCTCGCCCGGCGCGCCAGTGCGCGCTCACCGGGCAGGCGGACGGCATCCACCCCCGGGCGCGGCGGGTTGGCCCGGACCGCATCCGCCAGCCAGCCGGTCTGTTTCACGAAGGCATCCAGTCCGCCGAAGGCTTCCGGGTCGATGGCGAGGAGGAAGACAGCCGCGCCCCACTTGTCCAGCGGATCGGCCCGGCCCTGACCGCCGAGCCCGCTGGTCATGGCTTCCACCCACAGGGCCAGTCCGTACCCCTTGTGTCCCGCGTCGACGCCGCCGAGCGGCAGGATACTGCCGGGCGGGTCTGCGAAGACAACGGATGGATCGTCGGTCGGATTGCCCGCGGCATCCAGCAGCCACGGGCCTGGGAAGCGGGTGCCGTCCTTGATCCGCCGCGCGCTCATGCCGTTGGTGGTGATCGAGGCCGAAATGTCGACCAGCACCGGCTGGCCGGCCGTTGGCCAGCCGACGGCGATCGGGTTCGGCGTATACAGCGCCTTGCGTCCCCCGAAGGGAGCGACCGAACCCTGGTTGGGATCGGATGAGAGGATCAGGAGAGCCATGCCACGATCGGTCGCCCGCTTCAGATAGGCGGCAAGGCAGGCGATGTGGTGCGACCGGCGGATCGCGATGCCACAGAGCCCGTGCAGGCGCGCCCGCTCGGTCGCGAGATCGACGGCGAGGCGGACGAGGTAAGGACCGGGAAGCCGCTGCCCGTCCCATGTGACGGCAGCCCCGCGATCATTGATCGTGACCGGCTCGCCGGTTCCAGTCATCCGGCCATGGGCGAGTTCGTCGAGATAGGCGGGCAGCTGGGCCAGCCCGTGCGTGTCATGGCCGAGGAGGTCTCCCTCCACCAGGATCTCGGCGGTCGCCAGGGCCGCCTTGCGCTGCACGCCGGATCTCTCCAGCAGCGCGGCGGCGAACAGGACGAGGTCGGCGGCGGTGTAGGGCATGGTTTCCGGCATGCTAGTGTTCGAGCCGCACCATAGAGCCCGGATACAGGAATCGTCATGAGTCTCGATGCCGAGGGTACCGATCCGATCATCGCCACCCACTGGGGCACCTATCGGCCCGAGGTTCAGGACGGCCGGCTCGTCGGCATCAGGCCGTTCGAGCGCGATCCCGATCCCTCGCCGGTCGGGCAGTCCTTCGTCGGCGCCGTGGATGGCCCGACCCGCATTCGGCGGCCGGCGATCCGCCGGGGCTGGCTGAAGCACGGCCCCAGACGGAACACTGAAGGGCGTGCCGCAGAACCCTTCGTGGAAGTGCCCTGGGACGAAGCGCTCGATCTGGTGGCGGAGGAACTGCGACGGGTGGTCGGGGCGCACGGCCACGCCGCCATCTATGCCGGCTCCTACGGCTGGGCCTCTGCCGGACGTTTCCACCACGCCCAGAGCCAGCTGCGCCGCTTCACCGGGCTGCTCGGGGGCTGCACGGCCTCGGTGCATTCCTATTCCTATGCCGCGGGCCAGGCGATCCTGCCACACGTGATCGGTTCGCAGGACGGTTGCGTCTCCGGCCACACCGACTGGCGGTCGATCGCAGGGAACACCAGGCTCATGGTGATGTTCGGTGGCATGCCGCTGCGCAACGCCCAGGTCAGCTCCGGCGGGGCGGGCCGGCATACCGGCCGCGAGAATCTGCTCGCCACCAAGGCCGCCGGGGCACATTTCATCAACATCTCTCCGGTCGAGGCCGATGCGCCCGACTTCCTGGACGCCGAATGGCACTTCATCCGGCCCGGCACCGATACGGCCCTGCTCCTGGCTCTGGCCCAGGTGCTGATTGCCGAAGGACTCTACGACCGGGCCTTCCTCGATCGTTATACGGTCGGATTCGATCGCTTCGCCGGCTATGTGACCGGCGCGACGGACGGCGTCGTGAAGACGCCGGCCTGGGCCTCGGCGATCACGGGTGTTCCCGCCGAGGCGATCACCGGCCTGGCGCGCCGCATGGCCGCGACCCGCACCATGATCACCATGAGCTGGTCGATCCAGCGCGGTGAGCACGGCGAGCAGCCCTATTGGGCAGCCATCGCCGTGGCGGCAATGCTCGGACAGATCGGTCTTCCGGGGGGTGGTTTCGGCTTCGGCTACGGTGCCGTGAACGGCACGGGGGCTCCGGGCGGCGTGTTCAGGGCGCCGCAGCTGCCGGCGGAGCCCAACCCGCTGAAGGAACCGATCCCGGTCGCTCGCATCTCCGACATGCTGCTCAATCCCGGCGGAGAGTACGACTTCGACGGTCGTCGCCGCGTCTATCCGGATATCCGGCTGGTCTACTGGGTCGGCGGGAACCCGTTCCACCACCACCAGGACCTGAACCGGCTGGTGCGGGCGCTGAAGGTTCCCGAGACCATCGTGGTCCATGAGACCTACTGGACCGCGATGGCCAAGCATGCCGACATCGTGCTGCCCGCCACCACGACCTTCGAGCGCAACGACCTCGGCGCGGCAACCCGCGATTCCTTCCTCATCGCCGCCCGCAAGACGATCGGCCGCGTGGGCGAGGCACGGGACGATCACGAGATATTCGCCGGCGTGGCCGAACGCCTGGGGTTCGGCGAGGACTTCACCGAAGGCAGGAACGAGGAGGACTGGCTGCGCCACCTCTTCGGCATGGCGCGACAGAGAGGTGCCGAGACCGGCCTCGACTTGCCCGACTTCGATACCTTCTGGCGCCGGGGCTACTACGAGATGCCTCGTCCAGAAAAGGCGACCGTCCTCCTCGAGGGCTTCCGCTCCGACCCCGACAGGAATCCGCTCGACACGCCCTCGGGCAGGATCGAGCTGTTCTCGGAGAGGATCGCCGGCTTCGGCTACGACGACTGTCCGGGGATGCCGGTCTGGCTCGAGCCGACCGAATGGCTGGGCGCGGAACGGGCGAAGCACTATCCGCTGCACCTCCTATCGAGCCAGCCGGCGACGCGGTTGCACAGCCAGTACGATCACGGCAGCGTCAGCCGCGGCTCGAAGGTCCAGGGACGCGAACCGATCCGTCTCAGCCCAGCGGACGCCGCCCGGCGGAACCTGCGGGAGGGTCAGGTCGTGCGCGTGTTCAACGATCGCGGCGCCTGCCTTGCTGGTCTTTGCATCGATCCGGGCCTCAGCGAAGGCATCGCCCAACTTCATACGGGCGCCTGGTACGACCCGCAGGTGCCCGGTCAAGCCGGCGCGCTCTGCGTGCACGGGAATCCGAACGTGCTTACCCGTGACGTCGGCACCTCACGTCTCGGCCAGGCGCCGAGTGCCATGAGCTGTCTGGTCGAGGTGGAGGCCTGGACCGGCGAGCTGCCGCCCATCCGCGCCTTCGATCCGCCGCCGATGACGAACCGCTGAGGAATACCGGAGAGGAAGCGATGGACCTGAGACTTGCCGGCCGCAAGGCCGTGATCACCGGCGGCTCCAAGGGCATCGGCGCTGCCAGCGCGATGATGCTGGCCAGGGAGGGCGTCGACGTCGTCCTGGTGGCGCGCGATGCCGGAACGCTGGAAGAGGCAGCAGCGAGGATACGCGGTGCGGCAAATGTCTCGGTGCAGACACTGGCGGCCGATCTCGCGACGAGAGGCGGAGTCGCCACGGTGGTCGATCGGTTCGGCGACGCCGACATCCTGGTCAACAATGCCGGGGCCATACCCGGCGGCAGCATCGCCGAGATCGATGCCGACCGCTGGAGGCAGGCATGGGACCTCAAGGTCTTCGGCTATATCGACATGTGCCGTGCCTTCCTCGAGCGCATGACGGCCCGAGGCAAGGGCGTGATCGTGAACGTGGTCGGCATGGCGGGGGAGAAGCTGGACCACAAGTACATCGCCGGAACCGCCGGCAACGCGTCGCTGATCGCCATGACGAAGGCGCTCGGCGCCGGATCCATCGACAGGGGCGTTCGCGTTCTCGGAATCAACCCCGGTCCGGTGGCGACCGACCGCCTCGTCATGCTGATGAGGAAGCGGGCCGCTGACGGACTGGGCGACCCCGAACGCTGGCCGGAACTGACGAAGGCCATGCCGCTCGGCCGTGCCGCCCATCCCGACGAGATCGCCGCCGCCGTCTGCTTCCTGGCCTCGGACCTGTCGTCCTATACGACAGGCGTGATGCTGAACATCGACGGCGGCATCCACTACCGCGGCTGAGATCAGGGCTTCTGGTGAAGGAGGGCGGTGCCCGGCACGATGCTCATCGCCGCCTCGCCCGGACCCTGCCAGTGCAATTGAAGGCAGGCCGACCCCTTTTTCTGGAAGTAGAAGAACTCCATCGGGACGAGGCCTGCGGCGGGCACGGTCACGCTGATCGGCTTGCTCATCCGATCGCCATGCACAGCGGGATCCTCGATCGCGAGCTTGCCGTCCAGGAAGACGCGAATGCCGTCATTCGACTTCATCGCAACCTTCCACTCGCCCTCCTTCGGGAAGCGGACGAAGCCCGTCCCCTTGATCGCGTAGTTCTCGATGACGCCGGCCTCGTAGAGCTTGCCGTTGGCGTCGCACTTGTCGAGTGCGGCGATCGGCGCCGGCGTCCAGCCCTGCTTCTTTTCGGCGACCTTCACGAAGGCGTCGACATGCTCGAATTCCGCATACCAGTAGCTGGCGCGGATGCCGGGTGTGAGCTTGTCCTCGGCGACGCTGGCCGTCGTGACCGAGATGGGCTCGATGCTCTTGCCCTGGGCCAGGGCCGTATCGGTGAGCGCGAGCAGCGCGAGGCCGCCGGCGGCAAGGGTGCGCGGGATCAAGATCGGTCTCCTCAGTCGGTCGGTGGATTGCGGAAATAGCGCCCCGGCGTGGTGCCGAAGGCACGGCGGAAGGCTTCCCCGAAGGCGCTCGGGTTGTCGTATCCGAGATCGAGGGCGACGGCCGTGATCTTGCGCCCCTCGGCGAGCAGGCGCAGGCCGGCGAGCAACCGCGCCTGCCGGCGCCAGCTGCCCAGCGTCATGCCCGTCTCGGCGGAGAAGCGGCGGGTGAGCGTGCGGGCGCTGCTGCCGGCCGCCCGCGCCAGTTCGCCGGCGCTCCGGCGATCGGTCGGGTCCTGCGCCAGCGTCTCGGCCAGCTGCCTCAAGCGCGGCTCCGTCGGCATCGGCAGCGTCAGCGGTTCGACCGGCAGGAGGCGGAGCTCCTCCAGGATCAGGGCCGTCACCAGTTCCCGCAGCCGCGTCTCGCCTCCCTTCGCCTGCAACTCGATCGCCCGCAGGATCAGTTCGCGGAGCAGCGGCGTCACCGCGACGGCCCGGCTGCGGGCGGCCATGACCCGCGCGGCGGCGGGCTTCACATAGATGGTGCGCATCCGCACGCGGCCGATCATGCGGATGCCGTGACGCACGCCCGGCGGGACCCAGAGAGCCCGATGGGCGGGTACGACCCAGGTGTCGTCCTGGGTATCGACCTCCAACACGCCCGACAGGGTATGGAGCAGCTGCGCCCGCGGATGACGATGGGCGGGCAGCAGGTCGCCGTCCTCGAAGTCGCGGGCATAGGCCACGACCGGGGCGGGAAGGCGCTGCAGGCGCCGGACGGCGGCGGAAAGCGGCTTGTCCATCGGCAGGTATGCTTTGGCCTTTTCCGGCAGAGCGGCCAGTGACGGCGGTCACCTAGACTGGCGGTCTCCCGTAGAGGACCTCTTACCATGCCCGGCATAGCTGTGCGGAACCTGCTGCTCAACCTGGGGCATGCGCTCGATCACTTCTTCCTCCTGATCTACACCACGGCCGTCATCGCCATGGCGCCCGAATTCGGACTGACCTACGGGCAGATGCTGCCTTACGCCACCGGCGCCTTCATCGCCTTCGGGGTCGGCTCGCTCCCCGCCGGCTGGCTCGGCGACAAGTGGTCCCGGCATGCGATGATGATCGTCTTCTTCATCGGCATCGGCCTGTCCTCCGTCGCCGCCGGGCTCGCGGCGACGCCGCTGCAGCTGGCGGTGGCGCTCACGGTGATCGGCACCTTCGCCGCCATCTACCACCCGGTCGGGATCGCCATGCTGGTGCAGGACGCGAAGCGGGTCGGCTTCACCCTCGGCGTCAACGGCGTGGCCGGCAACCTCGGCGTGGCGCTGGCCGCGATGGTCACCGGCTTCCTGATCGACGCCTTCGGCTGGCGCATGGCCTTCTTCGCCCCGGGCGCATTCTCGATCCTGCTCGGCATCGCCTTCTGGCTCCTGGTCCCGAAGGAGGAGATCGCGCCGGCGAAGCGGGCGCCGAAGATGCTCCCGCTGCCGCGATCGCTGGTGTTGCGGGTCTTCGTCGTCCTCACCGTGACCTCCATGTGCGGCTCGGCCGTGTTCAACATGACCACGATCTCGATGCCGAAGCTGTTCTCCGAACGGCTCGGCGGCATCACCACCTCGGGCACCGAGGTCGGCATCTGGGTCGCCGTGGTCCTGACGCTCGCCGCGCTGGCCCAACTCGTCTCCGGCCGTATGGCGGATGCCTACCCGCTGAAGACCGTCTTCCTGCCGGTGGCGCTGTTGCAGGCACCGCTGTTCTGGCTCGCCGCCACCGCCGACGACGCGCTGCTCCTGGTCGTCGCCACCGCCGGCATGTTCCTGGTCTTCGGGGCGATCCCCTTCGGCGACACGATGGTGGCCAAGTTCTTCGACGACCGCTGGCGCTCGCGGGTCTATTCGCTTCGGCTCGCCGTGGGGCTCACGGTCAGTTCGGCCATCGTGCCGCTGATCGGCTGGCTGCACGGGCAGCCGGGCGGCTTCGAGACCCTGCTCTATCTCGTCGGCGGCGTGGCGCTCGTCACCGTTGCTGCGGTGCTGTTCCTCCCTGACGAGCGGGCGGCGATTGCCGCTGCGACGGCGGGGGCGCCGGCGGAGTAGGCGCGGGCAGGCGACAGTCGACCACCCAGACGTCGAAGACGGGATGTTCCAGGGCGGAGACGCCCGGGCTGGAGGCGAACATCCATCCCGAAAAGACCCTTTCGGCCTCGCGCTGCGGGCGGAGGTCGACGATCTCCAGGAAGGCCGCCTGCTCCGGCGGTTCCTCCGGCGGATTTTTCCGGCAGGTTCGAGCGGTGATCTTGAGCGTGCCGAAGGCGACTTCCCGGCCGATCGGGGCGTCGAACTGGCGCACGCGCGCCGTGATCTTGTCGAGCCCCTGCAACACCGCCGCCGTGCCTTCGAGCGATTCGGCCGCCGCCGGTAGGGCGAACAGCGCCAGCGCGGCCGCCGCCAGCCTCACGGCAGGCGCGCCTCGAAGCGCAGCCGGACGTAGTCGGCGAACCAGGCGCCCCTGTCGTCCCGCAGCATCGGGGCCACCAGCGCCTCCGTCTCGGCCATGGCCTCGCGGCGGTCGGCGGCCGGCAGGGCCGCGAAGAAGGCCGAGCCGAAAGTCTCGACCCAGCCCAGGAAGCCGGTGGGCAGCGGTGTCGGGCGATGGATCAGCTCGATCCGCCCGACCGCGAAGCCGCCGGCCTCGAGCCGGGCGCGATAGGCGGCGGGCGAGGGGAAGTACCAGGGATCGAAGCCGGCCGGGTCGACGCCGCGGCGGCGCAGCACCGCGTGCAGGGCGGTCCGGCAGGCCGCGACATTGCCGAAGCCGCCGAACTCGCCGACGAAGCGGCCGCCCGGCTTCAGCGACCGGCGGACGCCCAGGATCACCGCATCGGGATCCTTGATCCAATGCAGGACCGCATTGGTGAAGACGGCGTCGAATTCGGGGCCGAAGGGCAGGGCGGTGCCGCTCGCCACCCGGGCGTCCAGACCGCGTGCCTTCGCCGCCGCCACCATGTCGGCGGCGGGGTCGATGCCGACGAGCGTGCAGCCGAGCGCGACGAGCTTCTCGGTGAGCGCGCCGTCGCCGCAGCCCAGGTCGAGGATGCGCTCGCCCGGCCGGGGGGCCAGCCAGTCGACCACGGGCATGCCGAGGTCGGCCACGAAGCGGGCGTTGCGGGCATAGGTCTCCGCCTGCCAGTCCTGACCCGCGGGAAGGGAGGCGCTCACGGTCAGGGCGCCGGCTTCTTCTCGCCGCCGCCGCCCGTGGCGGAGAAGATCGCCTGGCCGATCAGATCCATCAGGTTGACGGCCCCTTGCGTGAAGGTGATCTCGCCACCGGGCTGCAGGAGCTTGTCGGAGCCGCCGGGCTCCAGGGAGAGATAGTTGCCGCCGAGAAGGCCGACCGAGGCGATCTTGGCCGAACTGTCGTCGGGCAGCTTAACCCCCCGGTCGACGGTGAAGCCGATGACGGCGCGGAAGGTCTCGGGGTCGAGCGACTGGCTGGTGATGGACCCGATCTTGATCCCGCTCATGCGCACGTCGCCGCCGATCGTCAGCCCGTCGACGCGGTCGAACTTGGCGATCAGGGGATAGCCCGCCGCGGTCCGCCCCCCGGTATTGGTATAGGCATAGCCGAGGAAGAAGCCGGCCACGGCCAGGACGATGGCGCCGATGATGGTTTCGACCACGCTGCCCGACATGCGGTGGCCTATTCCGGACGCCAGGCTTCGTAGTCGCCGGTGGCGGCGGCGCGATGACCGCCGCGCTCCATCGAACCGGCGGGCTTATAGGCCTCGGGCGTGCCCGTCAGGTTCTCCTGATGCGGGCGCTGCCAGGGCAGGTTCTGCCCCGGCCTGGGGAACTCGTCGGTCGTGTAATGCAGCCAGGCATGCCATTCCGGCGGCACCCGGGAGGCTTCCGCCTCGCCGTTGAACAGCACCCAGCGGCGGCGGTCGCCCGCCTTCTTGTGGCGGAAGTAGCGGTTGCCGAGAGGGTCGGTGCCGACCTGCTCGCCATTGAGCCAGGTGAAGAAGCGCGTGCGGACGGTCATGCCGGTATATCAGCCACTTGCGGGTGGGGAATCTGCAGCGCCGGACTATGGCACCCGCCCGTCCGAGCGTCCAGCCGGTGGCTGTCCGGCGGGATCATGGCTCGAGCAGGGCCTTGTCGAAGCGGCGCACCAGGGGGGAGACCAGGTAGTCGATCGGCGAGCGCTCGCCGGTCGGGAACATGACCTCCACCGGCATGCCCGGCTGCGGCACGAGCGAGCCCAGGCGCGCGAGCGAGGCCGGGTCGACCGTCACCATGGCCGCGTAATAGGGTCGGCCCGAGCGTTCGTCGATCAGCCGGTCGGCCGAGATCGAACGGATGCGGCCGTCGACGATCGGCAGGCTGCGCTGGTTGAGCGTGGTGAAGCGGATCTCGGCCCTGCCGCCGGCCTTCACCTCGCTCACGTCTTCGGGCCGCACCGCCGCCTCGACGACGAGTTCGGAATCGACCGGCACGATGTCCATCAGCCGCCTGCCGCGATCGATCACCCCGCCCTGGGTGAAGACGGTGAGCCCGACAACGATGCCGCCGATCGGGCTCCTGATCTCGGTCCGCTCCAGCACGTCGAGGGCCGATTGCAGCCGGGGGCGCAGCTCGCTCAGCTTCTGCTGCACGTCGCGCAGGTCGCGGCTGACCTCGTCCTCGCGCTGGCGGCGGAGCTGGGCGATCTGGGTCTGGGATTCGGTGATCTGCTGGCGGGCCCGGGCGATGTCCGAGGCGTATTGCGCGGCCTGCCCGTCGAGCTGCGCGGCGTTGCGTTCCAGCGCCAGCACGCGGCTCCGCGAGACATAGCCCTGCTCCAGGAGCTGGCGCAGGCCGGCCAGCTCGTCCTTGATCAGCCGGCTCTGCTCGCTCTGGCTTTCGCGGAGCGCCCGGAAACCCTGGATCTGTTCCTCGAGCTGGGAGATGCGCTTCTCGACCAGTTCGACCTGGCCGCGATAGGAGGCGGCGCGAGCGGTGATGTAGCCGGTCTCCGAGGTCATCGCGGAGATCACCGCGGGCGTCATCCTCTGGTCGTCCAGCTCGGCGGGGAGCGCGAAGCGCTCGCGCCCCTCGCGCTCGGCGGCGAGCCGGGCCTCCTGGATCAGAAGGCCGGCGAGCTGGCTGCGCAGCACGTCGGCCAAGGCGCGGGCGCCGGTGGATTCGAGCTGGACCAGGAGCTGGCCGGCGTCCACGCGGTCGCCTTCCTTCACCAGGATACGCTCGACGATGCCGCCTTCCAGATGCTGCACCGTCTTGCGCTGGCCCTCGACCACCAGGGTGCCCGAAGCGACGACGGCGGAAGCGAGCGGGGCGAGCGCGCCCCAGGCGCCGAGGCCGCCGAAGAACAGGAGGATCACGATCATCCCGAACAGGAACGGTCCACGCAGGCCCGATGAGACGCGAATCTCGGGTTCGCGGGCGGTCGCGGAGAGGGTCATCTCGTTTCCCTCCCCCGGGGAGAGGGGGGCGACCCTAGGCAGGCGTCACGCATCGGCGGCCCCCACCGAACGGGCCGGGACGACCTGGGCGCCCTGGGTCTGGGCTGCCTGGGCGCCGGCGGCGCCGGCGAGGTAGCGGGCGCGGATTTCCTCGGTCGGGCCATAGGCCTCGACCAGGCCGTTGCGGATCACGAGGAGCGTGTCGGCGAGCTTCATCAGCCTTGGCCAGTGGGCGACCAGGATCACGGTGCGGCCGGCCCGCTTCAGGCGCTGGATCGACCGGGACAGTGCCGCCTCGCCCTCCGCGTCGAGGCCGGTATTGGGCTCGTCCAGCACGACGAGGCGGGGCTCGCCCAGGAAAGCGCGGGCCAGCGCCACGCGCTGGCGCTGGCCGACGGAGAGCTTGAAGCCGTCCTCGCCCAGTTCGGTGTCGTAGCCCTTGGGCAGGCGCAGGATCAGCTCGTGCACATCGGCGCGGCGGGCGGCCTCCACCACCTCCGCGTCGGACGCCCCGCCGAAGCGGGCGATGTTGTCGCGCACGCTGCCCGGAAACAGGTCGACCTCCTGCGGCAGATAGCCGACATGTCGACCGAAATCGGCCCGGTCCCAGGCGAAGACGTCGGCGCCGTCCAGGCGCACGGCGCCGGCGGTGGGGCGGATGGCACCGACGAGGAGGCGGGCGAGGGTGGATTTCCCCGAGCCGGAGGGGCCCACGATGCCCACCGTGTCGCCCGCCTTCACCTGGAAGGAGACCCCCTTCAGGATCGGCTTGTCGCCGCCGGGCGCCGCGAGGATGAGGCCCTCCACCGAGACCGCGCCCTGCGGCGTCGGCAGGGCGGTCGCCTCGCCCGCCGGTGCGCCGGAAGCCTCCAGCACGCGGTCGAGACGGCGATAGGCGAGGCGGGTGGCGATCAGCGCCCGCCAGACGCCGACCGCCTGTTCCACCGGGGCCAGGGCGCGGGTGGCGAGGATGGTGCCGGCGAACATGGCGCCCACCGTCATCTGCTGTTCCAGCACCAGCCAGGCGCCGGCGCCGAGCATGAAGGACTGCAGCATCAGCCGGACGATCTTGATCACCGACTGGATCCAGGCGCCGCGATTGCGCGCGATCGCCTGCAGCCCGATCTGGCGCCCGCGCCCGCGCCGCCAGACGGCGACCAATCCGCCCAGCATGCCCATGGCGCGGATGGTGTCGACGTTGCGAAGGCCAGCTTCCATCGCGGCGTGGTTGCGGATCGCGGTCTCGACCCCCTCGGCCGTGGTGCGCCGGATCAGGATCTCGTTCAGACCGGCCAGCGCGAGAAGCAGCAGCGCGCCGGCCGAGGCGACGATGCCGAGGACGGGATGCAGGACGAAGAGAATGGCGAGATAGACCGGCAGCCAGGGCAGGTCGAACAGCGCGGCGAGGCCGTTGCCGGCGATGAACTCGCGCACCGTGTCGAGATCGCGGAAGGCCTGCGCGCGCTGGCCGCCATGGGGCGCGGCGGGGCGCTCGAACACGGCCGGATAGAGAAAGGCGGTGGCCGCCTCGTCGATGCGGATTCCGGCCCGGTTCAGCACCTGGGCCCGGGCGGCGTCGAGCAGGCCGAGCGCCAGGAAGGCGAGCGCCGCCACCAGGGTGAGGGCGATCAGCGTCGCCTCGCTGCCCGAGGCGAGCACGCGGTCATAGACCTGCAGCATGTAGAGCGGCGAGGTCAGGTAGAGCAGGTTGATCGCCAGACTGAAGAACGCGGCGACCAGGAAATGCGGCGTGGCCCGTCCGGTGACGCGGCGCATCCGGGGCGCGTCGCGATGGGGCGGTGGGGCGGGGGCACGCATGGGGCGGGTTGTTTCGGAATACTGCGTCTGTCCACCGTCTATACCAGCAGTGATTGAGGCTTTGATAGTGACCGCCATGGCAGGGCGCGTGGATCGGGCGGACAATTCCGTCCGCCGATTTCGCCCGATCGATCCCGCGGGGCCCGGCGCCGCGGTTGGCCCCGCGGGTCAAGCCCGCTCGCGGCCTTCACCGCCCGGCGACGGAAGGGGAGAGCGGAGGGGGCGGACAATTCTGTCCGCTGGCAAGCGCCGCGGCGGAGACGCCGTTCAGCCAGGAAGGCCGGCGGGAGGGATCGGCCGGCGCCTTCTCCGAGGCGAAGATCGGCTTTTCCAGCAAGTCGCTGATCGGGCGTAGCTTTTCCGGAAGCTGCTGCTTTTCGGGGCAGCCTGACCCTGCCAATTCGTGCCAATTCGAGCCAGTTTGGGCCAGCAGGGAGCCTTCCAGGACCGGTTCGGCGCCGGCTTCGGCCAGGTCGAGCCTCCCTCCCTCGCGCTGCGCAGCAGCGTGGGGGAGGGTCGGGGTGGGGGCGGTTGCCGCATGTGCGCGGCCGATGTAGCGGGTCGCCTGATTTGGTTCATTGGGACAGCTGGATTGATCTCGTCCCGAAGGCCCGCTGTCGGGAGGCTTTAGTGCACGTCAACCATGGCGATTCGCGACCAGTTCGCGGGCAGCGGGGTGCTGCGGAAATGACCGCTGATGGGCGTGAGATCCTGTTCCGGGGTGAACGCGTAGAGACACATGAAAACAAGCCCGCGCCTGGCGTGGTCGATCTTCCCCGCGACCAACTCGAAGACCAGATCACTCGCGGCGCAGGCCGTCTCGAAGGCGAGTTTTCCGGAAATGGCGGCATCCGAAGTGTGCGAGGGAAACTCCACGATTCTATATTGTGCCGGCACGAAGTATCCGATCTGGATGGTTGTCTATGCTGGCATATGCCCTCTAAGGACGCTGCGCGATTGATCATTCGGCCTGTCCAATCGGCATATATATTTGTAAATCGACGTTAACCGGCGGGATCAACTGGAGAGCGCAGCGGGCGCGTGCGACACGCGGAAACGGCGACCGGGCCTGCGGTCCCACGATTCGACTCCTCCAGAGCGTGTGGCTAAGCTTGAGTTCTGCTTTCGCTGGGAGGTGGGTGATGGAGTTCGTCTACACCCTCTTGAGCGTCTGGAGTGCTGATCAGCAGGAAAGCGTCCAGCGCCTGATCGCGCGGACCGATGCGGATGCCGTCGAGGGCGCATGCGCCTGCAGCCCGGGCGCCCACATCGTGGAAGTCTGGAGAGACTCACGGCTGATAGCCCATATCGCACGACCCATCGCCGCAATGCCCTCCACCCCGGTACCGGGGTGGAGTTCCTCATGTTTCGGCGCCCGGGCTGCAAACGACTAGGTTGACCGTCGGCCCGCTCTTGCCCACGGAGTAGCTGAGCCGCTCTTCATCGACCCTGGCCCATCCGAAGATTTTCCGCACCTCCTGGTTGTCGTTGAGGGTCATGATGAAGCGGCCTTTGAGGCGCCTTAGAAGGACGCTCAAACGCTCGAAATCGGCCCGCTCGAACAGCCCCGCCCCATAGTCGTTCTCGCAATCAAAGTAGGGCGGATCGAGAAAGAAGAGCGTGCCGGGGCGGTCCCAGCGGGCGATGAAGTCGGCGTAGTCGAGATTGTCCACATAGACGCCGTCGAGCCGCCGATGCGCGGCGCGGATTCTCAAGCGCAGCCGGCGCGGCGACAGCGTGCGGCTGCCGCCGGGCGAATAGCCCCAGGTCTGTCCGGTCACCTTGCCGCCGAAGGCCATCATCTGCAGCGAGAGGAAGCGGGCGGCGCGCTCGATGTCGGTGAGGCCCGATACGTCGAGCCGTTTCAGCCGGCCGAAGGCCTCGCGCGAAGCGATCGACCAAGCCAGCTCGGAGATGATCGCCTCCGGGTGCCGCTGCACCAGGCGGAAGAGGTTCGCGACCTCTCCCGAGCGGTCGTTGATCGCCTCCACGGCCGGCCGCTTGCGGCGGCGGAAGAACACCCCGCCCATGCCGACGAAGGGCTCGGCGTAGCAGGTGTGCGGCACCGCCTCGATCCGGGCGATGAGGCGGGCCGCGAGGTTGCGCTTGCCGCCCAGCCAGGGCGCCAGGCCGGGGAGCGGTTCAACCGCCAGGAACTTTCGAGACTGGGTCTTTGGGGCGCGGGCCATGGGCGCGATCCTCGATCGACGCTCGCTGGCGCTCCGGTGGCGGGTTCTGGACCCTGATGGCGTTGAGGGTGCCGCAACGCGGGCACTTGATCTCGACGTGCATAGGGCCAGGCGCCGCCCGGAACAAGAGGCGGCCGCAGCTGCAACGGTAGGACTCCATAAAGGTGGGCTTCTCACACTCGTCCCGCCTCGGCTGAGGTGGCGGGTCGGCCGGATCGCGGCCGGATTCGGACGAGCGGTGTCCTCCACCGCGGTTCGGGGTGTTCCAGCACCCCGGCCCCCGCCGGCTAAGCCGACCAGGGATGTCAGTCGGGTCGTGTATCCCACCAGACCTGGATGACGAGCGCGGTCATCGCGACGCATACGGCGGCCACCGCCGCGCCGACCCAGAACTCGGGCGGCCCATCGATCCAGAAGACCAGCAGCGCCGCGCAAACCAGCAGCGCCGCGCCGATCACCAGGATGCGGACGATCACCGGTCCCATCGCCCCTCCCCACCGCTTTCTGAGCGAAGGTTGGCACCGCCACCTGAGCCATGCAATTCATGAAAGGATGATTTTCCACGCGTCGCGCTCGCGCCCCGCGAGAGCGTAGGCGACCGGTTCGGCCGACCAGCGCTCCCTTCCGATCGACTGCATTACCGGACTGTCGACCAGCAGCTCGCTGTCGGCCGCTGTGTCCTCGGCGAGACGGCTGGCGCGGTTCACCGGAGCCCCGAACAGATCCTCGCCGGGGATGACGATCATCTCACCCATGGCGATGCCGGCCGAGGCGCGCATCATGCTGCCGTCGGCGGCCAGGCGGCGGATGGTCTCGGCGCCGCAGGCCACGGCCCTCACCGCATCGCCGAAGACGGCGAAGAGGTTGTCGCCCGAGGTTTTCACCACTTGGCCGCCATGGCCCCCCACCATGGCGGCGATATAGGCGTGCGTCTGATTCGCCTTCACCAGCGCTTCCATGGTGGTCAGGCGCTCGCACAAGGCAGACCAGCCGGCCAGGTCGGCGACGAAGACCGAGCCAATGAACCGCCAGCGCCGCCGAAGTGCATCGGTCAGCCCATGGGGCTGGGAGGCGGCATCGAGAACCAGCGGGAGGTTGATGCTCATTGCCTATATCTCCCAGTGGGCGTCGTCGGCCACGTCGAAGGTGCGCCGGGCAGCTTCGCTCAGGCCGGTGACGGCCGCTTCGACCTCGGCCGATTTCTCCCGAATGGCCTTGATCTGCAGCCAGATCGTCCGGCCAGCCGCAGCCTCGGTCTTCTCGGGTTCGGGGAGATCGTCGAAGCCGAGGCCTGGATAGGTGAGCGCCAGCTCGGCCGCCCGGGCGGTCAGGTTGCGCTGCATGTATTCCGGGGCGACGAGGAGGATGCGCCTGGCAGCCTCCGCCTTCACGGCCTGGATCAGCGCGCCCGAGGTGGGCGCATCAACCTCGGCGATCGAGTTCCCCGGCTGATCGACCCAGGCGGCGAGTTCCGGCCAGTCCGCCGGCACCTCCATCACCGGGCGTCCGTCGTTGAAGGTGAGGCGGACCAGGCCGTGGCCGTTCTGCTTCGCGGTCGCGATCATGCTTGGTTCCTTCCGGCTTGGCCTATCGCGCTTCGCGCTGCATGAGGCCCTTGCTCCTACAGTTCGGCGTCGGCCACGAGGTGGCCCGCGACGCGGGAATCGGTGCTGGTGGCGGTGGCGGCTTCCACCGTGGCGTTGCGCTTGCCCGACTGGACCACCGAGGCGGAGGCCGCGCCGGTCCAGTTGCCCGAGGCGCCCGCGGTGTCATAGAGCGTGAAGGTCGGCACCTTGCGCATCGGTACCGGGAAGGCGATCGAATGCCGCACGGCGTGAACGGCCGAGTTGAGGCCGCTGATGCCCGCTTCCGCGCCGTTGCTGCCCGTCGCGGTGCCGGGCGCGACATCGGTGTCATAGCTCTTCCAGTAGTACCGGCTGGCGATCAGCCATTCGATCGGCAGCGGGCGCCGCTCGAAAGGCGTCGCCGCCTCCCCTTCCTCGACCTGGATCTCGGCGATGTCGATGCTGCCGTTCGCGTTGGTGCCCCAGGTGACGGCGATGTCGAGATGATCGTCCTCGTTCGTCCCCAGCGTCTTGCCGGCGATCGAGGGGATGGTGAAGGTCTTCGAATACCAGGCCCAGGTGGTGGTGAGCAGCTGGCTCTGCCCGGCCACGGGGACGCTGGACGAGGGCGAGCCGCCGGTACCGAAGACCTGGGTCGGCCCGATGGTGATCGAGCGCGCGCTGTCCGCCTTCGCCCTGACGCTGACGGTGATCTTCCGGTCGGCGAAGCTCCGCACACCCTCGATCCGCTGGTGCACCTCCGGCGCCGCGGCCGCACCGGCCGTCTTCTCCATGCGCAGGAAGTAGCGCGGCTCGCCCGCGATCGTGCCTGGCGCGAAGGCCTGGCGCGAATAGACCACCGTGTTGCCGGCGCCGCAGAAGCCGATCCAGCGGTCGGCGGTGTAGGCGCCATTCGGATTGTTGAAGCTGGTCCCGCGCTGCCAAAGGCGGAAGTCGCCGTTGATCACGGCATTGCGGAAGCCCGTATCCGGTCCGACCAGGGCGAGAAGCGAACCCGCCTGGTCGACCGCCGGGCGCTGGCCCCAGACCGCGGCCGAGAGCGCGCCGGGCAGGTCGATCGCCTGGCGGGCCGCCGCCTTGCTCGCCGCCGTCGCCAGCGCCTCTCCCGTTGCGCTCAGGCCGAGCGCCGCGCGCGCCGCGGGCTTGTTGGCGCTGTCGGTGCCGAGCAGATCGGCGATGAAGTTCCGCAAGTCCTGGATCTTGGTCTTGAAGGTGCCCTGCGTCGGCGAGCCGCCGAGGTCGGAGGCATTGGGAAGCGTCGTCATTGGACTCCCTGCACGGTTGCGTCGATGGTGCCGGCGACGAGCCGTTCGGCGTCGTCGAAACAGCCGATGAGGGGGCCGAGGCCGGCATTCTTGTCGATGATCCTGACCCTCGTCGCGGCGCCGCCGTCGGCCTGCAGCGTGAGCTGGATGTTGGAGACGAGGCGGAAGGGCTTGCTGAGCGGCAGCCGCAGGCCGCCCGCCGGCACGGCGACGTCGTCGAAGCGTTCGACGAGGTCGAGCGCGTCGAGCACCACGTCGAACCGGCCGAGCCGGCCGCGCACCGTGCCCGCCCCGATCCGCGCCTCGATCTCATAGGGCTGCCGCTCCACCCGGGTGCCGGCGACCAGCGGGGCGAAGGCTTCCGGCCCGCCCGGATACATGGGATCGGCATCGGCCCCGAACATGGGCGCGGCGTCGTCGCCGAACATCGGCTCGGGAAACAGCCGGCGCAGCCAGACGCCGATCGGCCCGTCGCCGTCCGTGATCGCCAAAAGGAGGCCGGCCGCCGGCGGCGTGAAGGCGTCGCGATAGGCCATGCCGGCGAAGACAACCGAATACATCGGCGCCGTGTCGGCCCCGAACATCGGCAGCTCATCGGTCGGATAGAGCGCTTCCCCGTCGGCCCCGAACATCAGCGCATCGTCGGTCGCCCGGTAGAAGGCTGTCGTGTCGGCCGCGTACATGAAGCCGCCGGGGTCGTCGGCCAGCAGTTCTCCGCCCACATCGGCGCAACCGGTTTCGGTCCCCGGCCAGGAGAGCGCCCGGTGGTCGACCGTCTCGACCACGTTGCCGGCCAGGCGGTCGCCCAGGCCGAGCGTGATCGCCGCCGCGCTGGCGCTCTCCAGCCCGTCGGTATCGACCCCCTTCGCCAGCACCGTCCAGGTGCCCGAGGGCATCGCCTCCACCTCGAAGGGCGACAGCGTGACCACCCCTTCATGCAGCGGCGTGGCGCTCTCCCACTGCCGGCTCTGGCCCGCCTGCAGGCGAAGGCGCAGGCCGGCGAAGTTGGGGCGGGTGGTCGGCATGGTCCAGGTGAACCGATGCCGGCCGGCGGCCGTGATCTCGTGGCCCAAGCGGGACAGGTCCGCCGGGCGGTCGGCGGGTCCGTCCAGCACCTTGAAGACGCTCGCGGCCTCGGCGATCGCGCGCTTGCGCCCCAGCGTCGAGACGGCGACGACCGCGATCTCGATCGCGGAACCGCGGGGCCGCGGATCGAAGGCCCAGCGCTGCGCCGCCGTGGTACCGGCGAAGACCCAGCGGGCGGGCTGGCCGTCGATCCCCGGCCGGCGTTCGTGCACCTCGAACCCGGCGGCGAAGGTGCCCGGCGCCTGGCGCCAGGTGGCGACCGGGCGCGGCAGCGCCAGGCCGCCCAGATAGACCACCTCCTCGATGACGGCGAGGTCGGCCACCGGTCCCGGCACCGGCTCCGGCGCATAGGCGGCCGGCGGTACGTAGTCGGGGATGGGCTGGGCGTCGATCGCGTGCAGCTCGGGCGCCTCCGGTACCATGACCAGCGTCGCCGTCATGTCCCGGCCCGGGCGGATCTCGCGAACGATGGCGGAGACGCCGAGCCGCTCGGCCTCGCCGAAGACGAAGAGGCATCCCTCGGCCGGGGCCGATGCGCCGGCGACCGGGGTCGAGAAGGTCAGCACCGTCTGCTCGCCCGCTTGCGTCAGCACGCCGATGCCGACCCATCCGTCCGGGCGGCGGAACCCGGCGGCATAGAGCTTGCCAGCCTGCATCGGGCAGACCTCGTCGAGCGTGACGGCGGTGACCTGCCCGCCGCCGCTCAGCGTGCGGCCCTTCACCCGGCCCGAGGCGAGGCCGGCCCGGATGACGTCATGGGCGATGCGCACCAGGTCGCCGCGCTGGCAGCGCATGTACTCGATGTCGCAGTCCAGCGACCAGGTCCAGGGCCTGAGCTTGGATTCGGCGAAGATCCGCCGCCCGTCCGAGATCGCCTGGGCGCCGCGGGTACAGCCGAAGGGCTCCAGCGTCTCGTACAGCGTCGCGCTCGCCTCGTCATGGCCGTCGTCGTAGACGATCGCCTCGGCCTGCTCATAGCCCTTGTCGGGATCGAGGAACTTGCAGCGCGGCGCATGCGGCCGTTCCACGAACTCGCGGGCCGCGCGGAAGCCCCAGGAGTTCCGTGGCGTGAAAAGCTGCACCGGCACCGATTGCGGCACATCGCGCACGATCGAGAAGCGGCCGTCGCGCATGCCGAAGGAGGCGCGACCCGTGGCGGCCACCTCGCGCAGGAAGTCGAACAGGCCGGCCCGCGCGTCGACCCGGGCGTCGAAGGTGCGGCGGGGATTCTCGGAATCGGGATCGCACCAGTCGTCCCAGGCCTTGAAGTCGGCGAGCTGCAGCCGCGCATCGGCGAGCGGGCGGGCCGTGCCCTTCAGGCCGCGGACATAGGCCCAGGCGGGCGACCGGGTCGGCCGCGTCACCCAGGCTTCGCCGGTCCAGCAGGGCAGATGGCGATGGGCGATGCAGTTGAGCTGGTCGATATCGCCGTTCAGCTGGCCCGAGGCCTTGATGCGGAGCGCCACCTGCACGTCCTTCGTGTTCCGCGTCGGCGGGCGGTAGTGGAAGCTGCGGATGGCGGTCAGGAAGCTCTCCGACCGTGTGGTGCCGGACGACCAGGCGGTCTGCGGCGTGATACGCGTCAGCCGCAGCTCGTACTGGCCGGGGGCACCGGGGCGGACGGTGACGCCGAAGCGCTTCGGTTCGGCCGACATCTCGATGAAGGCATGCGTCTGCGTAGCGAGCAGGAAGGGCTGGCGCCCCTCGCTCCGGCCATGCATCTGCCAATGCGTCCAGCCCTTGGGGCTGCCGTTGCGCCAGTTCGCCCGCACGTCCGGGTTGGCGTTCAGATAGGCTTCCTCGTCCCAGTTGCCGAGCGTGACCAGGCCCGAATCCCGCGGCGTCAGGTTGGTCCAGCCGGCCGCCCCCACCGGCCGGTAGTCGACCTGAATGTCGACGCGGACCTGGTGCTGCTGGCCGGCATTGTCGATCAGCATCATGGCCGGGAAGGTGACGTCGAAGCTGAACTCGTCGGTCGCGGGCTTGGTCACCACCACGCGCGGCGGCTCGCCATGCACCAGCTCGATCGAGAGCGGTTCCTCCTCGACGTCGTTCTGGTAGAGCGTGGGCGGCGTATCGCCGGCGCCGAGATCGCGGATCTGCATCTCGACGCCGGAGAAGTTCTCGATCGGCGTGTCGCCCAGCTTCCAGCCGGTGAAGGTGAACGGGCCGGGGCCGAAGGTGAAAAGGCAGCGCAGATACTGGTCGTCGCCCACGATCTCGGTCCAGGTCTGCGCCGCCTTGGGCGGATAGACGCGGATGCGCCCAAAGATCTCCGGCACCGCGCCGTAGGGGTTGGCGGTGTTGCGGATGCCGGAGATGCCGAAAACCTCCTCCGCCCGCCCGAGGCCGGGGGCGTTGTTCTTGGGCTTCGGCGGCGGGGCGATGGCATTCACCGCCAGGCTGCCCAGCATGGTGATCGCGCCACCGATAACAGCCGACGCGATCTTGAAGGCGAGGGTCCCTTCGAGGAAGCCCAACCCTCCGGCGGCCATCGGCGCGAGATAGGCTGCCGCCGCCATTACCGCCAGGGTGAGGATGGAGGCGAGCGGGTTCTTCCCCTTCTTGCCCGGCACCACATAGGCATGGACGGTGCACCCTTCCTTGGGCCGCACACGGCTCCACCAGGCGCGCGGCACGGGCGTGCCCTCGATCTCGACCTGGACGAAGGGAAGGAGGCGGGGATGAAAGCCCGCCTCCGCCAGCATGTCGGCGACGGTGGCGCCCCGGCAGACCGTCTTCATGATCCGGTCGCCGCGGAAGGGATGCAGATGCGCCACCAGCCGCGGCCCGCTGGACAACCAGCGGTTGGGCGTGGCTAGATGTGGCGCCATCTCGAAAGGGACATCGCCTTGCGTACAGCTTTCGTTGCCTTGGCTCTCGGACTGACCGGATGCGCGAGCAGCATGGCCGATATCCAGGCTGCTACGCCCACCCGCAGTGCCGAATTCAAGGGCGACTACAGAGCCGCTTCGAGTTGCGCCGCCGAAAAGCTGACCGCCCAGCACAGCGTTACTCACATCGTCCGGGATGATCTGAAGCGCGCCACTTTGCTCAACATGGCGCACTCCGACTTGGTTATGTATGAGGCTCGCCTCACCGAGACCCGCCCGGATGTCTTCCGCGCGGAGGTCAGGTCGATGAAGGGCGTCCACACCGAACACCCGGGCGCCACCGCCGCCTGGGCCGCCATCGAGTCCTGCGCGGCGAAGGTCTGAAGGACTGCTCACGCCGCCTCTCCCTTCCAGCGGTAGAGCCCCTCGATCGCGCCGGGCGGGCGCTTGCCGCTCAGGATCTCCTCGGCGAGGGAATCGCAGCCCCATTCGGCGTGCAGCATCCAGCCCGGCGCCACGACGATGCCGACATGCACCGGCAGGCCGCCGACCTTGACCAGCACCAGATCGCCGTCCTCGGGCTTCGACACCGCTTCGAACAGCGGCAGCACGCGCTTCACATGCCCCTCCATCCGGCGCATGTGGCGGGGCTCGCAACCGGGATAGCGGCCGTCCCAGGCCGGCACCTGCACCTCGAACCGTTCGGCCAGGACCAGGCGCACCAGCCCCCAGCAGTCGATGCCGGCGCGGTCGCGCCCGAGATCGGCAAAGGGCAGGCCCACGTAATGCGCGATCCAGGCCGGCAGTTCGTGCCGCGGCACGGCGCGGGGGATGGAGAAGCGGCCCCCACCCAACCCTCTCCCATCTGCGACGGGGGAGGGCTCCAAGGTCGGATCCGGCCTCAAGTAGCCGGAGGCGATAGGCCCAAGCGAAGCGCCCCCCACCATCAGAACAACCCCGGATAGCGCGCTGGCGAGAAGGTCTCGGCCGGGAAGGGCTCGGCCAGGATGTCCTCGAAGGAGAGCCTGGCGGTCGCGACCGCGGCGGTCAGGTCGACATCGCGCATGGTCATCTCGAAGGGGCCGTGCGTCACCGTGTCGGGCTCATCGGCCAGCACCACCTCGACGGTGATCGTGGCCGGACCGTCGATCGCGCCGAGCGCGTCGGCGATGGCGCGGTCCACGTTGTCGATCGAGAGCTGCGCCTCGGCCAGTTCCTCGGCCGAGGCCACGGGCAGTTCGACCTCGAAGGGATAGGCGGTGAAGGCCAGCCCCCGGCTGGTCAGGCCCACCGTGTCGTTCACCACGCGGATGGGCGCGGCGAGGGAAGGGTGAGCGACGGTGAGCAACTCCACCCACACCCTCTCGGTCTGGGCGGCGAAGGCGGAGTCGACGGCGGCCGGAGACAGCGGCATCAGGGATATACCTCCAGCTCGCAGACCGCGTCCCAGCGTTCGCCATGGCTCCCCGGGGCGATCCGGATCTGCGGCGGGGTACGGAACCCCACCTCGATCGCGGCGCCGGTGCGCGGATGCGTCCAGGCGAAGTTGAGCGCACCCTGCCCGAGCGTCGCCTCGTAGAAGGCCTGTAGGCTGGCCACCTGGGTTCGCGACAGGTCGAAGGTCACGCGCAGCGGCTTTACGGCCGCGGTGCTGCGTGGGCGCTTCTTCGGCGGTCCCACCTCCATAGCCGTGCGCAGCACGTTGTCGCCGAAGGCCTCGTCATAGCCTTGCGCCATCGGATCGGCGGGAAGCCCGGCGGGCCAGGGGCTGAGCGGCATGTCAGCCCCTCACCGTCGCGGTACGGCGGGTGCCGAGCTGGCTCTGCATGGCGCGGGCGATGTCGCCGTTGCGGCGAAGGTCGCCCGTCACCTCGTCCCGGACCATGACGCGCACCAGCTGCCGGCCGTCGGGGCCGGTCTCCTCCTCCGTCTCCACCGCCGCGCCGCCCCGGCGCTGATCGATGATCTGCACCACGGTACCGCGCGCGGCGTCCTGCGCCGGTGTGTAGACCCGTTCGCCCACCCGGGCGATGATCGGACGCTCGTCCGCCGACAGGCCGACCACGCCGCCCGAATGCATCCTGGGCGCACCCTCGAAGACATGCGCCGGGACAAGGCGGCCGGGCGCCGGACCGCCGACCAGGCCGCCGGCGTGGAAGATGCCGGCGAAGACGGTGTCCTGCTCGGGCGCGGGCTTCGGCATCGGCGCGGGCGGATCGCCGCCCCCGCCCAGGATGTCGAGCACGTCGTCGACGATGCCCTCGATCGCCCGCCCGATCGTCTTGCGGTAGATGATGCGGGCGAAGGTTTCGATGATGAAGTCGGCGAGGTCGCCGATCTCGGCCTTGCCCTTTTTGACGAAGCGGACGAAGGCCTCCTCGCCGTTGCGGAAGGAGACCGTGATCACGTCGGCGGTGAAGCTGCCCCAGTCGGCGACGTCGCGCTCGATCTGGCGGAAGCCGCGGCGCAGGCCATCGCGCCAGTCGACCGACACTTCCTCGGCGTCGCGGAAAGCCTGTTCGACCTGGCCCTCGAACACCTGCTGCACCCTGGTCGCGAACTCCTGGTAGCCGGCGGCCGTCTCGTCCAGGCCGCGCAGCTGCTCCTCCTTCCAGCGCTTCGCCCGCTCGATCCCGATGTCCCAGACCGTGGCGCCGTCCCCGGCCCGCACCGCCCGGCGCTCGCGCAGGTCCAGGAGATCGCCGCCGATCGCCTTGCTCCGGTCGCGAAGGGCCTGGTCGCGCTCCACGATGGCCTGTTTCCGCATCCGCTCGGCATCGGCCATGTTGGCGAGTTCGGCCCGGGCCGCCTGGTCGAGCCTGTCCAGCGCCTCCGCCTCCGCCTGCACGGCCTGGGCCTTGCGGTAGCGGGCATCGGCGGCGGCGAGCACGGCGCCGCGCTCCTCGGCCGAGAGCGGAATGCCGCGGCCGACGGCCGCCTGTTCGGCCTTGAGCAGCGCTTCCTGCTTCGCACGCTCGACGCCCACGACATCGAGGAGACGCGTCTCGTCCCGCAGGTCCTTCAGCTGGTCGGCGACGGGGTCCTTCAGGCTGTCGAGCTGGAAGCGGACCTGGCCGAGGGCGGCGGCGTACTTGCCGCTGGTGTCGAGGCCTTCGCGGATCGCCGCCTGCAGGTCGCGCTCGGCCTGGGTCAGCTTTCGGCGCGCCTCTGCGTTGCCGTCGATCTCCTTCAGCGCGGCGTCCGCCCGCCCGCCGATGCCCTCGCGGCGGGTGCGGTCCTGGTTCAGGACATCCGCCACCGCTTCCGCGTCGCGTGCCTGCGCCTCACCCAGCTGCTGGACCCGGAGCCGGTCGAGCCGGTCGCGCGCCGCCTGCAGGCTCGCCCCCGTGACCGGGTTGGGCCGGCCCTGGGAGAGGCGGGCGATCGTCTTCTCCAGCTCGGCGATTTCATCCGCCGCGCCCGATCTCTTGTCACCGGCCAGGAACTCCGCGCCCGCCGCGATGGCATTGGCCCCGCCCGCGAACAGGCCCTTCAACCCGGGGACGTTGAACAGCCGGGAGAAGGCGTTGCCCATGCGGGTCAGCGCGGCGTCGATCGTCCCGGCCGCCTTCTCCGCCGCCCCGCCATAGGACTGAAGTGCCTTCGCCAGCGTGTCGCGGAACATCTCCGAGGTGACCTTGCCCTCGTTGACCAGTTTGCGAAACCCGCCCGCGGCGAGACCGGCCGCGACGTCGAGCTTCTGCAGCAGACCGGGGAGCGGCTCGGTCACCTGGTTGAGTTCCTCGGCGCGCAGGATGCCGGAGGAAAGCCCCTGCGCCAGCCCGAAGAGCGACTGCCCGAGCTGGGCGTCGCTAGCCCCCGTCGCCGCCTTGAGGTCGTTGAACCCGATGATCAGGCCCTGCAGCTGCTCGCGGGTGAGCAGGCCCGACTGCTGCAGCGGCAGGAGCTTCGTATAGCTCTCGTAGAGCGTCTCGACGGCGACGTTCTGCGCCTGCGCCGTCCGTGTGATGAAGGCCTGCGCATCGGCGAAGCGGAGCGAGTTGCCGGTCAGACCCTTCAGGCGCAGATCCAGCGTCTCGAACTTCCGCGTCGTCTCGAAGACCTGGACGCCCCAGCCGGCCATCAGGGCGCCGATGCTAAAGCGGGCGATGCCGCCGAAGGCCGACACCGCCGCCTTCTCGATCCCGCCGAACCCCTCCGAGACCTTGGCCAGCGCGTCCTTCTGGCGAGTGGCGCCGGCCACGGCCTCGTCGGCCTGGCGCCTGGTCGCCGCCGTGGCGGCGCCGGCCGATCTCGCCGCCCGCTCGTTGGCGTTCGCCGCCGCCCGGCCCACGCCTTCGATCGCTGTAACGGACTGCCGGGCCGAGGTGACGACGGCGCTGCCGTCGGCGGTGATGCGCAGGCCGAGGGTAATTTCCGTCATCGCCCTATCGCTTCCAGCGGGCGAGCAGGACGGGAAGCGCCGCCGCCTCGATCACCTTGAGGTCGGCGAGCAGCCTTTCGGAGGGCTGCAGGCCCAGCATGGCGAGCACCGCCGGCAGCGCCGCATAGTCGAGCCCGGTCGGAACCCCCGCCGTGCCGGCCGTCCGCCATTGCGTGTCGAGGCCGAGGAAGAGGCGCAAGGCATCCCAGCAGTCCGGCCAGATGCCGAGATCCGCTTCCTCTGCCGCGGCCGCCTTCTCCCAGGCGGCGATCACGCCCGCGGGCGCGCCGTGGCGCCGCAGGCTCTCCACCTTCTCGCGGGCCGTGCTTTCGGCCGGGGCTGCCCATCGCTCGCCGGCCGCCCTCAGTTTCCCTGGCGCGCCGCCCCGCCGCTCATGGCGGCGAGATAGGCGTCGATCAGGGCGCGGCGGACATAGGGCAGCCGCAGGAGCCGGTCGCGCCGGTCCTCCGTCCAGGCGAGCGGCGTCTCCGCCCCGTCGCAGACGTCGCGGCCCCAGCCGATCCAGACTTCCTTCAGGATCTCGACGTCGCTCGCTTCCTTTGCCCGCTCGGCGATGTCGACGGCCAGGAAATGCGCGGTGAAGGTCTGCGTCTCGAAGGCGTTCTCGCCCTCGACCAGAACCGGCACCCGGACCTCGACCCGGCGCTCGAAAGCGGGCTTGTCCAGCAGCTTGAACATGCGTGCTCCTCTCTGGTTCGCGAGGACGGGTCCGAGGGGCTGCGCCGCCGCTGGTCCCGCCCGGAGCGCCTTGGCCCCTAACGCACCGTGAACTTGACGTCGTCGTTGCCCAGATGCTCGGTGAAGGTGAGCGGCAGCGTGATCAGGGCCGTCTTGCCGTCGGCGCCGATCGTGGGCTGGCCGATCTGCACCTTGGGCGCCGTCACCTCCAGGATGTGGCCGGCGGTGGCGCCATGCTGGATGGCGAGCGGCACCAGGCTGCCGGCCTTGATCGCGGTGAAGTAGTTCTTGTCGGCCAGCGCCGGCAGGCGGATCGTCATCGAACCGGTGATGCGCCGGTTGTTGTTCTCGACCTCCTTCAGGTTCGGCCGGTCCTTCAGCACCGCCGTGGTCCCGGAACTGATCGACAGCTGCTCCAGCACCACAGCATGGGAATCGAAGGTGCAAACGGTGGTGTTGTCCTCGTTGACCTCCAGCGGCGTCTGCCAGGCGGTCAGCGTCGGGTCGGGCGGCGTCACCGTCGCCGGGTCGGCGAAGAGGCCGAGGAAGTCGAAGGTGAAGCGCGGCAGGTCGTTCGCATTGAAGGTGAAGGACCAGCCGCCGCGGCTGCCGAGCAGCTTCTGGCGGATGTTGGAGAGGTGGAAGTAGAGCGAGCCCGCCTCATAGCCGGTGGTGATCGGCGTGTAGTCGACCTTGGTGCCGGCGGTGATGGCCTGGGCCAGGCCCGCCATCCGCAGCAACGTGCCATAGGGCGGCGCGGTGCCGGCGGCGCCCGCCCCGGCCGCCTCGCATTCGAGGTTCACGCGGCTGCGGATGCCGGCCACCAGCTGGGGCGAGGCGCCGAGCCCGCCGCGGAGCAGGCCGCGGTCGATGAAATCGGCCTCCAGGAAGTTGCAGGTGGCCGTCCGCGCCAGGTCGATGGCGTCGGTGGCGGCGGCGGGCGTGGCGTCGGTGCCATAGGTGGTCTCGATCTTGGCGAGCACCACCTTGTCGTCGATCGGGATGGCGGGCATGGATCAGCGTCCCTTCGTCTTCGGTGCCGCCTTCGGCTCGGCGGCGGTGGGCTGTGCGGGCGCGGGCGGCCGGGTCGGCGCCTCGGTGAGCCTGCGTTCGCCGGTGGCCGGGTCGACGATCCAGGAACCGCCGGAGCCGGCCGCGCGGTTGCTGCGCGGATGCGGCGTGTCGCGATCTGTGCTCATGCTGCCTCTCCGAACATCAGGCCGGTGGTCACGAAGCGCTCTTCCCAGTCGATCACGCCCTCGGCGATCCGCAGCATCCGCCCGGAGACGAAGGCGAAGCGGCCGAAACCTTCCTGCGGCCGCCAGTTCACGATCGCCCGGCGGACGGGCATCAGGATGTCCTCGGTCAGTTCGACCGCCGCTGCATCGCCGCGCATGTCGCGCCGGCTGCGATGCTGGATCAGGACCGAGATCGTGCTGGTGACGGTCTGTTCGACCCGGCTGATATGCCGGTTGGGCTGGGCCGCGTCGGAAGCCGGCAGGACCCAGGCGACGGGCGTCCGCGGCGGCGGCGCGGTCAGGCCCGCGAAGGCGGCCAGGCCGTCGACATCGACCAGCGGCGGGCAGGCCTGCTCCTTCAGCCGCGCGATGACCCGGCGCAACATCAGCCCCAGCCCCGGCCGGAGCCGGCTCCCATGAAGCCCTTCAGGGTCTCCTCGGTGAAGCGGCGCTCGGGCGCGTCGATCAAGACCGCGCCGCCGCCGGCCGCCGCCGGGGCGATGCCCTCGACCTGGAGCACCAAGCGCCCGGCGGCAATCGCATCAAGCGTCTTCCGCGCGTCCTCGAAGGCTTTTCGCACGTGTTCCGGCGCCCCCTCGGAATGCAGGCCGTGCCGCGCGATGGCGCAGGCAAGGCCGGTGAGCAGACGCGGCACGGCGTTCAGCGGCAGGACATAGCGGCCGGCGAGCGCCGCCTCGATCAGGTCGCCGGCATCGTCCAGCGCCCGTGTCACTGCCGTGTCGTCGACCGTCCCGAGGTTCGCCTTGTCGGTGAGCTGCAGCAGTTCGGCCTCGCCGAAGCGCTCGATCAGATCCGCTTGCGTCGCGTAAGGCATGTGGGGGGTGCCCTATCGCGCAAGCGCTACTTGAGGGCGAGCCCGCCTCACACCGATCGCTCGACGATCGGGCAGGCCCGCTCTCGTGGCCGAAGGCCGGTAGGCGAGGTTCCCGGTCACGGGAACAACTCCAATGAGCCGGCGGTCAGCGTGTAGGTGCCCGCCGCGCCGAAGGTCTCGGGCGTGATCTTCGAGACGACCACGTCGACATCGCCGACGCCGGTGATGTCGATCGCCGAACCGCCGTTGGTGGCGGAGACCTTGAAGGTGTCGGTGGCGGCATCGCGGACATAGTAGACGCTGCCTTCGGTCAGGCCCGTCGGGCAGCTGCCGCCGAAGAAGACCACGGTCTGGCCATCAGCATAGCCATGGCCCTCGCAGCGGAAGGTGTCGGTCGCGGGATCGACGGTGAATTCCTTCGGCGCCCCGCCGAGCGGCATGCAGCCGCGATAGGTGCCGGCGGAGGCGGCCGACTGGTAGCCGAGCCAGGCGACCGTGGTCCCGGCCGGCACGTCGAAGACGATGGAACCGGAGAGCTGGACCTTGGAGGAGGCCGCGGGAGACCAGGCGGTCGCTTTCCGGGCATAGGCGCCGCCGGCCACTTCGTTGGACCCGCCGGTCCCTGGAAAGGCGGTGTGCAGCGACAGATAGGGGATGCGCGCCGCCAGCGCGTCCATCGCCACGTTCTTCTCCGCCACCGTCAGCATCGACCTCTCCTTCAGCTCACCAGGCGCGGCAGGATCTCGACCGGACCCCGCAGCACCGTCTTCTTGAAACCGGCAGCCGACAGCACCGCCGCCTCGTGCACGTACTTGCCCCTGGCGATCCCGGCCGTGTCCGCACGCGCGCACCAGACCTCGAACACGCCCCCCGCGGCGTCCGGGAACGCGATCCCGGACGCGGTGGTCCGCGACAGCAGCGCAGCCGCGCCCCAGCGCGGCCCGAGCTGCCATTCGACCGTGGCGGCGGTCAGGTCGAAGGGCAGGCCGTCCGGCGTCGTCACCGTCACCCGCAGATGCCAGTCGCGGCCCTGAACCAGGATCAGGTTCGGCAGGATCTTCACCGGGCGATCCCTTCCAACGCGACATAGGGCTGCCAGACGGCGGCGACCGGCGCCTCGCCGAAGGTGCCGGCGACCTCGAAGCGGTCGGGGATCTCGATCGGCGGCAGGGCCGAGAAGCCCTCGGCCAGGCGCAAGGTCAGGTGCGCCACGCCCGAGACCTGGCGGCCACCGGCCGCGGCCGGCGCCAGGACCAGGCGATCGGCGATGCCGCCCGCCGCGCCCCGGGCGCCGAAGCCGGCCGGCCGCAGGGCGAGGAGATCCGCAATCCCGCCCCCCGTGTGGCGCTCCCCCGCGGCCACCGGCCGCCCGGCCAAGGCCTCGCCGAAACCGCCGAAGCGGGCATCGCCCGTGCCGGCGGCACCCGACAGCACGGCGGCGAGGCCGAAGGAATCGGCCGCCCCCGCCCCGGCCGCCTTGTCGCCCGCGCCGGCAGACACCGCCCCGATGCGTCCCGCCATGCCGCCCGCGGCACCAAGCGCTCCGGCCGCGACCGTTGCGTGCCGCAGGCGATCCTCGCCGGCCCCGGTCGAGGCCTTGGCGCCGGCCCCGGCGGGGCGGGCGGCGAAGAGGCCGGCCATCCCGCCGGCGACGCCGCGACCGCCGCTCGCCGCCGGCGCCAGCGCGAGCTGCTCGGCGAAGCTGCCCGCGAGAGCCGGAGCGGCGCCGACCGGCTTCCTGAAGAAGTGGAACGACTGCTGCCGCGCCGGCCGAAGCAGCGCATAGGGGTCCGCGTGGAACGCCTGAAGCTCATCCACCGACAGTTCTCGCGCCCACACAGCAGCGTACTCGAACCAGCCGTCGAAATGGTTGTAGCCGGTCGGAGCGCCTGCCTGATGGCCGAGGATCAATTGGCTATCGGAGAGGTTGTTTCCCGTGCTGCTCGACAAAGATGCCTCGAACGCCCCGTCGATGTAGAGCGAATGGCTGTTTATGCCGCTGGTGACGATGGTCGCGTCGTACCACTGCTCCGCCACCGGCCCGGTAAGTCCGTCTACATCCGTGTCGGTGTAGTTGGCGTCCGCGTGGACCTGCCAGAGACCCGTCGATTGATTGAACCCGAAGCCGCGCCCGTAGCGGTATGCGTCGCCATTCTGTCCCAACTGCCCGACATGCTGGCTCGCGGCTACTGAGGAAAAGGCGAGTCGCACGGCCCAGGACATATTGACGAAATTAGACGGCCAGCCCGCGTAGGCGTTGACGGCCGCCCGGAAGCGGAAACCGCGGCCTGATGTCGAAGACATTTTGAGTACCGGCCCACGTTCGCCAAACTCCCACGCTGGGAACGGGGTGCTGGTGCTGATCTGCTCCCAAAACCCGTAACGATCCATCCAGTTCATGCCCCGCTGAGGGATCAGCGGGTTGAACGCCATAAGGTTTGCAGCGAGAGGGTGGCTCTCGTTGATCTCCACGGCCCCTATAGGCTTTCGCCTCGGTTCGATGATTGTCGGGGCGAACAACACGTCAGCCGTCCAGGTTCACGCCATAGAGGCGGTACTTGCAGGTCATATTGACCGAGGACGAGGGAAGCACGACGCCGGTCCGATTGACGACGTAGAGTTTGAAGGTGCCGTTGGGGGCGGAAATGCCGCGGAGCATCCCGGCCTGGGTGGATGTGGCCTTCGTTCGGAACATCATCCTGCCGACCGCATAGAGCGCCGCTGGCAGGTTGGCGGCGGTAGTGGTGTTCTCGTTGTCGGGATAGGAGGTCCCGTCGTCGAGGAGCGGTAGGAGGTAGAAGTCCAGGCCGCCGCCAGTGGTGGGAGAGATGGTGCTCGTCACCATGCGGAACGAGAGGTCCATGAAGGGCCTGCCCGCCGCGTTGTTGATCTCGGTCGCCGTCGAGAGGATGCCCCCGTTGTTCGCCAGAGCATTGAAGTCGGCGGAAGCAAAGGCGTCCGCCCAAGCGGTCGCGCTATCCCATCGGGTCAGACCGGCCATATCAGACCCCCATGAGGGCGATCTTGTCCCAGGCCGCCTGGATCATCGCATCGAGGCCGTCGTCACTGAGGCCCATGCCGGGATTGGACGGATCGGAGACCGCCGCCACGGCGAGATCGGGCGACACCACGAGCATCGCCATGACGAGCGAAGCGGTGGGAAGGCGCCCCTCGATCACGGCCGCCTTCAGGACGTTCCGCGTCGCGTCGTTCGCCGGGTCGCGGGTCGGGTCGATGCCGCCGAGGACGAGCCGGTCCACGATGCGCAGGTGGCAGCGCTTCAGGAAGGCTTGGTTGTCGAGAAGCTGCATTGCGAGGGAGAGCGACATGACTTATCCCCAGATCAGCCAGCCGATGCCGAGGCCGGCGCCGAAGAGGGCGCCGGCCACGGCGAGCGCGCCGAGCAACGCGAGGACAAGGTCCGCCTTCGTAAGGGCGAAGAGCCGGTCGAAGCCGCCGGCCATGATCAGGAAGCCTGCGCCTTCTCGGTCTTTGCCGGCTTCTCGACGACGGCGCCTACGTCGAGCAGCTGCGCGGCCTGCTCGGCATTGAGCTCGATCTCTTCCCCCTCCTGATAGAGGGTGTGGTCGTGGTTGACCGCGCGGGTCGCGATGTAGACCCCGCCGGGTCCGGTGATGCTGGGTTTCTTGGCCACGGGTTGCCTCGCTGCACTGTCCTCGGGGGTGCCGGTGGCGCGAGGGTCGAGTTCGCGCCACCGGCGGGGATCACGGGCGGAGAAGCACCAACGCCCGCGATGGCGACGCCCGGAACCGTCCGGGCATCAGGGATGCCCGAGGCCACCGGCCTCGGGCCTTCAATCACGCGACGGCGTTCTCGAAGAAGTAGGCGACGTCGTTGCAGGCGACGACTTCCTTCACGCTCTCGCCCACGCGGACACGAACGGCGCCGCGCATGCCGACCTTGGTCTCGGGGATCGAGCCGGCCACGCGGGTGCCGAACTGGGCGGTGAAGCCGAAGGTGACCTGGTCCTTCGTCCCCGCTGCGATCGGGTTGCGGTAGATGAGCGCCGCGTGCTTGCCCCAGATCGACCCGCGGGTGAGGGTCTGGCCCTTGACCGCGGTGTTGCGCACGGCGGTGCCGATCACCACCTGGTTAAGGCGGAACAGGCGCGCCACCTGTTCGGGCGTGGCGATGCCCTTGGTGCCGTCGTTGCCGAGCACGGCGGAGACGATCTCGGCATGGGTGGAGAGCTTGGCCCAGGTCGCCTCGCTCACCACCAGCGTGTTCGGGCGGATGACGGGGACGAGGAGCGCGTCGTTGATCGCTGCGATCGGGGTCGAGGAGGCGTGGGACCACTGGGTGGTGCCCGAGAGCGTCACCTTGTTGCCCGACGGATAGGTCGCGGCGGCGAAGGCGAGCGCCGCCGCCCGCACCTCGCGGTCGAGCAAGATCAGGTCGGTGAGCTTCCGTGCCGCGGTGTCGCGCGGATCGTAGCCCGGCGGCGCGTTGGCGAAATCGGCATCCGGCACCACGTCATCGAGGGCGTAGTCGAGGGTGCTGTCCGTCACCTCGTCGAAGCCGAACTCGACCTCGTTCGGCATCGACTTCCGCCCGACGCGTGTATCGGGGATGGTCATGCCCTCTGCCAGGCGGAACTTGTGGTACTTGAACTCCTCCTTGGCGAGCGGTGGATTCATGCGCGGAAAGATGATGTCGGCGATCGGCGGCCGCTCCATGGTGAGCGGGTAGTCCAGCGCGATGCCGGTCAGCACCAGGTCGATGGGGAAAGGCGCGCGGCTCATTCAACTCTCTCCTTTGGGCGGGCCTCAGCCCTGCTTGAAGCCGAAGTCCAGGACGAGCGGGGCGATGTCGCCGGAGGCCTGGGTGGCGACGGGAAAGCCCGCCACGCGGTTGTTGACGCCGGCCGAAGGGGCCGAGGCCACCGCCTTGCCGTCGGCATCCGAGGTGACGAAGTCGCCGCGGTTGACGGTGCCGCCGAACTCCACCTCCGGCATCCCGCCATGGGCGACGTCGACCCGCTGGCCCGAGGTGGCGCCGCCCGGCTGCGTGCAGACGCCGATGATGAAATCGGTGGCGGCGGCGGCCTGGACCACGGTGCGGTCGGCGGAGAACTTCATGAAGCGGCCGTAGGCGATGGTGCCGCCGGCCGTGTAGGACTTGGTGAAACCGGGGTTCATCTCGCTCCCTCTCCCTTACGCCCGCGCCCGGCGATAGCGGCGCGCCGCTTCGGCGGAATCGATCTCGCCCTCGCCGGCGGCCTTGGCCTCGGCGCGGATCTTGGCCAGCGCCCGGCCGATATCCTCGCCCGCGCCGGCCGCGGCATGGTCGATGCCCTCTTCCGCGCCCGGCGCACCGGCCTGGCCGAGCGGCACGCGGGGGGCGAGGCCGGCGAGGAACTTCGCCAGCGCTGCCTTGGCCTTCGCCTCGGGACCGTCGGCCGCGAAGTCGTAGGTGCCGCCGCCGAACCCGGCGAAGGCCGCCAGCAGGCCTTCCTTCTCGGCCGGCAGGATGCGGCCCTCGCCGACCAGGCGGTCGACCAGTGCGGTGTCGGCGGCCCGGAGCTGTTCGGCCTTCCGGGCGGCGAACTCGACACGCTCGCGGTCCAGCTTCTCCCGCTCGGCTTTCAGCTCGGCATCCCGCCGGGCGATATCTTCAGCGTTCACGTCACTGCCTCCGTGGTCGGACGTTTTTTCGGTTCCAGGTGAGGGCGTCGGGGGTGCCGCCGGCTTTCCAGGGGCCGGGGCGGCGAAGCTCGCGGGCGCGGCGGCGGGCGCATCGGCCTCGCGCAGCCTGACGGCGGCGTTCGATAGGCTTTCGATCTCCCAGTTGGGCGCGACCCGGTCGGCCGCCTCCTGGCCCTTCTCGGCCAGCACCCATTCGCGGAAGCTGCGGAACATGCGTGCCGCGGCATCGAAGCCGGCGGCGATCGACCAGGGTTCGACGGCGCCGAAATTCATCGTGGCGCGGGTCAGCGGCAGGTCGGCGAAGGCGATGACATCGGCCTCGGGGTCGGCGAACTCGACCGGCTTCAATCCGTGCACCGCCGGGGCATGCGCGCCGAGGAAGCCGACATGGCGGAGCTGGAAGGTCCCGGGCTTCGGATTGCCCTTCGCCTCGGGGGGCCAGAAGCTCGCCGACACCTTCTTGTAGGCGCCGGCCTTCACCGCCGCGGCGAAATCGGCATTCACCTGCTCGACCGTGCCGACCAGCTTGCCGTCCTCGACCGCCAGGCCGGTGATCCAGCCGAAGGCCGGGTCGTTCGTCTTCGGGTGGCCCACGACGATCGGCGCCATGAAGGTGGCGGGGTCGTAGCCCTCGGCGATGGCCTCCAGCTCGGCCGCCGACCAGGCGCGCGTCTGACCGTTCGCCGCCGTATGGGTGCCGGCGGCGAAGATCTCGATCCGCCGGGGCGTGCTGTCCGGGGTGGTCTGGGGGGCGGCCGTGGTCATGGGCCGCGACGCTAGGGGGGCGATGGGGGTGCCGGCGTCCGGGAACGCGTTCCCGGACGTTTCCGCCCAGGGACGCGTCGGCTGAGGGTGCCGCCCCGGTCCGGATGCTCCGGCCGGATCGGGTCCGATCCGGCCCTAGTTCCAGCCCGGAAACGATACCCGGAACGCTGCGGGCCGCAATAGGGGGTGTGGCGGGGGGCCGGAAGGCCCTTCCCGTCGATTTCGAAGGGGTCTGGAAAGGGGTCGGTTCCCCCGGCCGCTAGGACGGGGCTTGGAAGCGGCGCTCAGGCCCTGGCGGGGCGGATTTCAGAGGGGGTCGGCAAGGCGCGCCTTGCTGCCTCTCGGATGATCAGGAGCGCCCGTCGGGCGACGGGCGCTCCCTCTCACCTCAGCAGCAGTCGCCCGGGCAGCAGGGTTCGCCGCAACAGGCGAAGGCCGGCGCGGCCGTGGCGGTGACGGCGAAGAGCGCGAAGAAGGCGCTCAGGATCAATTTTCTCATCTCATCCACTCCGTTGGGTTGTTCGATCCGTTCAACTGACGAGCGAATCACTGCGGGGCGGTGGGGCGAGAACTGCCGGGAAATAGTCCGGGGGCAGCATGTCCGCGCGCGAATGCCAGGCCTGCGGGGATGCGGGTACGGGACGCGAATCGGCGGCGGGGAGCATCTGGCCGTCGCAGGCTACGGGGCAGGCGGCGATCGCGACACCACAGCCGAGGTCGCAGCAGAGGCAGGGTTCGCCGGCGAGCGGCACCGCCCGGGTCTCGGCAAAGCGGGCGAAGCCGCCGGCCAGGGCCAGGAGGAAGACGACGAGCGCGGCCAAGCGACGGGTGGCGGTCATGCCGGAGCATCCTCGGGCCTGACCGTGCCGGGATCAACCCTCGCCGCGTCCAGGATGCTCCGTGCGGCGGAGAAGAGATCGGGCCGGTCGCGATAGCCCGCAATGACCGAGAAGGCGAAGCGGTAGTCGTCGGGCGTTCCGACGAAGCGGAAGGCCGCCTCCCCGGCCGTGGTTCGCCGGATACAGCCCGAGGCTGTGAGGATCATGACCGCCAAGTCTCGATCCGTCATTCGATCGAGCCCACCGCCGGATACTTCGCTCCCCATCGCCGGCCTCATTTCCCACCCGGAGCCATACTGGCCTCGATCATACAAATTAAAACAAACTGGGCGGCGGGCATAGGCCCTGCGACCTCAACCTTACGATCAGACCGGCGAATGCTCCGGGACCACAGGCGGTGGCAGCGGTTCGGGCTCCGCTCTGTCGAGCCAGGCGCGGACAGCCGCGTCCAGCCCCGGCCTGTCGTCATGGGCGAGCACCAAACGCTTCACGAAGCCCGGATCGCCGCCTCGCAGGCGGTAAACCTTGGCAGGGGACCCAGATTCCTGCCGGAGACAGGCGGCGACGGTCAGCAGGAAAAGGGCCAGCTCTTCATCTGGAACCGGCAAGGACATGAGCGCTGGGACTGCTTCCGACATCCCGTATCTCCGCGAGGGCGAGGAGCACGGTATCGGGCGATCCCTTCCGATCTGACAACTTTCCTGCCCGCGGCATAGGCCGTCCCGCCGCTCACCGCGGACCGCCCCCCCGAAACACCGCCTCCAGGTGATCCAGGTAGACGGCCGCCGCTTCGTCCAGATCCTCGACCGACAGGCCGATGAAGGGCCGGGCAGGCAGGTTGATCTCGGGCCGGCCGAACTGATGAGCGGCGGCATAGATGCGGTTGACCCCGAAGCGGAGCACCTCGCCCTCGACCTGGTAGTGGAGGCTGCCGAACAGCAGGCCCGAGCGTTGCAGGATCTTCCGGTTGCCCCGGCCCGAGGCCTTCCGCTTCGCATAGGCGGGCGAGAGCGGCGCCCAGGGCGAACCGTCGGGGGCCTGCTCGCGGGCGAAGCGCTCCTGATGGGAATTGACCAGGTGCTCGCCGAAATCGGCATGCGCCGCCGGGATGGCGGTGCGGTCGGCGGCGGCGAGGCGCCGGAGCGCGTCGATCGCGGGCCGCAGGTCGACCTCGACCTTGACGGAAACACCACTCACGGCCATTTTCCCGTCATCTGGCTTGGCTGGGGCCGCGCCCCAACAACGGCCAAAGCGTAGAGGCGCAGCGGGCACGGCCGCTGGCGGCCACACCCTTCGCTCATGACGAACCGTCCCCAGGCTCCGGCCCGCTTTCTCGCTGCGGCCAGGGCCACGCGAGCCGGCCATAGCGCATGCGCCCGTTCTGCTTCAGGTCGGAGAACTGGGTGATGGTGAGCGCGACGGGCTTTCCATGCGTGGTGTCCACCGCGACGCCGAGCGAGCGGCCCTTGTCGAGCTGATAGGCGACGGAATAGCGGCGCACCAGCACCACCTTGCCGTCGTCCTGGCGGAAGAAGCCGAACCAGATCTCCATGGGCCTGGTAATCACGTCCGGCACCAGCGGCAGATAGGGCGATCGGGTCGACCGGTCCTTCACACTGTCGTCGAGGAAGTGGTCCAGCAGATCCTGTCCCACCTCGACGCTCTCCCCCATGGGATCGGTGTAGAGGCCCTTGGGCAGCGCCGCCTCCAGCTCGGCCGGCGAACGCACCACGGTGCCCAGCGGCACCGGTGGCGGCCTAGGGGTGAGCTTCGCCGGCAGCCACGGATACTCGGGCGGCCGCTTCCCCGGCAGCTCGATGCGCTTCTTCTCGAACTCGCCCGGCCTGCCGTTCGCCGCCTCGCCCGGGTTGTGCTCCCAGCCCCTGTCGATTCCGGCGGTGCTGTCCGGGTCGGTCGGCGCCGTGTCCGGTCCCGTCTTCCCCAGGCGGGCGAGGTCGCGCGGGCCGAGGCTCTGGACGAAGCACTGGCAGCCCCAGCCGTTGGGCGGGTAATGCGTCCGCCACCAGGGATCGTCGTGCGCCAGGACGGTTCCGTCCCAGGCCCGGTGGTGAGGGCGCGGATGCGCCACCGCATCGTTGTGGCGATAGCGCCAGAAGGGCCGGCGGCGGACCACGGCCGGGTCGGACATCTGCCGGTGGCGGCCCACCGCATGCGCGGTGCGCAGGTTGGTCTCGTAGATCACCCGGGTGCGCCAGTTGCGCCCGCCGTTATAGGCCCAGCCGGTCTTCGCCACGGTCTCGTCGAACCGCTTCCTGAAGGCTTCCAGCGTCGTGCCCTCGGCGATGGCCTCGTCGATCGCCGCCCGCAGGTCCGACAGCAGGTCGTCCCGCGCCGCCCCGGCCACGACGAAGGCGCGGGCATGCATCGCGCCTTCGAGATCCTTCCAGGTCCGGGTGGGCAGCGTGGTCTTCTGGCGGAAGAACTCGATCGCCTGGCGGTTGGGAAGGCCGCTCCACTCGGCTTCGAAGGTCACGCGAAGGGCCTTCCCACGGCCGGCGCCGGATTATTCGTCACGGCGGTCTTCCAGCACTTCGATCGCCAGTTCCAAGGCGGTGATCAGATCGTCGATCTCCTCGTCCGCGTACTGGGCGATCAGGTCGCCGAGCGCTTCCTCGAAGCTCTTCTCCATCACATCCCCCTTTCCGCTTCCAGCACGCCGGCACCGGCGGCCACCCCTAAGGCCTCCTCCATTACCGCGCCCATGGCGGTGGCGTCGAGCCGGGGCGCGAGTCTCAGCAACTCGTCCCGCGCCTCTTCCAGGCTGCCGGAATGCTCCAGCACCTCGCGGATCCTTGCCACCCATCCGGCCACGATCCGGTCGGCGGCCGGGGCCAGTCGCTCGGAAAGAATGTCGACCGCATCCGGTGGTGCTGCGGCGAATTCCGGCGCGGCGTCGCCAGGGGGGCGCCCGCCGCCGACGCGCGGCGGCGCGGCCGGCCTGGCCTTCTTCCAGTGGGGACCGTAGGTCTCCTTCACGTAGGATTCCTCCGGCTCGAACCCGAGCGCCTTCACCTTCTGGTCCTTCTCGGCCCGCTGGCCCAGATCCTCCTCCGGTTCGACCAGGCGGCGCAGCCGTGGCGCGGCAACATCGGCGCCGAAGTTCCAGTCGGTCCACCAGCGCGCCGGCCCGCGGTTGAAGCTGCCGCAGACCAGATCGGCGTCCGCCTTCGCCACCCACAGGCCGACATCCATATGGACCTCGCCCTGAGCGCGGGAGGAGCCGTCGTCGGTCGTCATGGTCTGGCTGAGCACCACCTTCGCGATGGCGGCATCCATGTACTCCGGCAACCGGTCGAAATCGCCGCCCATCGCGCGGGATGACTCGAGCAATTCCAGCGTCATCCCCTCGGGAATGGCGATGCCGGCATCCATCGCGGCCGCCTTGGCCGCGGCCAGCGCCCTCTGGCGTTCGGCCGGATCGGCGTTCGGTCCATGCTTCGCCACCACCGTGGGGCCGGCGAACTTCTCCATGAAGGCGAGCCAGGACTTGATGCCCGCCTTCTTGAAATAGACCGGCCAGTAGAGCCAGTGCGCCAGGCCGAGACCGTAGGGTTCGTCGTCGTTGTCCGCGCCTGTCTCGAAGGTCCAGAACTTCCGCTCCGGCATGATCTCGCCGAGTTGCCGGGTCATGGTGAGGAGACGCAGCCGCCGGTCGGTATCGAAGGCGAAGCGGCGGCGGTTGCGCACCAGGACATCGGCGAGGGCGAAGCGGCCGGCACGCGGCACCCAGATGCATTCGCCGACGGCGCGTCCCCAGAAGACCCCGTAGAGCATGCGGTCGGTGATGCGGTCGAGATCGAGCTGCAGCAGGTCCTGCTCCAGGGCTTGCGCGGCCTCGGCCGCCGCCGGACTGTCGTCGCCCGATTCGACCACCCATTCCTTCGACACGACCGCCGACCGGCGCTGCTGGAACGTGGCCTTGACCTGGTCGTCGGACAGGATGTCCTCGTAGATCTGCCAGTTCATGCCGCGGGCGCGGAGCAACCGGTCGCGCGGCTGCAGCAGCGGCCCCAGCCAGGGCTCGGTGATGTCGCGGCCGTTGCCGGTCGTGGCGATCTCTTCGAAAGACGGCGGTGCGATGCTGAGCTTGAGGGCCATCATGCGTATCCGGTCATGTCGATGTCGCGGCCGAAGCGGCCGCCGCCATCTTCCTCGAACGGCTCTCCGTCCCGCCACGCACCGGCCGCGGCGCGCTGCTCGCCACTGGCGAGAAAGTCGACCGGCACCCGGCCGGTGCCCGCGGCGGTACAGGCGAGGAAGCAGGCCCAGGTGCGGTCGGCGTGGCTGCCGTTCTGGCGCGGGGCGAGGAAGCGAACGTTTCCCGCCGGTCCCACCACCTTGACCAGACTGTGCAGATCCGCCCGCAGAAGCGGTTGCCCTTCGGGGATGCGTATCTTGCGGTCCTCGAAGCGCTGCTTGCCCTCGGTCGCCATCGCGAGCTTCGCCGGCATGGTGAAGTGGATGCCTTCGACACGGGTGGAGCCCCACCGGTTCTTCGCGTCCTCGACCGGCTTTTCGCCCATGCCGGACTGGTCCATGCAGAGGCGCCCGACCCGGTAGCGGGTGAACAGATCCTCCATGATCGCGTCCTGCTCGGCGAAACTCGCCCGCCGCCGCTCGACGATCTCGCGCGTCCACAGCACATCGCCCACCTCTTCGACCACCCAGGCGACCCAGAGGTCGCCGCCGCCGGCGGCGATGTCGTTGCCGATGAAACAGAACCCGCCCTGGTAGAGTTCGGGCCGCCCGGCATTCTCGTCCTCCACCGCGGAGATCAGGTCGTAGGGCAGCCAGGCGGTGGCCTCGTCCAGCCATTCGAGCAGGAATTCCTGCCGCCAGGCGTCCTCGTCCGCCAGGGCGACCCGCAGCTCCTCGGCGTCGCGCGGCAGCCCGTCGGCGATGGCGCGGTGGATGTCGACGACGTGGCGGGACCAGATCGCGTCCTTCCCCGTCATCAGCTCATAGAACTTGTTGGCCTTGCCGTTCGGCGTCGAGGTGATGCGCAGGCGATGCCCGGCGGAGATGACCGGGAACAGCGCCTTCCAGATCGCGTGGCTATCCTTGTGGAAGGCGAATTCGTCGAGGAAGACCGAGGCCGAGAAACCGCGGGCGGTGTCCGGGTTGGCCGGCAGCGCGGTGATGCGTGAGCCGTGCGGCAGCGCCACCTCGAACTGCCGGTAGGTGGTGCCGTTGAACTCCACCTCGCCGTCGAAGGCCTCGAAGCCCATCTCATAGGCCTTGCAATGCCGCTTGATGCCCTCGTCCATGGCCTCCTTCGCCTGGCGCTCGCCGCGCGACAGAATGACCCAGCGCTGGGCGCGTTCCTGGACCATCTTCTCGAAACAGTCGTCGGTGATTTCGAGCGTGGTGGTGAAGGTCTTGCCGGTCTGGCGAGCGAACATGCCGATCTTGAAGCGCGCCTTGTCGGCCAGCCAGTCGCGCTGATAGCGGTAGAGGAGGCCTCCGCTCATGGCCTGATCGCCGGAGGCAGCGCGCCGCTCATGCCGGCAGCCCATAGACTTCGCGGATCTTCGCCAGCACCTCGGCGCCGATGGCGCGGCCGGCGCCCCTCTGCCCGTCTACGACCTGCCTGACCGCCTTCTCGGCCTTGCGCGCCAGCTCCTCGCGGATCTCCGCCTGCAGCCTCACGTGATCGCGCGAGGCGAGCGAGAGCTGGCGCACGGTGGTGGCGAGCGCGCGCAGGTCCTTGACGCCGATGCCGGGGCCGTCCTCACCCTCCGCGGCGATCACCGCCGTCTGCAGCCGGAACAGGATGGTATGCAGCTGCTCGATCAGCATGGGCGAGATGTCGGCTTCCTCGCCCAGTTCCGCCGCCATGGCGCGGGCGATCTCGCGCTTCTCGCGCAGCGCCTTCGCCACCTTCTCGAAATCCGACCCGTAGCGGTGCAGCGCCGAGCGCGAGACGTCGCCGCCGCGTTCGCGCAGCCAGGCGTGCAGCTCGTCATAGGTGAGGCGCCCGGCCGTCATCAGCCGGTGCAGCTCGTCCAGGATCTCCGGCGGCAGCCGCCTGACCGAGGACTTGCGTCCCATCGTCCTATCCCCGCTCGCCCGGGCTCGGCCGCTTCACGCCCGGAACCGTGGCCCGTCCCTTGGCCACTTCGAGGCCGCGATCGGTGAGCGTCGGGATAATGAGGTTGGTTTCGCCGTAGCGCCGGATGGTGACGAGGGCCGCCTCGCCCAGCCAGGCGATCTCCGCTTCCACCTCGGTGCGGGATGCCGGCACGCCGACGGCATCGGCGCCTTCCTGCAGGAGCGAGGCGTTCAGCGTGTAGTCCGGCATCTCGGCCAGCAGGCGCAACATGGCGAGCCGCAGGTGCTCGCGCTTCTTCTCGGCATAGGCGTGGCTCATTTGCGATCCCCGGAGAGGAGGTGATCCTCATGGCGGTTGACCATCGTCTCGACCCGCTCCATCAGGCCGCCGAACCCTTCGAGCTTCGCCTGCACCGCCGTGACGGTGCCGTTCAGCCGCTCGACAGAGAGCGCCAGGCGGTGCAGTTCCTGGACCTCGGGAATGGCCTTCAGCCCCGCCTCGATCCGGACCAGGGTCTGTTCGATCAGGTTGATGCGCCCGTGCAGCGTGGCGACGGCGGTGGCGGCGTCCTTCTGGTCGCCGTCGTACTCGGTCTTGGAAACGAAGGTGCCCTTCAGCCAGAAGACCACCACGACCGCCACCAGCCCGCCCAGCCCGCCGACGACGTTGAGGAAGTCGGCCACCTGGCCCCAGTCCACCTGGCCCATCAGCGGCCGCCTTTCGTGAAGAGCTTGCCCGCCGCTCCGCCGGCGAGACCGGCGAAGGCGGCCGCGGTGCCGCCGGCCCGCTCGCCTGCCCTGATGCGGCGTTCGCGCCCGCGGTGCCAGGAGGCGATGCCGAGGATGGCGCCCGGGATGGCGAAGAGCATCGAGAGCGCGGAGACCAGCTCGGGGATGGCGTTCCAGACCTCGGCATCGCGGTTCCAGATCGCCTGCCAGGCCAGGACGAAGATGAAGACCACGGCCACGAAGAAGGCGACCGCCGAGGTGAAACCCCAGAACGGGCGCCAGGCCGAGACCCACCATTTGTCGGAGGCCGCCTCCGCCCGCATGGTGGCATTGACGCTCTCGATCCGCGCGGTCTCGGCCGCCAGCTCGTTGCCGACCTGCTGGACCAGAAGGCGTTCCATCTCGGCCTCGTGGGTCAGCTCCAGGGTGCGCAGCTTCAGCGCGGCTTCCGGATCGGCCTGGAGCGCTTGCGCCACCGCGCCGGGCGAGGCCTCGACGCCCAGCGCCTTCGCGACCAGGCCGCCGACCACGCCGCCGGCCGGCCCGCCCAACAGCGTGCCAACCAGGGGCGCGGCGCCCCCGATCGTTTCCTTCAGGTCGGACCAGTTCATGCTCAGGCGGCCTTCACGCCCGCGGCCGTGTCGGGGATGTCGCAAACATCCAGCGACGCGCGCCGGCCGGCCATCAGCCCCTGCAGGGCGGAGAAGTCCGCATCGCGCAGCCGGATGCAGCCCTTGGTCGCGACCAGGTCGCCGTCGCCCCGGCCGGCATGGATGCCCAGACCCGTGCGGCCGTTCTGAAGCGCCTTCCAGGCGTCGCCGCTCGCCCCCTGCATGGGTATCCAGGCGGCGCCGATGCCCGGCGTGACCTGCCGGCGCACCACCACCGCGACCGGCTGATAGCCGCCGGCGGGCGTGTCGCCATAGGGCCTCGTCGGGTCGCGCGACGGGTTGCCGTTCAGCGCGGCGGCGGTGTCGTCCGCCTTGCCGCGCGCGGGTACGTCGAGCAGCAGAGCGTCGTCCTCGTAGAGGCGGAGACGGCCTTCCTTCCAGCGGTTGACGGGAAGGCTGACGGCGATGCGAAGCATGAGGGGACCCCGGCGGCGACGAACGGTTGTGCGGGGTCGACACTGCCCTCCGGGCAGTGATGGCGCGGATCGGAACGCGATCCTAGACGGCGCTCGAAAAGAGGCGCTGGGGAGGCTAGATCAACGGGGGCTATGCGGCAATGCTGCCC
>VFQQ010000719.1_pt1 | contig 58404 bp, 49 predicted proteins | sample 3512341 | NCBI WGS metagenome assembly VFQQ01 (sample SAMN10412373, study PRJNA504923) | tailings metagenome | isolation source: Relicate 2 Philex TSF1 revegetated site | place: Philippines: Tuba, Benguet | collected 2017-08-29 | reverse complement strand
CACCTGAAACGCACGAACCTCAAACCGCGGCGCGGCCTGCAACGCCTCCTCGGCCCAGGCCGTCCCCGTCGCCAATCCCGCGCCGCTCAGAGCGAACGACGTCGCCAAGGCGGCCCGGGAGACGCTCGCGCCGCCCCATCGATCCAATCCGAACATCAAGCCCCCAGGCGTCGCTTCGTGGCGCGAACCGAGGCGACGACGAGGGTGCCGCCCAGATCAGCGGGGAGAGCTCTGTCCGGAAACGGGTGAATCGGTCAACAACTAGACAATAGAATAGGTCGTAATGGCTTGATTTTGTCCCAGCGCGTCGCGAATTGTCTCAGTATTGTGAAACGAAAATTCGAACACGCATTTACCAGTAGGCCGCAAAAATACGCAACCAGGTCGAATAAATACGCCACTATCGCGCAGGTTATCCCGAAATTGACCTTCAAATAGCTGGAGCGACGACATCGCCCCGCCCCTACAGGAAGCGCGACCTAGCCCAGCGCGCGCACGGCCCGCGCCCTTGCGTCCGCGGGAGGCTCTCCGTAACGGCCGATGTAGGCGCGCGCGAAGGCCGCCCCGCTCGTGAACCCGTAGTCCGCGGCCATCCTGCCGACCGACCGGCTGTCCCGGCCGCTGCAGAGACTGCGATGGGCCGCCTCCAGCCGCACCTCGCGAACGAAGGCCGCCGGAGTCATGCCGAGATAGGTTCTGGCCTGACGATGCAGGGTCTTCAGCGTCATGCCGGCCTGCGACGCGACCTTGCCAGGCGAGCAGTCCGTCGCCGGATGAGCCAGAATGAAGTCCGTCGCCCGCTTCAGCGACAGGCTGACCTCCCAGATGTCGCCGATCGCCCGGTCGGCGACCGCCAGCCCATCGATCAGCAGGGCGCGGACCTCGTCCTCGGAGGCTCGGCCGATGGCCGACGCGAGAGACGCGTCGCAGGCGACCAGCGTCGCGGCATGGCGCAAGCGCTTCGGCGTCCGAAATCGCGCCATGAGCGCCGCCTGCCATTGGTTCCGGCAGAGCATGGCGGCCGTCGAAGGCTCGCCCCCGGCGGCCTCCGATGAAAGGAAGACGCGCCCGGGCCGTGAAATGACGATCGCCCGACCGACCTCGACGCGCCGGGAAAAGCCGTCTCCCCGCACCTCGAACGCCTCGCGCGCCGCCAGGAGCAACAGCCGGTCGACCGCGACCCTCATGGAGCCCCGTTCGGCCGAGGGCGCGACGCCCGCCGATTGCGACGGGGCCGCCCCGCTCCAGCCTCCGGCCGGGCCGGCCAATTGCGACGGTCCGGACGCCTGTTCGATCACGCTCATCGCGCTCCCCTTTTCCGGGAGACAATCGGCCGACCGGCCGACGCAATGTTTTCTTCGGCCTCGACGCCGCTTCAGGCGAGAACGACCACCCCGCCGGGCAGCCGGGTGACGCGGGCCCCGAACGCCGACCGGACCTGATCGAAGATCTCGTCGATCTGGGTCACGTAGAAGGTGCCCGTGACGGGCTGGTTCGCCAGCCGGTCGTCCGCCAGGACGATGCGGCCCGGACGATAGCGGTTGATCTCGGCCACCACGTTGCGCAGCGGCTCGCGCTGGAACACCAGCACGCCGCGGCGCCAGGCCGTCGCCACCGCCGTATCGACGACCGACAAGGTCACCGCGCGAGCGCCGCCGTAGGTCAGCCGGCTCCCCGGGGGCACCCGATGGCGGCCGCCGGCCGCTTCGACCAGGACCGAGCCCTCCAGGCAGGTCACGGCCACCTCCGCCTCGTCGCACCGCAGACCGAAGCGCGCCGCCCGGGCGATCGTTCGCCCGTCGCCGGCCAGAACCACCAGGGGGGGCGCATCGGGGCCGAGCCCAGACGTCATCAGCACCTCGCCGGACAGCAGCTCCACGCCGTTGAGGCCCAGGCCCGGCCGTCGCGACAGGCGGGTCAGGGTGTTGAGCTCGGCGGACACGCCGTCCGCCAGCGCCACCACCCGCCGCTCGCCCTTGGCGGTGGCGAAATCGACCGCGGCGTCTTGCGACCAGAGTTGGAAAGCTCGCCCGCCGGCGAACACCGCGAGCCCGGCGACCGAGGCCGCCAACGCCCCGGTCATGACCCGACGTCGATCGAGGCCCTGCCCGCGGCCCTCCGTCGACGAACCGTCGAGATCGGCGCTCGACGCCTCGGCCCGCATTTCCGTCGCCGCGCCGCGCACCAGCCCGTACAGCCGGACCGCCTCGCGGAAGGCGGCCTCATGCGCCGCGCTGCGGCCGCGCCAGAGACGCAGGGCCTGCAGGTCGCCGCGCGTCGCCGCGCCGGACGACATCAGCAGCACCCACGCGTCGCCTTCGCGCTGCACCGCCTCATGCGCCGCCAACTGGTCGCCTCGGTCAGTCATCGTTTCCCTTGGGCGTGTCCGGACGCGAACGCCCCCGCCTCCTAAGACATTTCATGATCGACCCTGCGCAAATGAATCTCGCGCTTGGACGCGAGCTTCCGCCGGATCTGCTCCAGCGCCTGCTGAATTTCGTGCTGCACCGTCCGCACCGCGATGCCGTGACGCACGGCGAGTTCGGCGACGGGAACCTCGTCCAGCCAGGCCCCCACCAGCAGCGCGCGGCGACGTTCCGGCAGGGTCGCGAGGGCGCGCTTCACCCGCGCCATCTCTGACGCCGCTTCCAGCGCCGGGGCCGGGTTCTGCCCTTCGTCGGGGATGTCGAGCACGGCCCTGACATCCTCCATGCTCAGCAGACGCTGATCGCGAAGACGTCGGTTGGCGGCCAGATTGCTCGCCATCCTCAGGACATAGGCCGCCGGCCGCCTCACCTCGCCGGCCACCTCGGCGCGTTCGAGCCGGACGAAGGCGTCGTGCAGGGCGTCCTCGGCGAGTTCCACGGACCCCAGCCGAAACCTCAGGCGGGATCGCAGATCGTCGTAGCGCTCCATGATGAAGTTGCGGAGCGATGCACGCGTCGCCTCGCTCATGGTCGGCCGCCCGAACTCATCCGCGCCCCAGCACCGCCGGCGCCGAGAACGCGATCGGCAGCATGACGTCCATGGAGTCCGGCAGGATCGCCGGGATCAGGGGAAGCGGCTGGGCGCGCCGCACGGTGTCCATCGCCGCCTCGTCGAGCACGGCGTAGCCCGAACTGCTCTCCACCCAGACCTCTCGCACCCTGCCGTCGCGCTGCAGGACGAACCCGACCCGAACAACGCCCTCCAGACGCCCTCGTCGTCCGGCGTCGGGATAGAACTGATAGGGTCTGATGTGGGCCAGCAGACGGCGCTGGTAGTCCAGATAGTCGCCCCCGGACATGTAGGACGCCTCGGCCGGCGCCGCCTCGGCCCGGTCGGCGGATTCAGGAGGCGACGCCTCCCCGCCAGACTCGGGTCGGGCGGCGCCCCCTCCGCCGGCCGCAGCGTCCGCCACGGTTTCCATCTGCTTCCCCGCATCCGAGACGGCGGCGAAATCCCGGGCGGGGCTCCGCACCAGGCGCACCTCGAACATCTGGGGCTCCTCGGTCACGCCGACAGACATGGGCCGAGCCGCCACGTGCAGCGCCAGCACGCCCAGCAGGACCACATGGAACGCAACCGACACGACGCCGGCTATGAGCTTGTGCTGCGACATTGGATGCTCGGCGGCCCCAGCCCCCTCACCACGAGGCTCCGAGCACAGGCCTCTATACAGCGCGAAAAGCGACTGTTCCGTGACGGTCGCGAGGGCCGTTTCTAGCGGACGATGAACTCGATGCGCAGGGGCTGGGGCAAGGTCTCCGGCGGCCGCTCGCCGACCTGGACGCCTTCGATCCGGGCCCGAAACGCCGCATCCAACGCCGGTGACCGGGACGCCTCGATCGGCTCGGTTCGGACGATCCGCCCATCCGGCGCCACCCACAGGCGCAGGCTGATGCGATACCCTCCCTTGAGTGCGGCGGCCTCGGCCTGCAGCGCTTCGGTGACGTCGCGCTGAACACGCCGCACATAGGCCAGCGAGCGCTCGTCAGGCCGCGAGGCGCCCAGGAGCGGCGGCGCCTGCACCCGAAGCGTTTCCAGAGTCATGTCCGCGGGCATGGCCGGCGCGATGACCACCGAGCCTCCCGCCATGAAACGGGCGCGCAGCCCGGTCCCCTCCAGCAACCGCATGAGAAGCTCGCGGGGCGGATAGCGGCCGACCACCGCAGCGGAGCGCCGCCCCGCGGTCAGGTTGCTGTCGTAGAGCATCTGCACGCCGCTGATCCGGGAGAAGCGGGCCAGGGCCGCGTCGAGCGGCTCCGCCGCCATCTGCACCGTCATCGGCTCGCCGACATCGCCCGACGACTGGGCGCCCGACGACTGGGCGCTCGCCGCCGAAGCGAACAGCAGGGCGACGAGCAGGACCATAGAGACGATCCGTCTCCCTCCGGCATCGGGCGCCCCGTGATGGCGACATTCAGGACACACCGATCCGCCGGCCTCCAGCCGCTCGTTCCCAGCAAGACCATCGCCACCTGTAGTTCAGGAAAACGATAGTTTGGATTACTACCATGGCGAGCCTGCGTCGCCGGACCAGATTCGGCGACGTCCAACAGAACTTTCGCGGGGAAGATCGTGGCCAAACGCGCCCAGACAGAACCTGGTCCGTCAACCGCGGTGCAACTCGGCACCAAGCTCACGCCATCGCAGAGACGAGCCCGCAACACCTTCGAGGCGGTCCTGACGGCCGCGGGGCAGTTGCTGAGCGATGTGGGCTTCGAGCGCCTTTCAACGAACCTGGTCTGTGAACGCGCGGGCATGACCCCGCCGGCGCTCTACCGCTATTTCCCCAACAAGTACGCCATCCTGGGCGAGCTCGCCCGACGCCTGATGGAGGCGCAGGACGAAGCCGTGTTCGTCTGGCTCCAGGCCGGCGGGCTGGAAGCCGCCAGCCTCGAGGAAGGCGTCGCCAAGAATTGCGATATTCAGCGGCAGGTCAACGAGATCACCCGCCAGATGCCGGGCGGCGTCTGGATCATGCGGGCCATCCGGGCGATCCCGCTGCTGCGCGACATTCGGATCGAGTCCCGGGACAAGGTCGCCAAGCAGATCAGCGAGAGCCTCGCCGAAATCTACCCCGACGTCCCGGCCACGGAACTCTACCGCTCGGCGCGGCTGACCACCGAGGTGATGTACGCCGCCACCGAGATGGTGCTCGAAGAGCCGGACCAGGACGAGAACCGGATCAACGAGGACGTCTGCTGGATGGTCGCCCTGCACTATCAGCGCCTCGCCCGCCAGTACGCGAAAGCCTAGACCGAGAGGGCGTCCGCCGCGCGTCGGCGTGACAGCGCCGTCACGATCCCGATGAACAGGGCCAGCGCCGCGATCAGGCATCCGGCGGCCAGCGTCATGGCTCCCGCCGCGTTGGCGTCGCCGACCAGGAGGGAGGCGGCCAGCGGCCCCGCGCTGCTGCCGAGGAGCTGCGCCGAGCCAAGCTGCATGGCGGCCCGACGGGTCGGGTCGATCTTGATCAGCAGCACGGTGTGGAACGGCATTACGAACACCCACAGGAAGCCGTAGACCGCGAACAGGCCGACGAAGAGCCCGGCGTGGTGCGCCTGCGACAGCGCGGCGACCAGGGCCAGGTTCACGAGCCCCACGCCGATCAGCACCTGTCCGACCTTGAGCCGTTCGCCAAGGAAGGTCGCGGCGAGACCACCGAGAAGCTGCATGGCCAGAGCGGCCGCCACGGCGTTGTGCGCCACCCGCGCCTCCAGCCCGATCGAGCCCGCCAGCGGCTCCAGATAGACCCAGATGGCGACGATGTACGCCATATGCAGGAAGACGGCGGCCAGGCCGGCCCAGGCGAATCCGCTGATCGCGGCCTTGCCCTTCCGGGCCTTCGGCAGCAGGGGATAACGCCTCGGCGCGCCGAGCACCGCAACGGCCGCGGTCACCGAGATGACGGCCAGCGCGATCAGCGCGCCGTCGACGCCGAACGACGGGATCACCAGCAGCGGCAACAGCCAGGCCAGGGCCAGTTGGGCGACGGTCTGGACCGTGGCGAACACCGCCGCCTGCCATTCCGGCCGGGCCGAGCGGGTGATCATCCCGACCGTCGACCACAGCATGACGCCCGCAGCCAGGCCGGTCAGCGTCCGCACTCCGATCAGCGCGCCGTCCGAAACCCATAAACTCGCGACGTTCAGCGCCGCGTGGATCAGACAGGCGACAACCAGTTTCAGCTGCAGATTGGTCGGTCTGAGGAAGGCGGCGGCCAGACCGCAGGCCACACCGAGCGCCAGCAGTTCGCCGGTCGCGGCGAGCCCGATCTCGGCGACCGACAGCCTGCCCTCCTCCGCCAACCCGCCCAGGATCACCGGTTGCAGCCCCGCGATCAGCAGGGATACGACGCCGACATAGAGCACGGAGATGTTCAGCGGCTGCGCCGTCGTCGGCGTAGTGGGAACCTCGCTCATGACTTCTGACCGTAGGAGCGGAACTTGGTCATGATCTCGGCCATCTGCTCGTCCGAGAGCAGCTGCGGCCCGCCGATGGCCAGGCAGCCGTAGTAGACGGCGGCCTGCTCCTCGATCTCCTCGGCGATCAGCAGCGCCATGGACAGGTTGGGCGCCGCGACGATCTGGCCGTGGTTGGCCATCAGCGCGGCGTAGCGGCCTTCCAGCGCGTCGACGACCGCGTCGGCCAGCTCGATCGAACCGAAGGTGGCGTAGGGCGCGACGGGCACCACCGCGCCGCCGCTGACCCCGACCATGTAGTGGACCGCCGGGATCGGCCTGTTCGCGCAGGCCAGGATGGTGGCGTGCCGGGAGTGGCAATGTACGACGCCGCCGACGTCGGGGCGGCGGCGCAGGATGCCCATGTGCATCCGCCATTCGCTGGACGGCTTCAGCTGTCCCTCCGGGATGCTTTCGTCGCCGGCGATGTAGACCATGCCCTCCGGGGTCAGCCGCTCGGGCGGCACGCCGCTGGGCGTGACCAGCATGCCGTCGCCCAGGCGGGCGGACACGTTGCCGGAGGTGCCGCGGTTCAGGCCGCGAGCATCCATCGCCTGCATCACCTGGACCAGTTGCTCGCGCAGCCGGCCTTCTTCGCTCCCCGTCATCGGCCGGGCTCCTTCAGCGTCATGGTCTTCATGGCTTCGAGCACGCCGTCGTAGCTGTCCAGCTTGCCGAGGGTGGCGAGGCCTTGCGCCACATGGGCCGCCACGGCGGTCGCAAAGCGGGCGGCGTCCAGCGGCGCCAGACCCCGGTCGAGACCGGCGATGAAGCCGGCGCAGTAGGAGTCGCCGCAACTGGTGGTGTCCACGGGCGTGATGTCGTAGGCGCCCAGCATCGTCCGCTCGCCGCCCAGAGCCGCGTACGATCCTTCGCCGCCGTTCTTGATGATCACCGCCCCGGCGCCGAGTTTCAGGAAGAAGTCGGCCGCCGCGCCGAGCGCCTCGGTTCCGGACAGGGCGAAGGCTTCACTGACGCTGGGCAGAAAGTAGTCGACGTGCGGCAGCAGGCGCTCCAGCTCGGCCAGGGCCGTCGACTGGGGCGAGATCAGGTCGCAGGTCACGGTCGCGCCGCCCGCCTTGGCCGCTCGAACAACCGCCAGACCCGGGCCGTTGTCGGCGCGCGGGCCGCCGACGCCGCCGTAGTGGAGGAAAGCCGAGGCCGCGGCCGCATCGATCACGCGCTGGTCCATCGGCGCGAACAGGCCGGCGCCGAGCGCGTGAAAGTTGGGGCGACGGCCCCTGGAGTCGATCGCCAGCACCGTGGCCGAGGTCGGAAAGCCGTCCATGACATCGAGCAGGCCGGTGTCGACGCCCTGCTCTTCCAGGCCATGGCGCACCGTCCTGCCCATGAAGTCGTCGCCGACCGATCCAGCCAGCTTCGTGTTCACGCCCAGACGCGCGGCGACCATGGCGGCGCCCGCCGCGGTGCCGGCCGGCGCGACCGCTACGCCCTCGATCAGGGTGGTCCCTTCGCCCGTCGGCAAGACGTCGATCGGACGCGCGACGATATCGAGCGTCGTCAGCCCGACGCAGAGAAGTCCCTGGGCCATCATCCTCCCCTTGGATTGCGCGGTTGATTTGTACCCATTAAGCAATAAGGTAGTCAAAGCTATCTTTCTGGGACGCCGCGAATGACCTGGACCAACAGCAACAACAAGGCGCTCTCCGAGCGCGCCCAGGCGGTCATCCCGATGGGCATGTACGGGCACCAGTCGGTGCTCCTGCTTCCGGACGACTACCCCCAGTTCTTCTCCCGCGCCCAAGGCGCGCACCTGTGGGACGTGGACGGCAACAGGTATCTCGACTTCCTGTGCGGCTACGGCCCGAACCTGTTCGGCTACGGCGACAAGGAGATCGACGACTCCTACGTGGTCCGGATGCGCGAGGGCGACACCATGACCGGCCCGGGCGAGGCGATGGTCGAGCTGGCCGAGGCGATGACCGCGATGGTCGAGCACGCCGATTGGGCGATGTTCTGCAAGAACGGCACCGACGCCACGACCATGGCGATGATGATCGCCCGCAATCACACCGGCAAGAAAACCATCGTTCTGGCCAAAGGCGCCTATCACGGCGCGGCGCCCTGGTGCACGCCGCTGAAGAAGGGCGTCACCCCGGCCGACCGCGCCAACCAGGTGTTCTACGAGTACAACGACGTCGACAGTCTGGAGGCCGCCGTCCGCGAAGCCGGCGACGACCTGGCCGCGATCTTCGCGTCTCCCATCAAGCACGACACCTTCGTCGACCAGCAGCTTCCGGACCCGGCCTACGCCAAACGCGCCCGCGAACTGTGCGACGAGCAGGGCGCCCTGCTGATCGTCGACGACGTTCGCGCAGGCTTCCGCCTGGCTCGTGACAGCAGCTGGTCGCTGGTCGGCGTGAAGCCCGACCTGTCGAGCTGGGGCAAGGCGATCGCCAACGGCCACCCGATCTCGGCCTTGCTCGGCGCGGACAAGGCCCGCATGGCGGCGGCGACCATCTACGCCACCGGCTCCTACTGGTTCTCGGCCGCCCCGATGGCCGCGGCCCTGACCACGATGAAACGTATCCGCGACACCGACTACCTGGAGCGCACGCAGGCCCTTGGTCGGCGCCTCCGCGACGGCCTGGACGAAAGCGCCGCCCGCAACGGCTTCGCCCTGCGCCAGACCGGTCCGGCGGAGCTGCCGCTGATCATGGTCGACGACGACCCGACCCTGGCCAAGGGCTACTTCTGGAACCAGGCGCTGATGAAGCGCGGGGTCTATTTCCACCCCTGGCACAACATGTTCATCTGCGCGGCCATGACCGACGCCGACATCGACCACGCCGTCGAGGCGGCCGACGATTCCTTCAAACTGCTCAAGGCCGCCGGCCCGCTGGAAGCCCCGGCCAAGCTGGCCTTCATGAACAGCATGCTGGAGAGTTGAGGCGCTCCCCAGCTGAAGGGAACGAGGGGGGCGGACCGTTCCGCGCCCACTGGCGTCCGCCGCTATTCCACCCCGCTCCGCCGGCTGACGCCGAAGCGGCGAAGGACGTTGTGGGTGATGGCCTCGACGAACGGGTCCCCGGCGCCCAGGCCATGCGCCCATTCGGTGGTGCCGGTGTTGAAGACCTCGCCCGCACCGCGCTTGAAGCTGGCGAGCACCGCGTGCCCGCGCAACACCTTGGCCTGGGCTTCCGGACTGCGGTCGCCGAACACGACGTCGGCGATCACGTCCAGCTTCTCGGGCGGGATGATCGGATTGTAGCCCCGCCCCGCCTCCTCGCCGAAGGCGCAGGGCGCGACGCCGATGATCTCGAGGTTCTCCGGCACGCCCAGCATGGGCACGGCCGTGGGCAGACCGTCGTCGCCGAATACGAACCGGCAGCCGTCGCTCTCGTAGCCGATCAGCGGCAGTTCACCGCCGATCACGTCGCCATAGAAGAGATCGGAGCCTTCCAGCGCCCAGTGGCGGTCGTTGTAGATGGTGAAGCCCCCTGCCCCGCGCGACACGCACATGCCCAGCCGATGGTAGCCCGCGAACACGAAGCTGAGGCCCGTCAGCGCCGCCTCCGGCCGCTTGAAGGCGGGATGCGACCACAGGTGCGTCGCCTGCTCCGCTGGCACGTCCTCGGCTTCGAAGCCCTTCCACTTGTGGCAGACATAGGTCTTGCCGTCGTTTTCCCAGCGGACCTTCCAGAAGCAGCTGTTGCCCGAGAGGATCGCGACCTTGCCGCCGGCGTCGACGAAACGCTCGACCTGGTCCCGCTGGCCGCCCGACCAGTATTCGCTGTGGCCCACGAACAACGCGGCCCCGTAGCCGTCGAGCAGGTCCGGCTCGGCTTCCAAGTCGTAGTCGGTGGCGAAATCGAGCACATAGCCTTCGGCCTCGGCCCAGGCGACGAAGACATGCTCCCATTTATGCAGGAATCCGGCCGAACCGTCGTAGGGCGAGGCGCGGTGTTTCACCATCCAGTCGTAGTCGGCCGCCCAGGGATGCTCCTTGAAGCCGCGCTTGCGCATGTTGACCAACCGCGGCGCGTCAGCCGGCGGCGCGACGATCAGCGGCGGAAACGGACGCTGGGTCGACAGCACGCCGATCGCCTGGTCCATCGCCTGGTCGAACGGAACCCGGCCGCTCATCAGGCCCGTGACGTTGGAATAGGCGTTCGCCCCGCCCCAGTAGTTGTAGGACTGGTAGGTGTTGGTCGAGAGGACCATCAGGGCCGTCGAGCGACGCTCGCCCACGGGCGGCTTCACGCAGACGAAGTGGTGCGCCTCGTTCCCGGCCGTGTCGGTCAGGACGATGTCGTAGTAGCCGCTGGCCCAGTCCGCCCCGACCTCGATCTCGGTCGCCGCCGGCCAGCCGCAGCCGTCACGATCGGCGTGGGGCGGAACCGGATGAGATCCGATCGACAGGCCGCCCAGCGTCAGGACCTCGCGACGGTCGAGCCCGACGCGAGCGATGGTCAGGCGGCACGGCGCCTTCTCCGCGGTCGCGTGGAGGGTGAATCGCTCCCCCGGGCGGACGCTCAGACGGTCGGTGTAGCAGGCCAGCATGCGGCTCCTCTCCGTGACTGCCCGAAACAGTAGTTTTCATTATCATTGATCACAAGACCGGTCGGAGAACGCCGGGCGCCGAAAAATGCGGCGATTGAGACCGATCGATGACGGTCGCGCGGAAACCGGCTTGCATTTAGTAGTTTTTACTATCGTATATCCCCTGTCGCTCGGTGGGCGGCCAAAAGGGGATAGTCATGAGAACAGTACTGTTTGCGGGCTGCGCGGCGTTCGCGCTGGCCGCCGGCGGCGCTCAGGCGCAGGAAACGTCGTCCAACGAAGTGGTGGTCGAGGAGATCGTCGTCACCGCGCAGAAGCGGGCGGAAAACCTCCAGGACGTGCCGGTGTCCGTGACCGCCTTCTCGGCCGAGAGCCTGACCGAGAAAGGCGTCACCAACGTCATAGGCCTGAACAATCTGGCGCCGGGCCTGCGGGTCAGCAGCGGCGACGCGGCCGCCAATCCGAAGATCTTCATCCGCGGCGTCGGCCTGAGCGACTTCAACCCCAACTCGTCGAGCGGCGTCGGCGTCTACGTCGACGGCGTCTACGTCAGCTCTCCGCTGGCGCAGATGGCCGGCTTCTTCGACATCGGCCAGGTCGAGATTCTGCGCGGCCCGCAGGGCACCCTCTACGGCCGCAACACCAACGGCGGCGCGGTGAACATCACCACCAAGCGCCCGACCTTCGACCTCAGCGCCGAGGCCAAGGCCGAGTACGCGACCTACAACGCAGTCAACCTGTCGGGCGCCGTGAGCAACGCGGTGGTCAAGGATGTTCTCGCGATCCGCCTGGCCGGCCAGTACGTCAAGGACGACGGCTATACCTACAACCGGGTCACCGGCCACGACGTCAACAACACCGACTACTGGGCCATCCGCCTGTCGGCGCTCTATACGCCGAGCGAGGACTTCGAGGCCCTGTTCCAGATCAACCGCTTCGCCAACCGCGGCGGCTCGACCCAGCCGCAGCATCGCGGCCTGTTCCCCGCCGATCCCTCCCTCGCCGGCCCGGACGGCTTCTGCCAGCCGCGTTACTACGGGAGCGCCGGCTGCACGGACGCCTTCGGCTACGCCGACACCGATAGGAACGACCGCGCCCTCGACGCCAACTTCGACGGCAAGGACAAGATCGACCTGTTCGGCGCTTCCGCCCAGGCGACGTGGGACCTGGGCGATATCTCGCTCGTCTCGGTGACCGCCTACAGCTGGGCGCACCGCAACGCCTTCGAGAACACCGACTCCAGCCCCTTCCAGATGCTGGAGATCAACTACCTCGCCCGGCAGAACCAGTTCAGCCAGGAACTGCGGCTGCAGTCGGACGACGCAGACGCCCGCCTGAAATGGGTGGTCGGCGCCTTCTACATGGACGAGACGGTCAAGGACGCCTCCACCCAGGACGTCCTGCGCGACCTGCGTCCGATGTATCCCGACGGCTACAGCCTGGCCGACAGCGTCGCGGCCTTCAGCTACCCCTACACTCAGAAGACCAAGAGCTATGCCCTCTTCGGTCAGGCCGACTACCAGCTCACCGACCGCCTGATCGCAACCGTGGGCCTTCGCTACTCAGCGGACGAGAAGTCGTTCGACTACCGCAGCCAGGCGGAGGGCGGTGCGATCGTTCTGCTGGAATCCAAGCAGGAGAAGACCTTCTCGGCGTGGTCGGGCCGCCTCGGCCTGCGCTACGAGGTCAACGACGACGTGAACCTCTATGCGACCTACAACCGCGGCTTCAAGAGCGGCGGTTTCTTCGGCGGCCTGGCGACCACGCCGGAAGAGCTGGAGCCCTACGACAACGAGCAACTCGACGCCTTCGAGATCGGCATGAAGTCGCAATTGTTCGATCGCCGCCTGCGGCTGAACCTGTCTGCCTTCTACTACGACTACCAGGACCAGCAGGTCTTCGCCCAGGCGCTGCGCAACGGCCTGACCGTTCTGGTGCTCGACAACGCCGCGAGCTCGGAAGTCTACGGCGCCGAGATCGAGGCCACCGCGCGCATCACCCAGAACCTCTCGGTGGACGCGGGCCTGTCGCTGCTGAAGGCCGAGTACGGCGAGTATCTCTACGCCGACGGCGACAACGACCCGACGAACGACCGCAACTTCACGGGCAACCGTCTCCCGCAGTCGCCGGAAGTGACGTTCAACATCGCCGCCAACTACCGCTATCCGCTGCCGTCGGGCGCGGAACTGAGCGGCACGGTGGATGCGGCCTATTCCTCGAAGATCTACTTCGACAATTCCAACGCCGAGCGGCTGTCGCAGGACGCGGTGTGGGTGGTCGGGGCGCAGGGCGGCTGGCGCTCGCCGGACGGCAAGATCGAGGCCGGCGCCTTCGCCCGCAACCTGTTCGACGAGACCTACAGGGTCTCGATCTCGAACATCGACAGCCTCGGCGTCGACCTTCTTACGCTCAACCGTCCCCGCAGCCTGGGCGTGTTCCTGCGCTATCGTTACTGACGCCGGACGCCCGGGCCTCGGCGCCCGGGCGTCTCGCCGACGCCCGCTATTTCTGCGGCGGTCGCCTCGGGCCGGCCGGCGCATGTTGCGGCAGGCGCGGCAGTCCGCCGATCATGCCGTCGGGGCGGGCCCCGGCCAGCATCCGCTGATAGGCCGGCCGCGCCTCGATGCGGGCTTTCCAGGCCGCGACGTTCGGAAACTGCGCTTCGTCCACGAGGTTCAGGGTCGTGGCGACGCTCAGCGGGAACATCATCATGATGTCCGCGCCCGAAAACGCGCCGCCGCCGAACCAAGGATGCCTGCCGAGGAAGTCTTCGGCGAACTGGACCACCGCCTCGGAATCGACCATGCGCGAGCGCTCTGTCGGCGGCTTCGCCATCCAGGCGCGATAGTCCGAGAACAGGCGCGACGCCAGGCTGCCCTCGGCGAAATGCATCCACATCAGGTAGGCCGGATAGTCGGCGCTCTCCAGCGTGGGCTGCAGACGGCCGCCGCCGTGGCGGTTCAGGATCAGCTCGATGATCGCGCCCGACTCGACCAAGACCTGGTCGCCGTAGATCACGGTCGGCGCCATCGGCACGACGGGGCTGAACTCGCGGATCATGGCCATGGAGCCGAGCAGATCGCCGCGCTTGAACTTCAGCTCGTAGGGCAGGCCCAGCTCTTCCATCAGCCAGACGATCCGCTCGGAGCGGCGACCCTCGAGGTGATAGATCGTCACCTTGGGCAACGGCGCGGCGTCGCCTCGCTTCGCCTTCGACGCCGCGCGGGCGACCGGGGCCGCGGCCAGTCCGAGCAGGCCGGTAAGGGCGAGCAGCGACGCTCGCCGTCCAACACCTTGGTTCATGGGGCTCTCCCTCGTTCCTTGAATGAGATGTCGGCGGCGCTCGTCGCGAACGCCGCCGCGGCCTGGGCCTAGAAGGCGACGTCGAGGCTGACGCCGACGCGCCGGACCGAGTCCGGGCTGAAATACTGGATGTAGCCGCCCGGATTCAGCGCGGTGACCGGTGAGGCGGTGATCTGGGCGGCGTAGCGTTCGTCGAGCAGGTTCGTGCCGTAGAGCGCCAGGCTCCAGGCCTTGTCCGGCGCGGAGACGCCGATGCGGCCGCCGAGCAGGCCATAGGCCTTCTGGATCGCGCCCGGGTCGCCGTTGGGGGCGTAGTTGACCTCGCTCTGCCAGTTCCAGTTGGCCTGGACGAAGCCCTGCAGGTCCGGGGTGACCGGGCGTTCGTAGACGACGCCCAGACCGTAGACCCACTCCGGCACGCCCGCCACGGGCAGCCCCTTGGCGTTGAAGAAGCCGTCGAGCGAGGTCGGGTTGGCGGGCGGCGCGGTGCAGGGACCGCCCTGGGCGACCTTGGGCTGGCCGAAGTAGCACTGCACGCCGTTGAAGTCCTCGTACCGGGCGCGGGTGTAGGCGACGCCGGCGGTCAGGGTCAGGCCGGATGCGGGCCGGGCCATCAGGTTGGCTTCGACGCCCCGCGTCTTGATCTCGCCGGCGTTGGTGATCCGCGAGGAATAGGTCGGGCTGGACAGGTCGGAGACCTGGGCCTGGAAGTCCTTGACGGTGGTGGCGTAGACGTTGGCGTTGACGATCAGGCGGCGGTCGAGGAACGCGGCCTTGATCCCGGCCTCGTAGCTGGTGGGAATCTCCGGCTCCACCCGCTGATCGGCGGCGGTGGTGGCGGCGCTCAGGCCGCTGAAGCCGGGCCCCTTGTAGCCGCGCGAGACCGTCGCATAGAGCATCACGTCGTCGCTCAGATTGTAGCGCGGGCCGATGCGCCAGGAGACGTTGGTGTTGTCGATGCTCTGGCTCAGCTTCACCGTGGTCGAGCCGGGGATGTAGACGGTTCCCGGGGTCGGCGACCGGCTGTAGTCGAGGCTGACCTCGTCGCGGGTGACCCGCAGGCCGGCGATCAGGTCCAGCTTGGGCGTGATGTGGAACACGCCCTGGCCGAAGGCGGCCAGGCTGGTCGAGTCGATGTCGTTGTAGGTCGTGGTTTCGAAGATCGTCCCCAGGGGGGCGCCCGGGACGACCGGGACCACGACGCCGTTGGAGGCCGGCACGATCCAGCTGAGTTGGCCGCGCTGACGGATCAGGGACGAGGCCTTGGACTGGTAGCCGTAGAGGCCGACGACGTAGTCGAAGCGCTCGCCGATCGGCGAGGTCAGCCGCAGCTCCTGGCTCCACCAGTCGGTCTTCCCGGCCCCGCCGTTGACGTCGATGTAGCTGACGGTCGTCAGGTCGCCGTCATAGAAGCCCGAGCGCTTGACCGAACGATAGGCGCTGATCGAGGTCAGGGTCAGCGCGCCGAGATCGTAGTCGACCTGCAACGAGGCGCCCTGGGCGGTGGACTTGCCCTCGAACGCGCCGTTGGCGGCGACCTTCAGGTTGTCGGGGCCGGCGACGATCCCGTACTGGGCGTTGACCACCGCGGGGGCGTAGCCCGGCGTGACCTTGCGCCAGGTCGACGAACAGCAGAAGGCGTCGTTCTCGGTCTTGTCCGCCGAGAAATAGACGCTGAGGTCGTCGCTCGGCCGCCAAAGGAACTTCAGGGTCAGGGTGCTGATGTCCTGGGGATCGGTCTCGGCGTTGTCCTTCGCGACGTTCCGGATCAGGCCGTCGCGTTGGTTGTGGGTGGCGACGATACGAAGGGCGGCGGTTTCGCCGAGGGCGACGTTGCCGATCGCCTGCAGGACCTGCTCCCCACGCTCGCCGAACTGCAGGTGCAGCTGGCCGCTGTTCTCGTCCAGCCGGGGGCGATTGGTGATGAACTGCACCAGGCCCGCCGAGGCGTTCTTGCCGAACAGCATGCCTTGCGGACCGCGCAGGATCTCGACGCGCTCGATATCGGCCAGGGTCGCCAGGCTGGCGGGATCGGCCAGCACCACGCCGTCCACGACGGTCGAGATGCTCTGCTCGATGCCGGCCGAGAAGCTGCTGGTGCCGATCCCGCGGATGGTCAGGCCCGAGGCGCTGCTGCTGAGGCTCTGTTTGAAGCGGACGCTGGGGTCGATGCGCGACAGCTGCTGAGGCTGGGTGATGTTCATCGCCGCCAGCGTCTCCCCACGCGCGGCGGTGATGGCCAGGGGCACGTCCTGGACGTTCTCGGCCCGCTTCTGGGCGGTGACGACGATCTCGTCGACGCTGGCGGGCGCGGCGGCGTCCTGCGCCAGGGCGCCGCCGGCGGCGAACAGCAGGACGGCGCCGGCCGAGGTTGCGAGTAGACGCTCAGCCCAAAGGGGCCGCGGGCGCGGTTGAGTAGACATGCGCGTTCCTTCCCTGGAGCCGCTGGACGCGGCTTCTCCGTGCGATCTGGCGATGGCGTGTGGCCGACGCGCTGGCGGCGCGCCGGCATGGCTCGAGGCAGGGGACGGGCGATGGGCTCGCCCCCTCGATAGGTCAGCCTCCGGGCCCGGAATGCTTAAGTAACGGTATCGTCACTAATGCCGCGTGGCAATGACTTTCGAACGGTTGTTCGTCAGGCGGCGGCGCTGGGGCGTCGGCTTACGCCTGCCCGCCAGGCGCCGATCGCGCGGCAGTCCTCCGGCGGCGGAACACCGATGAACTGCCCGAAGTCGATCGTGGTCAGCGCGACGATGTCGGCCATGCTGTAGGCGTCGCCGGCGATGAACTCCCGCTCGGCCAGCTCTCTGTCCAGCCAGCGATAGGCGCGTTCCGCGACGCCGCGGTTGGACTCGCCGAAATCGACGTACTGGGTCAGCAGGGCCGCCGTGAGCGGGTGAGCGTGACGCCACACCTGGGCGATCGGCATCATCAGCTGCAGCTCGATGCGGCGGATCCACATATCGATGGTCGCCTGTTCCTTCGGCCCCGTCCCGAACAGCGCGGGTTCGGGGTGGAGACCCTCGAGGTAGCGGCAGATGCTGACGCTCTCGCTGAGGAACGAGCCATCGTCCAGCTCCAGGACCGGCACCTGGCCCAGGGAGTTCTTGCCCAGGAAGTCGGCCGCCTTGTGGGCGCGTTCGCGCAGCGGGACGCGCTCCTGCTCGAGCGTTAGCCCCTTCTCGGCCAGGAAGATGCGGACACGGCGCGGATTGGGCGCGGGGTTGTTTTCGCCGTAGAGCTTCATCGAGGTTTCCTCCGGCCGGCGGCTCGCCGCCCACGAGGTCCCGACGCCCGGCCATTAAGTGACGATATCGTTACTTAATGGCCGGAGCAACCGCCCTTTGGGGGATCAGCGCTTGCCGTAGGTTTCGGCCAGGGCCTTCGCGCCGGCGATCACCGCCAAGGTGATGGCTTCGATCAGTTCGTCGTCGTTTCCATCCCGGGCGTCGAGCGCGCCCGCCGTGCCGGCCACCATGAACCAGGCGTACTGGCGGGCCTGCTGTTCGGGTATGCCGAAAGCCTTCTGCAGCCCCAGGGCCCAACCGTCGGCGTTGGCGGTCTGGCGAGCCTTGGCGCGCGCGGCCAGAGGGCCGCTGTCGCCGACCAGCCGCTTGAACAGCTCGCCCCGCTCGTCGGCGCGGCGGAACCAGTGTCTCAGGGCGGCCCGCACCCAGTCTTCAAAGCTGGACTGTGGGCCGACCACCGTCGCCAACCGCTCGACGTAGATCTGGTTCTCTCGATCAAACAGCGCTGTCAGGAGGTCGTCGCGGTCCGTGAAGTAGCGATAGCCGAGGGCCTTGGTGACGCCGGTGAGCTGGGCCACGCCGTCCATGGTGACGGCGGCCACCCCTTGCTCGATGACGATCTGCGCGGCGGCGTCGAGGAAGCGCTCGCGTCTCTCCGCGCCCTTGAGTCGTCTCTGCGTCATTCTCGCCTCGAACTGTAGCCTTTATTGGCGCGGTGAAGCGGTCACTGGCAAGAGATGTCTGGAGCGGGCGCCCCGGGCGGCCGAGGCGCCGGCGGCGTTGATCCGATCTCATGAGGCGGCTTGCGACCCTTGCGATCGGCGCGGCCCGCCGCACCCTGGGAATAGGACGGGATCAGCACGGTGGCGGGGGATGGCAAGCCGCGCCGGACATGAAACGTCGGCTTGCCGTCAACGGCGTGTAAGCAACGCGACTTGACAGTGTCGGCCCAGAGGATCATTGGCGCGCTGTCGGCGCCTCCTCGCGGAGCGCCCGCCCTTCAACGGAACTCTCAAACCCATGCCCAGCGACAGTCACAGTCGATCTAACGCGCCGCTGAGGGCGTCCCGCTAGGGTCTGGTTTTCGGGCTCCTGTCGTGACGGCCTTCGCGGCCCATCACGAGGTAGAGCCCCATGGTGTTCCTCTCCGGAGACCATAGGTCCGCGCGCCCGGTCGCGCGGCTCCTGCGCATCGGAATCGCCCCGTCCTGGGCGGATCTGATCGCGTTCCTGCTGCTCGCCGCCGCCGCGATCCTGATCGTGCGCGGCGCCGAGGACATGAGCCAGTCCCTGGCGGCCCTGAAGCAGGCCCCGGTGACGCTCGATACCGCCCGCCTGCCGGAGTACGCGCTACGCACGACGATGCGCATGTTCCTGGCGCTCGGCGCGTCGCTGATCTTCACCTTCACGGTGGCGACGCTCGCCGCCAAGAGCCGCAAGGCCGAACTGATCATCGTACCGGCGCTGGACATCCTGCAGTCCGTGCCGGTGCTCGGCTTCCTGACCTTCACCGTCACCTTCTTCATGGGCCTGTTCCCGGGCCGTCAGCTCGGCGTCGAGTGCGCGGCGATCTTCGCCATCTTCACCAGCCAGGCCTGGAACATGGCCTTCAGCTTCTACCAGTCGCTGCGGACGATCCCGAACGACCTGGACGAGGTCAGCCGGCAGTTCGGCTTCTCGCCCTGGCGGCGGTTCGTGCGGCTGGAGCTGCCCTTCGCCACGCCGAGCCTGGTCTGGAACGTGATGATGTCGATGTCCGGCGGCTGGTTCTTCGTCGTCGCCTCCGAGGCCATCACCGTCGGCGACACGACCGTCACCCTGCCCGGGATCGGCTCCTGGCTCTCGCTGGCGATCGCCCAGGAGAACATGAAGGCCGTGGCGATCGGCGTCGGCGCCATGGCCGTCGTGATCGTGCTCTACGACCAGTTCGTGTTCCGGCCGATCGTCGCCTGGGCCGACAAGTTCCGCTTCGAGCAGACGGCCTCGCAGAGCCGGCCGGGCTCGTGGCTCTACGACCTGGTCCGCCGGACCCGCTGGGCGCGCATCGTCGTCGCGCCGCTCACCTGGCCCGCCAAGGTCATGTCGCTCATCGACTGGCCGGCCTCGCCCCTGCCCAAGGTGCGCCTGGCGCCGGCCGCGGGCCGCGCCTTGGACGGGCTCTGGATCGCCCTGGCGGCGGTCGCCGGCCTGGGCGCAACCTGGCTGCTGTGGTCGTTCGTCAGCGCCAGCCTGACCCTGACCGACGCGGCGACGGCGTTCGGGCTGGGATTGGCGACCCTGGCGCGGGTGGTCGTCCTGATCGCCCTGGCCACGGTGATCTGGGTCCCGATCGGGGTCTGGATCGGCCTGCGGCCAGCCTGGGCCGAGCGCCTGCAGCCGATCGCCCAGTTTCTGGCGGCCTTCCCGGCCAACGTCCTCTTCCCGTTCGCGGTCGCGGCGATCGTCGGCCTCGATCTCAACCCCAACATCTGGCTCTCGCCGCTGATGGTGCTGGGCACCCAGTGGTACATCCTGTTCAACGTCATCGCCGGCGCCAGCGCCATCCCGAGCGACCTGAAGGAGGCCGCGAACATCTTCGGCGTCCGCGGCTGGCAATGGTGGCGTCAGGTCGGACTGCCGGGGATCTTCCCCTACTACGTCACCGGAGCCCTGACCGCCTCCGGAGGTTCATGGAACGCCAGCATCGTCGCCGAGGCGGTGAGCTGGGGGGACAAACGCCTCGAGGCCGCGGGCCTCGGCTCCTTCATCGCCAACGCGACGGCCGCCGGCGACTACGCCCGCGTCGCCCTGGGCGTGGCGGTCATGTCCATCTTCGTCATCGCCTTCAACCGCGCCCTGTGGCGGCCGCTGTACCGGTTCGCCGAGCGCCGTCTCCGCCTCGATTAAGGGAGGTCGCCATGACCCTCATCGAAGAACACCGCCTCGTGGAGGTGAAGAACGTCCGCCATCGCTACGGCAAGGCGGGCGGCGATCTGCTGGTCCTCGACAACGTCGACCTGACCCTGTTCGACAACGAGATCGTCGGCCTGCTCGGCCGCTCCGGATCGGGCAAGTCGACCCTGCTGCGCTCCATCGCCGGCCTCATCGAGCCGACCTCGGGCCAGATCGCCTTCCCGCGCGGCCCGGGCGAACCGGCGACCACGGTCAGCATGGTCTTCCAAAGCTTCGCGCTCTTCCCCTGGCTGACCGTGCTTCAGAACGTCGAGGTCGGCCTGGAGGCCAAGCGGGTGGCGCCGGCCGAGCGCCGCAAGCGCGCCCTGGCGGCCATCGACCTGATCGGTCTGGACGGCTTCGAGAACGCCTATCCGAAAGAACTGTCCGGCGGCATGCGCCAGCGCGTGGGCCTGGCCCGCGCCCTGGTCGTCGATCCCTCGATCCTGCTGATGGACGAGCCCTTCTCCGCGCTGGACGTGCTGACCGCCGAGACCCTGCGCACCGACCTGCTCGATCTGTGGTCGGAGGGCCGGATGCCGATCAAGTCGATCCTGATGGTCACCCACAACATCGAGGAGGCGGTGCTGATGTGCGACCGCATCCTGGTGTTCTCGTCCAACCCCGGCCGGGTGACGGCCGAGATCAAGGTCGAGCTGCCGCAGCCGCGCGATCGCCAGGACCCGGCGTTCCGCGCCCTGGTCGAGGACATCTATGTCCGCATGACCACCCGCGCCGCGCCGGGCCAGCCGCGCGAGGGCCTCTTTCCGGGCACGGGCGTGGGCATGGTGCTGCCCCGCGTCTCGACCAACACCCTGGCCGGTCTGATGGAGGCGGTGGCCGCCGCTCCCTACGACGGTGAGGCCGACCTGCCCCAGCTCGCCGGCGAGCTGCGGTACGAGGCCGACGAGCTCTTCCCGATCGCCGAGGTGCTGCAGCTGCTGCGCTTCGCCGAGCTGGAAGGGGGCGATCTGCGGCTGCTGCCGGCCGCGCGTCGCTATGTCGAGGCGACCGTGGATCAGCGTAAGCAGCTCTTCGCCCAGCACCTGCTGTCCTATGTGCCGCTCGCCGGGCATGTCCGGCGCGTGCTCGATGACCGGCCGACCCACCAGGCTCCGGCGCGTCGGTTCCGCGACGAACTGGAGGACTACATGTCCGAGGATCATGCCGAGCAGACCTTGAGGGCGGTCATCCAGTGGGGCCGCTACGGCGAGCTCTTCGCCTACGACGAAGGGGCCGACCTGTTCAGCCTCGACAACCCCGCGTGACGGAGGCCGCCATGGACGACGGACCTAGACGCAGCGCGGGCGACGGCCCGCGCACGCCCCCTCCTCCCTCATCATCCGCGGAGCCCTGCGGCGCCTGAGCGCCCGTGCTCCGCCCTGTTTCAGCGGAGCGCCCCATGCAACGCAATCCACGCCCGTGCGCGCCTGACGGTCGCGCACGTCTCCAAGCCAGACTGGATCAGGTCCGTGGCCGCCTGGTCCTCGTCGCCGTCTACCTGGCGCTGATCATCGCCATGCTCGTCGCGGCGCCCCGCGCCAGGGCCGCCGTCGCGATCGAGCTCAGCCCCGCGAGCGGTCGGTGAGCGGGGCGGAGAAGCGGTCATGGTCGTCATCAGCAACCGCCTTCGCGCGTATCTGGAGCTTCGTCTGGCGTCCGCGCTTCTGGGCGCGGCGCGCCTGCTGGTTGGAACGGCGGCTCGTCTCCATTGGCGAGGTCTTGTCGGTCGGCGCCAGACGCTGGCCCTTTTGAAACTGGCGTCGCGGCTCCGCGCCGCGGCGTCGAAAATCATTCGCACACGACTGCGAGAACGCCTTCCTGGAGGATGGTCCGATGTTTGAGAGCCTCATTCATACGGCGTTGAGCCTGGGCGCGGCCTTTCTGCTGGGCGGCCTGATCGGCTTCGAGCGCCAGTGGCGGCAGCGCCTTGCGGGCCTGCGCACCAACACGCTCGTCGCCATCGGCGCGGCGACCTTCGTGGTCTTCGCCGGGCTCTTTCCCGGCGAAGGCAGCCCGACCCGGGTCGCGGCCCAGATCGTCTCCGGGATCGGCTTTCTCGGCGCCGGCATCATCTTCAAGGAAGGGCTGAACGTCCGCGGCCTCAACACCGCGGCGACGCTCTGGTGCTCGGCTGCCATCGGGGCGATGTGCGGCGCCGGATTCTACCCGCACGCCGTCGTCGCGGCGGGCTTCGTGATCGCGGTCAACCTGCTGCTGCGGCCGCTGGTGCAAATGATCGAGCGCCAGCCGCTGAGCAGCAGCGAACTGGAGAGCCGGTACGACATCAGCATCGTCTGCCACGGCGAGGTGGAGGCCCATATCCGCGCGCTGCTGCTGCGGGATCTGGGGTCGTCCCTGCACATCCAGGCGCTGGAGAGCGTCAACATCGAAGACAGCAACCGCGTCGAGGTCGAGGCCTCGGTCCGCGCCGACGACCGCCAGGACCGTCTGCTGGAGCAGATCGTGGGACGGCTCAGCCTGGAGCCCCTGGTCACCTCGGCCAAATGGCGGTTCGTGACCGGCGAGCAGAGCGTCGGCTGAGGGTTACGCGCGGATCTTCGGACCAGGCATGATGAGTATCCAGGGTCCCGGCTCGTGGATCTGCCGCCGCAGGCTACGGGTTCGCCCAGCCTGAACCCGGCCGCCAAAGTCCCTCGGTCATCACCGAAATCCCCTCGCCAGAGGCCGCTCGCCCCCGCGCGCCACCCCTACTCCCACTCGATCGTCCCCGGCGGTTTGCTGGTCACGTCGTAGACGACGCGGTTCACGCCGCGGACCTCGTTGATGATCCGGGTGGCGGTCTTGCCCAGGACGTCCCAGGGGAACTCGAAGAAGTCGGCGGTCATGCCGTCGGTCGAGGTCACCGCACGCAGAGCCAGGACATTCTCGTAGGTGCGGGCGTCGCCCATCACGCCGACGGTCTTGACCGGCAGCAGCACGGCGAAGGCCTGCCAGATCTTGTCGTAGAGGCCCGCCTTGCGGATCTCCTCCAGATAGATGGCGTCGGCGTCCTGGAGCACCTGGACCTTCTCGCGGGTGATCTCGCCGGGGATGCGGATGGCCAGGCCCGGTCCGGGGAACGGATGGCGGCCGACGAAGTCCTTGTGCAGGCCCAGCTCCTGGCCGAGGACGCGGACCTCGTCCTTGAACAGCTCGCGCAGCGGCTCGACCAGCTTGAGCTTCATGTAGTCCGGCAGGCCGCCGACATTGTGGTGGCTCTTGATCACGGCGCTGGGGCCGCCCTTGGCCGAGACGCTCTCGATCACGTCCGGATAGAGCGTGCCCTGAGCCAGGAACTCGGCGCCCTCGATCTTCGAGGACTCCTCGTCGAACACGTCGATGAACAGCTTGCCGATGGTCTTGCGCTTGGTCTCGGGGTCGCTGACGCCCTCCAGCGCGCCCAGGAACAGGTCCGAGGCGTCCACGTGGATCAACGGGATGTTGTAGTGGTTCTTGAACAGGCTCACGACCTGCTCGCTCTCGCCTTTCCGCATCAGGCCGGTGTCGACGTAGACGCAGGTCAGCTGGTCGCCGATCGCCTCGTGGATCAGCACAGCCGCCACCGAGCTGTCGACGCCGCCCGAGAGGCCGCAGATCACCTTGCCCTTGCCGACCTGGGCGCGGATGCGGGCGATCGCCTCGTTCTTGAAGGCGGCCATGGTCCAGTCGCCGTCGAGGCCCGCGATCCCATGGGTGAAATTGCGCAGCAGCTGCGCGCCGCGCGGGGTGTGCGCCACCTCGGGGTGGAACTGCACGCCGTAGATCCTGCGCCGCTCGTCGGCGATGGCCGCGAAGGGCGCGCCGGCCGAGGTGGCGATGACCTCGAAGCCCGCCGGGATGGCGGTGACGCGGTCGCCGTGGCTCATCCACACCGTTTCGCGGTGATCGACCGCGCCGATGCCGGCGAACAGCGGGCTGTCCCTGGTGATCACGATCTCGGCGCGGCCGAACTCGCGGTGATGGCCGCTCTCGACCCTGCCGCCCAGCACCGCGCAGATGGTCTGCTCGCCGTAGCAGATGCCCAGCACCGGCACGCCGGCGGCGAACAGGGCCGGGTCGGCCGAGGGGCTCTCCTCCTCGGTCGTGCTGGCCGGACCGCCGGACAGGATGATGGCCGCCGGCTGCAGGGCCTCCAGGGCCTCGCGGGCCTTGTCGTAGGGATGGATCTCGCAATAGACGCCGCTCTCGCGCACCCGGCGGGCGATGAGCTGGGTCACCTGGCTGCCGAAGTCGACGATCAGGACGGGCTGGTGGGCGGCGGTCATGCGGTCCTTTCCAGGATGGCGGCGAAGAAGCCGTCGGTGGCGGCGGTGCGGGGCGTGAGCCGCAGGTGACCCTGCGGCGTGACATGATCGAGGACCGGCTCCAGCGTCACCGGCCGGGCGGCGAACTGCGGATGGCGCTCTAGGAAGGCGGCGATGCGGTCCTCGTTCTCCTCGGCGAAGATCGAGCAGGTCACGTAGATGAGGCGGCCGCCGACCTTCACGAAGGGCGCGGCCTGGTCGAGGACGGCGTCCTGTTCGGCCTGGCGACGCAGGAACTGGTCGGGGGTCAGCCGCCATTTGGCGTCGGGATGCCGCCGCCAGGTCCCGGCCCCGGTGCAGGGCGCGTCGACGAAGACGACGTCCATCTTGCCCTCCAGTCCCTTCAGCGGCTCGGCTTCGACCGGCGAGCGGATCTGCAGGTTGCGGACCCCGGCGCGGGTCGCGCGGGGGATGACGTCGGCCATGCGGCGGGCGTCGCTGTCGTGGGCGTAGAGCTGGCCCGTATTGCCCATGGCGGCCCCCAGGGCCAGCGTCTTGCCGCCGCCGCCGGAGCAGAAGTCGAGCACCTGCTTGCCCTTCACCTCGCCGGCCACAGCGGCGGCGAGCTGGCTGCCCAGATCCTGGACCTCGAACCAGCCCTTGCCGAAGGCCGGGATGGTCTCCACCGCGCCGGTGCGCTCGACGGCGGCGGGCGCCGGAATGCGGAAGGCGTCGGGCAACAGGCCGGCGGGCTCGGCCTTCAGCGGGGCCAGGGCCTTGGCGGCGCGTTCGGGGTCGGTCTTCAGACGATTGGCGCGCAGGTCGACCGGCGCGCGCTCGGCGAGGGCCGCGCCCTCCCCGGCTCGGTCGTCGCCGAACACGCGCGCCAGCGAGGCCTCGGCCCAGTCGGGATAGTCGCCGGCGACGGCGGCCGGCGCATCGTCCAGCGGTCGCGGCGCGGTCAGGGCGGCGATCTCGGCCTCGGTCAGCGCGCCGGCGCCATGCGGCTCCTCGCCGGCCGCCTCGGCGATGCGATCCAGCGGCCAGCCCCAGCCCAGGCGCAGCACGCCGAGCGCGGTCGCCCGCGGGGTGTCGGCGCCCATGCGCCAGCCCAGCGAGCGGCGCTTGCGCAGGACGTCGAGCACCAGACCGGAGACGAAGGCCCGGTCCTTGGACCCCGCATAGCGCGCGGAGTCGCCCCAGGCCTTCAGCGCGAGGCGGGCAGGCTTGTGGCGCGTCTCGATGTCCTCGAGGACCTCGATGGCCGCCGCTAGCCGTCCGCCGTCACGCAATCGATCACTCCGTCAGTTCAGACCAGGACGGCCCAGGCCACCATGGCCAGGCCCGCCGTGCTCACCAGCCAGACCAGCGAGCGGATTTGCTTCACGCCGAAGGCGTAGAGCGGAACATAGAGCACGCGCCCCGCCAGATAGATCGCCGTTCCCCAGTGGGTCAGCACGCCGTTGCGGTCCGCCACATGAGCGATCAGCACGGCGGCGATGAACAGCGGCAGGGTCTCGAAGAGGTTGTCCTGAGCCCGCTTGAGACGGCCGGCCTGCGCCGACAGCGGCGGCAGGTCGGTCTCGTCGCGAGCCCCGGTGTTCCACTTGAGGCCGTACTGACCCGTACGGGCGAAATCGAAGAGAAGAATCTGCACGAAGGCCAGGACCAGGGTCCAGGCCAGGATCTTGAGTTCCCACGTCATATTTCGCCCCCTAGGCTTCTGAATTTATTCGCTAAGCACTCTCGTAGTTCGTCACTGTCGGTCGTCCCCGGGGCGCCTAGACGGCGCTCGGGTAGTTCGGCGCCTCGCGGGTGATCATCACGTCATGGACGTGGCTCTCGCGCAGGCCGGCGCCGGTGATGCGGATGAACCTCGCCCGCTTCTGGAACTCGACGATGTCGGGCGCGCCGACATAGCCCATGGCCGCCCGCAGGCCGCCGACCAGCTGGTGGATCACCGGCGCGATCGGCCCCTTGAACGGGGTCTGGCCCTCGATGCCTTCCGGCACCAGCTTCAGGCTGTCCGTCACTTCCTTCTGGAAGTAGCGGTCGGCCGAGCCGCGCGCCATGGCGCCCAGCGAGCCCATGCCGCGATAGGCCTTGTAGGAGCGGCCCTGGTAGAGGAACACCTCGCCCGGGCTTTCCTCGGTGCCGGCGAACATCGAGCCCATCATGGCCACGCCGGCGCCGGCGGCGATCGCCTTGGCCAGGTCGCCCGAGTATTTGATGCCGCCGTCGGCGATCACCGGCACGTCGCTGTCTCGGGCCGCGCGGGCGGCTTCCGCGATGGCGGTCAGCTGCGGCACGCCCACGCCCGCGACGATGCGGGTGGTGCAGATCGAGCCGGGGCCGATGCCAACCTTCACCGCGTCCGCGCCGGCGTCGATCAGCGAACGGGCGCCGTCGTAGGTGGCGACGTTGCCGGCCACGATCTGGACCCGGTTGGTCTCGCGCTTCAGCCGCGCGACGGCGTCGGCGACCTGTTTGGAGTGGCCGTGGGCGGTGTCGATCATGACCACGTCCACGCCGGCCTCGACCAGGGCCATCGAACGCTCGAAGCCCGCGTCGCCGACCGTGGAAGCGCCGCCGACCCGCAGGCGCCCCTTCTCGTCCTTGGCCGCGAAGGGATGCTCCTGCGCCTTGTCGATGTCCTTGACGGTGATCAGTCCGACCGCGCGGCCCAGGTCGTCGACGACGATCAGCCGCTCGATCTTGTGGGTGCGCAGCAGTCCGACGGCCTCGGCTGGATCGATGCCTTCGCGGACGGTGATCAGATTGTCGCGGGTCATCAGGCCAGAGGCCTTGAGCGCGCCGTCGGTCTCGAAGCGCATGTCGCGGTTGGTCAGGATGCCGACCAGCTTGCCGCTGCCGGGCTCGACCACGGGAAAGCCGGAGATCTTCCGCCGCGCCTTGATCTCGCGGATCTCGTCGAGCGTGGTGTCGGGATGGATGGTCAGCGGATTGATGACCATCCCGCTTTCGTACCGCTTCACCTCGCGGACCTGATCGGCCTGCTCGTCGACGGTGAGGTTGCGGTGCAGGACCCCGAGTCCGCCGGCCTGGGCCATGGCGATCGCAAGGCGGCTTTCGGTGACGGTGTCCATGGCCGCGGACACGAGCGGGATGTTCAGACTGATTTCACGCGTCAACCGGGTCTCGGTTGAAACCTGGGTCGGCATCACTTCGGACGGACCCGGTTCGAGCAAAACGTCGTCGAAGGTAAGCCCTTCGCGAATCTCCATTGGAGTCTCCATTTTGCGGCGCGGGTATCGGGGTAAACCCGTGCCGAGTCAATCCGCCTTCGGGGTCAAAACAGCCGCGAGAGCCGCTCGCGCAGCATCGGACCTCCCGGAAGCGCGATGTGGAACACCTCCTCCAGCGCCCGCTCGACCTCCTGCGGACCGGCCAGCGTCCGGCGCTCGGTGGGCCCGCCCAGGTGATGGACGGCGAGCTCCAGCCCGCGCAGCGTGTGGCGCCGATCGGCGTCCACGCGTGCGGCGAGAAGGCCGTGGGTGAAGTGCGAGGCCGGATGGGTGGCCGTGTAGTAGTTGGCCACGAGGTAGTCGATCGGATGGGCCCGGGTCAGATCGAAGCGGTACGTGGCCCGCCACTCGTCCTTGACCCTCGCTTCCTGTCGCCAGGACAGCGCGTCCTCGTGCAGAAGGCGGAACGTCTCGTGCGGCGTCGCCTGCTCGACATCCGGCGTCAGATCCAGCACGCCGGTGAGGGTCATGCCGCCCAGGCCGACGTCGACCAGCAGATCGCGGCCGCCCAGGCTCACGCGGACGATCATATGGGTCCGCGCGTTGACCGCCCCGACCGGCAGATTCCAGATCACCCGCGCCAGCAGGCCGTGCGCCTCGAAACCGAGCGCCTTCAGCGCCGCCAGCAGCAGTCCGTTCTGCTCGAAGCAGTAGCCGCCGCGGCCACCGTGAACCAGCTTCGCCTCCAGGGACGCGACATCCAGCTCCACCGGCAAGCCGAGGAAAGGATTGAGGTTCTCGAATGGGATCGCGACCGGATGGCGCGCCACGATCTCCTCGAGCAGCTCCAGCGTCGGCGCCCGTGGGCCGAGATAGCCGATACGGGCGAAATAGGCGTCCAGATTGGGCTCGACCGTCATGGATCGCAGGTAGGACACAGAACGCGTTTCGCCAAGGGACGAGCGTCGCGGAACGCCGGTATACCTGCCGCCGACACCAGACAGGGGAACACCATGACGAACCATGAAGTGAACGTCGCATCGGCCGTTGAGGGATCGGTCGAGCATCATCCCGTGATGGACGCCCTCCTCCTCGCCTTCGCCACCGATGCGTCGGTCCGCTACCTGTTCCCAACAGCGACCAGCTATCTCGCCAACTTCCGTCGCCTGGCCGCGGCGATGGCCGGTCGCGCGGTGACCTCCGGCACGGCCTGGACGGCGGGCGGCGGCGCGACCGCGCTGTGGCTGGCGCCGGGTCGGTCCCCGGACGCCGAGGCGCTCGGCGCCCTGGTCTTCGAGACGGCGCCACCGGAACGCCTCGGCGTGCTGGCCGAGTTCGGTCAGCTGATGGACCAGTATCATCCGAAGGAACCGCACTGGTACCTGCCGCTGATCGGCGTCGATCCCTCGCGCCAGGGTCAGGGCCTCGGCGCCGCCTTGCTGAAGGAAGGCCTGCGCCGCTGTGACGCCGACGGCCTGCCAGCCTATCTGGAAAGCTCCTCGCCCCGAAACGTGCCGCTGTACGAACGCCACGGCTTCGAGGTGACCGGCCTGATCAAGCCGGGCGACCACCCGGGCGTCATCCCCATGTACCGCCCCGCGCGCCGAACCTAGGCTCCCGGGGCGGCTTTCCCGCATGAGGCGAGGAACGGACTGCGGCGTCCAAACGCTATCGGTGCAGATGGAGTTTCCATGAAGCTTCTCGCCGTCTGCGCCCACCCCTCCCCCGACAGCCTGCACGGCGCCATCCGCCGGACGGTGCTCGAGCGGCTCGCCGACGCCGGTCACGAGATCACGACCATCGACCTCTACGAGGAAGCTTTCGATCCCGTCCTGCCGGTGGAGGAATGGGCGTTGCACAGCCAGGGAGAAGGCCTGATCGACTCCGTCGCGGATCAGGTCGCGCGCCTCCGCGCGGCGGAGGGGCTGATCTTCATCTATCCGACCTGGTGGTACGGCATGCCGGCCATGCTGAAGGGTTGGCTGGATCGCGTCTGGCAGCCGGGCGTGGCCTTCACCATGGATGAGACCGGCGCCCTGCACCGACATCGGCTGACCAATGTGCGACGGTTCGCGGCGATCACCACGCACGGTTCCCCGGCCTGGTTCATCAAGCTCTACATGGGCGATCCGGGCCGGCGGCAGGTGATGCGAGGCCTAACGCCTTGCCTGGCCCGCGGCTGCCGCGCCAGCTGGAACGCCTGCCATGACGTGGACCGCCGGCCGCGGGCGGCGCTGGACGCCTGGACCGACCGCGCGGCGGGTCGGTTGGAGCGCTTCTTCCAGACCTAGTCGAGGCCGACCTAGCTGAGGCCGAGGAAGAGCCAGCGACGCCAGAGCCGCGGCTCGGCGATCGCGCGGACGCGCCGGACCAGCGCGCGATCGTCGGCGGCGAGCACGACCTTGCGGCCGCGCAGCAGGGACGCCGCCTCCAAGGCGGTCCGGGCCTGGTCGCGCCCGTCTTCGGCGCGGCCCTCCGCCCGGGCGATCATCGCCGCCGCGGCCGCGGCGCGCAGTCGGATCAGCGGCTGATCCAGCTTGGCGCCGAACTCGCGCAGGATCTGGTGCGCCAGGCGGAATCGCGACCGGTCGCCCCGTTCGGCGATGGCCAGGACGCAGGACAGCCAGGCTTGGGTCTGGACGCCGGGATAGGACCGCATTCGCTTCACGGCCAGGGCGTAGGACTCGACGGCGTTCTCATAGTCGCCCAGCGCCATCAGGCAGTCGCCGCGCTGCCCCAGGGTGGCCGCCGCTTCGAAGTGGTCGGGCCAGTCGCCCAGGGCGCGGTCGAGCAGCCGCAGGGCGTCGGCAGGACGGCTCTCGCCCAGTTCCAAAGCCTGGAGTCTCAGATACTGGGCGCGAGCGTCCGCCGGCGCCTTGGCCAACCGGTCCTCGAAGTCGCGCTGATCATCGGCCTCCCAGCGACGCTTCCGGAACCAGTCGGCCACGCGATCACCGCCCCCTGAACCCTGTCGCCACCAGGAAGACCTCCGAGCTGTCCTGGCGACTGGCCTTGGGCTTGATGTTCTGGACCTTGGTGAAATGCCGCTTCAGCTCGGCGATGACGGCCGCCGTCTCGCCGCCCTGGAAGGCCTTGGCGACGAAGGCCCCGCCCGGCTTCAGCACCTGGATCGCGAAATCGGCCGCCATCTCGATCAGCCCGACGATCCGCAGGTGATCGGTCTCGCGGTGGCCGACCGTGTTGGGCGCCATGTCCGACAGCACCACGTCCGGCTGTCCGCCCAGCATCTCGATCAGCAGCGGCCCGGCCGCGGGATCGGTGAAGTCCATCCGGATCAGCTCGGCGGGCGGCAACGGCTCGACCGGCAACAGGTCGATGCCGACCACCTTGCCCGCGCCGCGTTGCTGGGCGATCTGCACCCAGCCGCCCGGCGCACAGCCCAGGTCGACGATCTTCGAGCCGTGCTTGATCAGCTTCAGCCGGTCGTCGATCTCGGACAGCTTGAAGGCCGCGCGGCTGCGATAGCCGAGCGCCCGCGCTTCGGCGGCGAAGGGATCGTTGATCTGGCGTTCGAGCCAGGCCTGCTGGCTGGAGGTGCGCCCCTTGGCGGTCTTGAGGCGCGCGGGCTTGCTGCGGCCGCTGTCGAGCCCGCCGGTCGGAGGCTTCACCATGCGGCGACGGGGAGGTTCGTCGGTCATGCCGCCTCTCCTGCCAGACGCGGCGGCGCGCTGCGACGTTTTCTGCGTCGACGGGGCTGCTGATCGCTCATCAGGCTGAGCAGGAGACCCTCCCGGAGACCTCGGTCCGCCACCCGAACGCGGGCGCAGGGCCAGAGTTCCTGAACCGCCTGCAGGATCGCCGCGCCGGCCAGCACCAGATCGGCGCGATCGGGGCCGATGCACGGCTGCGCCGCCCGCTCCTGGGGCGTCCAGGCCAGCAGTCGCCCGGTGGTCGCCTCGCATTCGTCGCGGGTCATCCACAGCCCGTCGACCCGACTGCGATCGTAGCGCGGCAGGTCCAGATGCAGGCCCGCCAGGCTGGTGATCGCCCCGGACGTGCCGACCAGGTGCGCCCGCCCCTCTTCGAACACCTGGCGCAACGACTCGGCGTGCGGGAAGGCGGCGATCCGCTCCTTGACGGTGTCGACCATGCGCCGGAACCAGTCCTGAACCGCTCCGGCGTCCTCGGGGAAACGCTCCGCCAGGGTGACGACGCCGATCGGCACCGACAGCCAGGCCTTGATCGGCAGCCGCCAGTGCGCGAACTGCCGCGGCCGCGCGTCCAGGCCCCGCCCCTTCAGGTCGACCCAGGACAGTTCTGTCGAGCCGCCGCCCACATCGATGACCAGCGCCGCTTCGGCCTCGCGGTCGAGCAGGTTGAGACAGCCGGCGACCGACAGCTGGGCTTCTTCCTTGGGGGCGATGATCTGCAGCTTCAGACCCGTCTCGGCGTGAACCCGGGCGATGAACTCCGGTCCGTTGACGGCCTGACGACAGGCCTGGGTGGCGACGGCCTTGATCCGCACGCACCGGCGGCGGCGGATCTTCTCGGCGCAGACGGCCAAGGCCGCCAGGGCGCGCTCCATCGCCTCGTCGGACATCCGGCCGCTCTGGTTGAGCCCCTCTCCCAGGCGCACGATTCTCGAGTAGGCCTCCACGACCCTGAAGCCGTGCGATGCAGGCGAGGCCACCAGCAGGCGGCAGTTGTTCGTACCCAGATCCAGGGCCGCGTAGGTGGGCGGCGGCCCGTTGGACGGCCCTCGGCGGCCCTTGCGTGGGCCGCGCTGCGCGCTCGGCGCCTCCGACATGCTCAAAGCCTTGTCTGCGCAGGCGTCACGGAACGCGACGCCTCATTTCGCCGACGACTGTAGCGAGGCGTTTCGCGTGACGGAAGGCATTGACTTGCCTAACGTCGGCTACCTCATACGTTCATGTTCCAGTCAGACGATTGCGCTAGATTCTGAGCATTATGAACCCGAGAACCGCAAAATTCTCGATCGGCCAAGTGGTCCGGCATCGGATCTATCCGTTCCGCGGCGTCATCTTCGACGTCGACCCCGTATTCGCGAACACCGAGGAATGGTGGCTCTCGATTCCGGAAGACGTTCGGCCGCGAAAGGACCAGCCCTTCTATCACCTGCTGGCCGAGAACGACGACAACACTTACGTCGCCTATGTCTCCGAGCAGAATCTGGTCCCCGACGACACCGGCCTGCCGGTCGGCCATCCGCACGCCGCGCTCATCTTCGACGGCTTCCAGGACGGCCACTACAACATGCGTCCGCGCATCGCGCACTGAGCCGCCCGCCGGATCGGACAGGCGTTCCATCCCTGGGCTCGCCGAACGCAATTTTGTTTCAATGGAAACCAGTTTGCCGGTCGCCTTAGAACGGAAATGCCCGCGAAACGCGCGCATCGTCCCGTCATGAGCGCAGACGGTTTCAGCAGCGGCCCGCCTCCCGGAGCGGCGGCGGATTGGACGATCGACCAGGGGTGGTCCGCCTACTCCGCGGACGAACACGCCGTCTGGGACCTGCTCTACGAACGCCAGGCCGCGATGCTGCCGGGCCGGGCCTGCGACGCCTTTCTGCACGGGCTGGACGCGCTGAACCTGCACCGCGGCGGCATCCCCGACTTTCATCAGATCAACGAGGACCTGCAGAGGCTCACCGGCTGGAGCGTCGTCGCCGTGCCGGGGCTGGTGCCGGACGAGGTCTTCTTCGAGCATCTGGCCAATCGGCGCTTCCCGGCCGGACAGTTCATCCGCCGCCGCGACCAGCTGGACTACCTGCAGGAACCGGACATCTTCCACGACGTCTTCGGCCATGTGCCGATGCTGACGGACCCGGTGTTCGCCGACTACATGCAGGCCTACGGCCAGGGCGGCATGCGCGCCCTGGGGCTGGGCCGCCTGCACAACCTGGCCCGCCTCTACTGGTACACGGTCGAGTTCGGCCTGCTCGAGACGCCGGCGGGCCTGCGGATCTACGGCGCAGGCATCGTCTCCTCGCGCACCGAGTCGATCTTCGCCCTCGACGATCCCTCGCCCAACCGGCTGGGGTTCGACCTGGAGCGGACGATGCGCACGCCCTACCGCATCGACGACTTCCAGCAGGTCTATTTCGTGATCCCGTCGCTGCAGGCCCTGCTCGACGCGACGCTGGAGGACTTCGGCGCGCTCTATGCGCGGCTGGCGGGGGCCGGCGACATTCCGATCGAGCGGGTCGAGTCGACCGACCGCGTCTTCACGCGGGGGACGCAGGCCTACGCCACGGCCAAGCGGGGCGGATAGCCGCGCCGTCGACGGCGAACTTCAGCCCGAACAGCGGCCGCAGCACGGCCGCCCGCCGCACCATCTCGTAGGTCGCGAAACAGGCCGCAAAGGTCAGCGCGATCACCAGCAGCGCCTCCAGCGCCTGGTTGAGGCCAAGCTTCGACAGGTGATACGCAGCAACCACGATCACCGTCTGGTGGACGATGTAGAACGGGAACACGGCCAGGGTCAGGTAGCGAAGCGCCGGCCCGCCGCGGGTCAGATGCTTGGCTCCGAACCCCAGCACGGCCACGATCGCGCACCACTGGTCGACCGCGTAGATCGCCCGCATGCCGACGCGCAGCGCCTCCGGCGGCGGAAGCGCGGCGTCGCGCTCCACCCAGGCGTAGACCGCCCATAGCGCCCAGGCGCCTGCGGCGAGCGCCAGGGCCGGCCAGCGCAACCGGATGGTCGCGGAGCGGACGCGCTCGGACCGCGCGATCAGGTAGCCGAGCAGAAAGGCCGAGAAGCTGATCGCGTGGTTGTACCAGTCGTCGATGAGGGCGTGGGTGATCTCGAACATCGGCGCCAGGACCAGCCGGCAAGCCGCCAGGAAGACGATCGGCCAGACCAGCAGCCCCCAGTCGCTCAAGACGGCCTCCACCCGCCCGCCGAACTCCGCCAGGGGCTTGCGGGCGACGGCCAGGATCGCGGCCAAAATCATTGTGTAGACAAGCAGATAGGCGACGAACCACATGTGGTTCCAGGTCGGGGTGATCAGGCAGCCGTCGACGTCGCACCACTGCCCGGACGCGCTGGCGTAGCGTCCGTAGAAACTCGCGAACGAGCCTTCGTAGCCGAGCTGTTCAACGATCTCGTAGTAGCTCTGCGGCGGCACGATCACGAACATGGCGAACAGAAGCGGCGGCAGCAGCCGCCACAGACGCCGCCCCGCCAGCGCCCGGGCGCTCAGCCTGTCGGCCATGAACCGTGTCGCCGCGCCGGAGACCAGGAACAGCAGGGTCAGCCGCCAGGGATTGGTCAGCTGCATCACCGGCTCGAGCCACTCGACGGGCCTCGGGCTCTTCACGTGCCAGTCCCAGGGCACGTAGAACATGCCGACGTGATAGAGGATCAGCAGGAAGAAGGCCCCGACGCGAATCCAGTCGAGGTCGGCCCGGCGGTCGGAGGAAACGGCGTTGATCAAGGCTCGGTCCGTCTGTTGGAGGATCGCTCCTGCATCGTCCCGCGACAGGGTCTTGGGCCAGCGCCGGGACGCGTCCGGCCGCCTCCCCGTGACGAACGGACCCCGCCTGTGACGAACGGCGCGTCTTCAGGGCCAGGCGGCGGCGCAAGCGTACGGCGCGCCGCGATGATGGCGGTCGCCGTCTTCGTGACGGTGGTCACGGCGGTCATCCTGATCAACATCATGAGCATGCTGCACGAACGGCCGGAGCTGCGGTGGTGGGCGCCGTGGGTCTGGGAAGGCAGCAGCGCCCTCGCCCTGTTCGCCATTCTATGGCTGCCCTGGCTGACCCTGCGCGCCGCGCCGCCTGAAAGCTGGAAACGCCCGCGCTTCTGGTTGATCCATGCCGGCGGCGTGCTGGCCTGGTCCATCCTCCATGTCGGCGGCTTCCTGCTCATCCGCCACGCCGCCTACGCCCTGATGGGCGAGACCTACCTGTTCGGGGACTTGCGCAACCAGTTCCCCTACGAGTTTCGCAAGGACATCCTCAGCTACGCCGCGGCCGTCGCCGTTTTCTGGGCGGCCGGCCGGTTCGCCTCCGGCCCCTCGGCGACCGCGGAGACGCCGCCCCCCGCCCCGACCTTCGACATCCGCGACGGCGCGCGGGTCATCCGCGTCACGGCCGGCGACATCGTCGCAGCGACGTCGGCCGGCAATTACGTCGAGTTCCATCTCGCCGACGGCCGCAAGCCGCTCATGCGGGCGTCGCTGGCCTCGATCGAGGAGCAGTTGGCGGACAAGGGCTTCGTTCGCGTGCACCGCTCCTGGCTGGTCAACGGCGCCCGCGTGACGGGCCTGCGTCCGGAAGGCTCCGGCGACTGGACCGTCGAGTTGGGCGTGCTGGAAGCCCCGCTGTCCCGGCGCTTCCCGGAGGCGCTGGCGAAACTGAGAGGGTGATCTCCCTCTCTCCGTCATCCTCGCGCCCGTCGTGAGGACCCATGCGTATTGGACGCGCCGCTCCACGCCATCAGCGCCGTGTTCATGGGTCGTCGAAACAAGTCCGACGAAGACGAAGCATGAAGAGCTACGTACGCTGGAACGGGTAGAAGTCCCCGCCCAGGCCCAGGATATGGGTCAGCTCGTCCAGGGCGCGGCGGCTCTCGTCGAGCAGGGCCGGATCGGCCAGATCGGCGGGCGGCAGGCGGTCGCGGTAGTGCGCCTCGGCCCAGGCCGCCAGCCGGCGATGCAGGGCGGCGTCGAAGCGCTGCGCCGAATTGGTCGCCGCCAGTTCCTCCTCGGTCAGCGCCACCCGCAACCGCAGGCAAGCCGGTCCGCCGCCGTTGCGCATGCTCTGGCGCACATCGACATACTCGACCCGGCCGATCGGGCCGTTCGAGGCGATCGCCCGCTCCACGGCCTCACGGGCGTTGACGGTCTCGAACGTCTCCATCGGCGCGATCAGGGTCAGCCGATCATCGCCGGGCGGCGCCACCAGCATCGAGTTGAACAGATAGGCCTTCACCGCCTCGCCCAGCGGCAGATCGGCCTCGTCGACCTGGACAAACTGCGGCTCGAACCGTCCGGCGGCCGCAGCGCGAACCGCCGCCTCCATCGCGGCGCGATCCTCGAACGCGGCCTCGTGAAAGAACAGGCAGGTCTTGGCGCCGACGCAGACGACGTCGTTGTGGAACACGCCGCCCTCGATCGCCGCGCGGGCCTGCTGGGCGAACGCCGCCCCGCCGGCGCCATGACGCCGGACGACGGCCTCGAAGGCCTGCCTGGTCTGGCGGGCCGGAAAGCGGCCGGTCCAGGGCTCGCAGGCGTCGCGCCCCCACACGAACAGGTTCACCCCGGCCTCGCCGTGATCGGCGCAGAGACGGACATGGTTGGCCGCGCCCTCGTCGGCGAAGTGGGGCTGGGCGGGCAGCGGCTCGTGGACAGCGAACCGCCTGTGGTCCGGGAACAGGCGGCGCAGCGCGCGGGTGGTCTGCTCGCCCTCCAGGCTGCGGTGCAGGTTGGTCAGCAGGTTGGCCGGCGTGAAGTGGACCCGCCCGTCGGCGGCGTCGGCGCTGGGCGTCACGGTGGCGGCGTTGGCGGCCCACATCGGCGAGGCGCTGCAGGCGGTGTTGAGCAGTTCCGGCGCCTGCTTGGACGCGGTCTCCAGCACCCGGGCGTCCGGACCGGAGAAGCCCAGGCCGCGCAGGAAGTCGACGGCGGGCCGCTCATGGGGCGGCAGCACGAACTGCGGTAGCCCCAGATCGGCCAGTTTCCGCATCTTGGACAGCCCTTCCAGAACCGCCGCGCGCGGGTTCGAGGGATCGCCCTTGTTGATCTCGCTGGCCAGATTCCCGGGTGCGAGCCCCGCAAAGCTGTGCGTCGGCCCGACCAGGCCGTCGCAGTTGGCTTCGACGGCGATCACCATAGGGTTCCTCCCCCCTGGGGGAGATGGCTCGCCAAAGGCGAGACGGAGGGGGTCCAGCGCATCAGGTTTGGGACCAGCGGGTCGGCGCCCATACCCCCCTCAGTCACCGCTTCGCGGCGACAGCTCCCCCGAAGGGGAGCATCCATGACCGCGCTCACCCCTTCAGCCCCTTGATGTCCGCCACGGTCGGGACCACCGCGTCGGCCTCGAAGCTGGCGACCGGATAGGCGCAGTAGTCGGCCGCGTAGTAGGCGCTCGGCCGGTGATTGCCGGAGGCGCCGAGGCCGCCGAACGGCGCTGTGCCGGCGGCGCCCGTCGTGGGGCGGTTCCAGTTGACCACGCCCGCGCGGATGCGGCGCTGGAAGCGGTCCCACAGCGTAGCGTCGTCGCTGATCAGGCCGGCCGACAGGCCGTAGCGGGTGTCGTTGGCCAGAGCCAGAGCTCCGTCGAAGGTGGCGGCGCGGCGGACCTGGAGCACCGGGGCGAAGATCTCCTCGTCCGGCGTCTCGTGGTGGCTGACGTCGATCAGACCGGGCGTGATGAAGGCTCTCGACAGCCCCTCGACCGCCCTCGCCTCTCGGATCACCGTCCCGCCCAGGGCCTTGGTCGCCTTGCGGGCGGCGTCGGCGGCGCGGGCGGAGATCAGCGGTCCCATGAAAGGCTCGTCGGCGGCGTTCCAGGCCCCGATGCGCAGGCGGTCGGCCAGGGCCGCGACGGCCTCGATCACCGCCTCGCCTTCGTGACCCTCCGGCACGATCAGGCGGCGGGCGCAGGAGCAGCGCTGGCCGGTGGTGATGTAGGCCGACTGGATGACCAGGGCCGCGGCGGCCTCTGCATCCGTCGCGTCCCAGACGACCAGCGGATTGTTGCCGCCCAGCTCCAGCGCCAGGATCACGTCCGGCCGGTCGGCGAACTGGCGGCGGAAATGGGCCCCGGCCGCGCCCGAGCCCGTGAACAGCAGGCCGTCGATGTGCTGTTCCAGCAGCGCCTGGCCGGTCTCCTTGCCGCCCTGGACCAGGTTGACCACGCCCCTGGGCAGGTCGGCCGCCTCCAGCGCCTCGATCATCAGTTCACCGGTCCAGGGGGTCTCCTCGGACGGCTTGAAGACGATCGTGTCGCCGGCCAGCAAGGCCGGAACGATATGGCCGTTGGGCAGATGGCCCGGGAAGTTGAACGGACCCAGCACCGCCATGACGCCGTGCGGCCGGTGGCGCAGCACCGCGCGCCCGAAGGCCGTAGCGGTCTCCTTGGTCCCGGTCCGCTCGTCGTAGGCGGCGATCGAGGCGTCGACCTTGGCCATCATCGAGCCGAGTTCGGTCCTGGTCTCCCACAGCGCCTTGCCGGTCTCGCGCGAGACGGCCTCGGCCATGGCTTCCTTGCGGGCGTCCAGGGCCGCCTTGTAGCGCCGCAGCGCCTCGATCCGTTCGGCGCGCGGGCGATCGGCCCAGTCGTGGAAGGCCCCACGGGCCGCCGCGACGGCCGCCGCGACGTCGGCGCCGGTCGCGGTCGCCCCCTCCCAGGCCGGCGCGCCGGTCGCCGGATCGATGGAGGTCAGCGCAGGTCCCTGCCCCGAGACCCAGGCGCCGTCGATGTACTGGCCGCGGCTCATGCCTTCACCTTCACGATCTCACCTTCGCGCACGCCAAGCACCTCGGCCGCGTCGCGGGACAGGATGGCGCTGTCGTGGTCGACCAGCACCGGCGCGCGCACGGCGCGGAAACGGCCGATCTCGGCGGTGGAGACGAGCGCCTCCTCGCCGAAGGCGTCCTCGCCCAGCTTGACGCTGAGGCGGCGGGCCTCCTTGACCGTTCGGATTTCGTCCCGCGGCGCCGCCAGGGTCGGGCCGGCGTCGAACAGATCGACCAGGCCCTGGTAGCGGAAACCCTCGCGCTCCAGCATCGCCCGCGCCGCCTCGCCGTCGCGATGGACCCGGCCGATCGCCTCGCAGGCCTCGGCGGGCAGCAGGCCAGTGTAGATCGGATGGCGCGGCGCCAGATCGAGGATGAACTGACCGTTGGTCGAGGCGCTCATCCGGTCGGCCTCGTCGAACTCGAGCCGGAAGAACCTGTGGGCGACATGCTCCCAGAACGGGCAGCTGCCGTCCTCGTCGAACCAGCCGCGCAGTTCGGCCAGCACCATCTCGGCGAACCGCTGCGGCTCGATGCCGATCAGCATGTAGCGCGATTGCGCCAGCAGCCGCCCGGCCCCGCCCTTGCGTTTCTCCGGCCGCAGGAACAGCGACCCGACCTCGGACCAGCCGGCGCATTCGTTGACCAGCACCAGCGCCTGGTGGTCGAAGCGCATCTCCAGCACCGGCGAGGACTGGGCCAGGGTCACGACCCGGAACGAGAAGAACGGCCGCTTCAGCCCGACGCCCGCCTTGACCCCCGCGACACCGTCGATGCCGCCGGTCTCGGCGTCCTCGAGCATCAGGGTGTACCAGGCCTCCGGCGGGGCCACCTGGCCGGTGAAGCTGGCCGCCGACAGGTCCAGGCGCGCCCGCAGGGTCGGTTCGTCTTCCGGCAGACTGGTGAAGCCGCGCCCGGACAGGACGGCCAGCTCCATCAGGGAATCGTAGTCGGCCGGCAAGGCGGGACGCACGACGAGCATTCAGCGGGTCTCCATCAGGGCGCGCACGCCGCGGGCGTCTATCTCGCCGGCGGCCAGTTTCATCAGGATCAGGGCGGACAGCTGCGCTCGCTCGGCGAAGCTGTCGGGCCAGGCGAACTCGTTCTCGCTGTGGATGTCGCCGCCGCGGACGCCCAGGGTGTCGACGTTGGGCAGGCCGGCGGCGAACAGGTTGTTGCCCTCGCAGACGCCGCCGGACGGCTTCCAGGCGATGTCCTGGCCGATCAGGGCGCCGACCTTGCGGACCTTGCCGAACAGCTCGGCCTGGGCGGCGTTGAACGGCTTGGCCGCACGGGTGAAGCCGCCATGCAGGCTGACCGAAAGGCCGTCGCCCTCCCCGGCCGCCATCGCCGCCTGGACGCCGATTTCCAGCCAGGCGGCGGCCTCGGCGTCGGGGAAGCGGACGTTGAACCGCACCACGGCGACGTCCGGCACCATATTCAGCGGCGCGCCGCCGTCGATGCGGGCGATGTTGAGCGTCACGCCGTCGCGGCGGCCGTTCAGGGCGTCGAGGGCTCCGGCGATGCGGGCGGCGGCGGTGATGGCGTTGCGGCCCAGGGCGAAGTCGCGCCCCGCGTGGGCGGCGCGGCCCGTGACGCGGATGTGGAAGTTGCCGGAACCCTTGCGCTCCCCGGCCAGGGTGCCGTCCGACAACGCCGGCTCATAGGTCAGGCCGACGTGGCCCAGGCGGCCGAACTCGGTCAGCACCGGTCCTGAGGCCAGCGACCCGATCTCCTCGTCCGGTGAGATCAGCACCCTGTAACCGAGGTTCGCCGCATCGGGCGAAGCCTCGAACGCCTCGAGAGCCGCCAGGATGACGCTGATCCCGCCCTTCATGTCGGCGATGCCCGGACCGTGCAGGGCGCCGTCGGGACGGGTGGTCACGGCCTGAAAGCGGCTGTCGGCGGGGTAGACGGTGTCGTAGTGGCCGGTCAGCACGACCTGGGTCGCCGCCTCGGGGCGGACGATGACGGCCAGCGACGGCGGATGCGGCTGCTCCTTCTCGCGGCCGTCGGCGGCGATCTCGATCGAACTGGCCAGCGGGATATCCTGCGGCTCGGTCGGCAGGACGGCGAAGGCGTCCTTCAACAGGCCGCGGACCGCGTTCAGGCCCTCGAGGTTGCGACTGCCGGAATTGACGTCCGACCAGGCGACCGCCCGGTCGACGATCGCCGAACCCCGCTCGGCGATGGAATCGAGAACGGCCTTCTCTTCCGGCGACAGGCGCATCGGCGTGATCCGTACAGCTCTACGACGCCATTGCCGCGGACCAGGTCGACGCGTGCTTCAACGCAGCGACCCGCCGGAATGGCGCAAGACGGGAGTCGCCGAACGCCACCTTCGTAGCCGAGCCCCGACGCGACGTGAACCCCCTGCCCGCGCAGGCGGTGTTCAGCCGACGCCCGGCCTCACTTGTAGTCCTTGCGCCAGCGCACCGACAGCTTGGTGCCGCCTTCGCTGGCCAGGCGCGAGATGATCGACAGATTGCGGCGCACCTGCCACTCGACCTGGGCCGCCGGGCCTTCGCGGCCGCCGCCGATGATCTCCAGATAGACGTCGTCGGTCAGGTACTTGCCGCCGGCCACGGTCATCGCCCCGCCGTCGCCGCCGCCCGCAAAGACCAGCCGGTCGAGACCGGTGAGGTTCTTCAGGTTGCCGATCACGTCGAAGCCGCCGCCGCCGGCCAGGGCCGCCACGGCCGAGGCCAGCTGGGCCGCCTCGAGCGGCGACAGCTGGGCCGCCGAGGTGCCGAACAGCACCCGCGACAGCACCTCGTCCTGCGGCAGAACCGGGGTCGAGGTCAGCACGATCTCGGGCTTGGCCGCGGTGCCGGTGACGCGGATCACCGCCGTCAGGGTCGGATCCTCGCGGCGCGCGGTCAGGTCGAGGCGGATACGCTCGGCCTGGGCGGCCAGGTAGACGGCGCTGCGCTCGTCGAACTCGAACCGCTTGCCGGCGAAGTCGTATTCGCCCTTCACCATCCGCGCGGTGCCGTCGAGGATCGGCTTCTGCGTCGTGCCGGTCACACGTGCGTCGAGCGACATCTCGGCGTCCAGGCCGCGTCCCTCGATGAAGATCCGCCGATCGGCCTTCAGCGTGACGTCCATGGTGACGACCAGGCCGCGCGAGGGTTCCGGCAGGACGTCGCCTTCGGTCGCCCCCGGCTTGTTGCGCTCGATCACGTCCATCGGCACCACGCCGGAGGGCGTGGGCGGGTCGGCGGCGATGCTCGCCCGGTCGACCAGCAGAGCGCCGGTCAGCAGCATCTTGCCCTGGGCGTCGCGGCTGAGGGTCGCCTCGCCGCTGGCCGTGGCGTCGACCAGGTCGTTCTTGATCAGCTGGAAGCTGGTCAGACCCATCCGGAAGCTGCTGGCGCCGTTGCGCAGCAGGCTGATCCGCCCCGAGCCCGAAAGCTTGCCGCTCTTGCCGTCGGTCGCCGTCGCCTGGGTCACCTCGATGGCGTTGTCTTCCAGGTCGGCGCTCAGGTTCACGTCGCGCAGCCGGACGCCCACCGTGGCGTCGTCGAAGGTCCCGCCCTTCAGGTCGGCGTGACCGGCCAGGCGCGGGTCGGCCAGAGTGCCGGCGATCGTTCCCTCCATGTCGACGATCCCGCCCAGGGTTCGGTCGCCGCCGACCAGCAGATCCCACAGCGGCTTGACCTCGCCGTTGGCCGTGAACCGGCCGCGCATGGGCTCGCGTGTGGCGACGGCCAGACGCAGCGGCGCAGCGGAGGACCGCACGGGCAAGGTCGCCACCGCCTGGGCTTTCAGCCCGCCGACGTTGGTCGCCGTAGCTTCGAGCTGCAGCAGCTCGTCCTCCAGCACGCCCTTGATCTGGGCGTCGACCGACAGGCTGCGTCCGGAGCCCCGCGCGCGCGCTCCCTTGAGCGTGGCGTCCATCGTGCCGTTCAGGCGCTCGCCGCGGCCCTGAAGGACGACCTTGCCGTCGATGACGCCGGCCATGTCCTCGTTTACGGCCCCGAGATCGACCTGCGTCAGGTCGGCGCGGATGTCGGCCTGCTCCGCGTCGGAACGCGCCTTGATCACCGCGCGGCCGCCCTCGATCTCCAGGTTGAGGTCGGCGAACCGCTCATGACCGGCGAAACCGATACGGGCGGTCTCCAGCGTCTTGAAATCGGCGCTGCCGAAGCGGCCCTCGCCGTCGAGCGCCAGGCCTGTGGAGCCGTCGTTCTGGGCGAAAACGCCCGTCCCGATGAAACGCCAGCGGTTGGAATTGTAGGCGCCGCGCAGGTCCAGCTTCAGCGGCAGACGCGACAGCGGGCCGTCGGCGGTGATCGACCCGCGCCAGAAGCGTAGTCCGGGCACGGCGCGCAGGGTGGCGTTCTGAGCGGTCAGGTTCAGGGTGGCGCGAGCGCCGCCGGCCGCGTCGGTGATCGCCGCGGTGCCGTTGATCTGTCCGCCGGACAGCACCGCCCCCGGCCCGACGGCCAGGATCAGGTTGGCCGTCGACGGCACGCCCTTGCGCAGGGCCACCCCGCCGCTCGCCTTGACCCCGCCGGCGTCGGCGTCGAGACCGGACAGGTCGACCCCGCCGTCGGCGAAGCGGAAATCGGTGCGCGCCTTGGCCGGGCCGTACTCACTGTCGGCGGTGATCGCCACCGCCCCGTCGGTTCCGGCCGGCCCCTGCACGAAGCTGAGCACGATGTGGGCGTTGGTCAGCGGCAGCTGCGGCAGGTCGACCTTCTGGATGTCGGCGATCAGGTCGGCCCGCGGCGCCGTGATCGAGCCGGTGATCGCGCCGGAGCCCTTGGCGTCGCCGGCGATCTCCACCGGGCCGATCCCGAACGGCCCCTTGGCGTTCCAGTCCAGCTTCAGCCGCAGGGCGCCCTTGGGACCGATCAGGCCGGCCGCGCCGGCCGAACCCATCAGGCCGTCCAGCCGCGCGTCCGCGATCGACACGACCCCCGCCCGGACCTCGGCCTTGCCGCGCAGCCGGGGCTTGGGACCCAGCAGCCGGTCCAGTTCGCCGAAGCCGCTGGCGAAGTTCGAGCCCACGGCGTCGACCGTGAAGGCCCATGGCTTGCCCGCGCCGCCTTGCGAGGCCGACCAGGCTCCGCTGATCGCGCCCTGCGATCCGACCTTGGCGACCTTGAGGTTGGTGAGATCCGCCTTCCCCTTGAACGACAGCCCGCCCAGCAGGGTGCGCTCGCCCGACGCGTCCAGCTTCAGGCCCGCGCCGTCAGCTTTCACCCGGCGCAGCAGCAGCCGGCCGTCCTTCAGGCGGGCCGCGACGATGTCGGCGCGCGGCCGCGCGCCCAGCAGCGCCCCGACATAGCCGGCGCCGCGCCCGCCGTCCCCGGCCAGAGTGGTCTCGAGCGTGAACTCGCCGTCCTTGCGACCCAGCTTGATCGGCCCCTGGGCCTTGGCCAGCGCGTAGTCGGCGGCGCTGAAATCGAAGGCGGCGATCGAGCCGACATAGGCGAACAGGTCCTGGTTTCCGGTCAGCACGCCCTGGGTCTGGGCGCGCCCCTTCACGGCGTCGCCGGTCAGACGCTGCAGGGCGTTCGTGGTCGCGGTCAGGGCGACGCCGTCCTTGCCGGTCATCCGCTTGCCGATGTCGGCCTCGCCCTTGGCGGTCAGCGACAAGGTCTCGGCGTCGACACGGGCGTCGATGGCGTAGAGGCCGCTCTTGGCCTGGACGCCCGTCCCCGCGAAGCGGATCTCCGGCCCCAGCATCTTGGCGTAGGCGGCCGTCAGGCTGGAGGCCGTCAGCTGCAGCCGGCCGGAGGCCTGTCCCCCGTCCTTGTTCCAGGCGCCGGACGCCTTGGCGGGCGTAGCGGCGCCGACGGTGGTCACGAACTCGAACCGACCTTCCTTGCCGTCGCCGTTGGCCCGCGCCTTGAGCAGGAAGGGCTGGTCAGCCGCCAGACCCAGGGCGCCGGCCAGGGCGCCGCCCCGGGCCTCGTTGGCGTCGACGACGACCAGCAGCGGCCGGCCCTTGCCGGCCTGGATCGCCGCCGACAGCTTGTCGCCCAGATGCAGCTGGCTGGCCGCGCCCAGATTTACGGTCATCGGCCCGTCGCGCTGGATGTCCAGACCGGCGACGACGTTGAACAGCCCGCGCTGGTAGCTGAACTCCGGCAGGGTTTCGATCTGCCCGCGGATGTCCTTAATGACCACCGAGACCGGCATGCCCTGGGACACCGTCTGGGGCGTCAGGGTCGGGCGGCGCAGCACCTTGATGCTGGAGGCGTGGATGGCGTCGGCGTGGAACCGGCGCACGAACAGCTCGTGGTAACGCCATTTGACGGCGAGGTTGTCGGCCTGCAGCCAGACTCCCTTCTCGTCGGTGATGGTCAGTCGACGGACGGTGAAGTTGCGCCACAGGTCTCCGCGCAATCCCTCGATCTTGAGCTTGCCGAACCGGCCGACTTTCAGGCCGCTGGCGCGCGCGTCAATGAACAGCAGGCCGGGAGCGGTGTTTTTTAATGATACGGCGACCACCGAGACGGCGCCGACGAGCACGACCGCCAGAACCGAGATCAGCATGACCCAACCCGCGCCGGTCGCGGGCCGGAACCGGCGGCGAGGCTTCTGCGGCGGAGGGGTGTCGGCCGGCTCGGTCAAAAGCTCTGCCCGATGCTGATGTAGAGTTGGAAGTTGGCGTCCCCCTCGCGCTTGTTCAGCGGGAAGGCGATGTCGGCGCGGATCGGCCCGAAGCCCAGATCATAGCGCACCCCGAACCCCGCCCCGACGCTGAAGTCGTCCCCGCTCGGAAAGGTCTGATCGCCGATACCGCCGACGTCGACGAACGCCACCCCGCCCCAGCGCTCGGTGATCTTGCGGCGGACCTCGAAGCTGCCCTCCAGCAACGACATGCCGCCCTGGGGGGTGTTGTCGAACAGACGAGGCCCGACCGCCTGCCAGGCATAGCCGCGCACCGATCCCCCGCCCCCGGAGTAGAAGCGCCGCGGCGCCGCCACCTGCTCCAGGGTCGCCCCCAGGATGGCGCCGGCCTTCAGGCGGCCGGCCAGGACGGTCTTGGCCTCCTCGTCCAGCGACAGGTAGATCGACCCCTGCGTCTGAACCCGCAGATAGGCGGCCTCGGAGTCGCCCAGGGTGCCCGTCGGTTCGGCGCGCGCCTCGACCCGCCAGCCTTTCGTCGGGTTCAGCGGATCGTCGGACCGATCCAGGGCGAAGGCGCCCAGCACCGCGGCGGTCAGGATGTTGCTTCGCTCGCCGCGGATGGTGGTGTTGTCGATCTTCTGCTTCTGGGCGCTGCTGCTGGCGTCCAGCGACACCCCCAGCGTCACATACGAGGTCTTGCGCCACCGCCGGGTGATGTCCGCGTTGGCCTGGACGCCGGTCGCGTCGTAGGCGTCGGTCTGCTCGTTGTAGACGCCGGCGCCCATGGTCAGGGTCTGCTGCGGTCGCCGCCAGTGCGGCAGAGCGACCTTGCCTTCCAATCGCTGCTCGAGCTCGGCCAGGCGCAGGCTGTAGGTCGTGGTGTCGGCGCGGCCGAAGCGGTTGTAGCGGGTGCGGCGCAGGTCCAGGCCCGCGCCCTCGCTGGTCGAATAGCCGGCGCTGGCTTCGAGCGTCCGCCGCGGGCGGTCGACGACGCTGACCAGCACGGGCCGGCGTCCTTGGGCGTCCGCCTTGTCCTTGGGCTCCAGCGAGACCGAGACCGAGTCGTACACGCCGGTGTCGAGCAGCCGTCGCTCGAGTTCGGCCATGTCCTCGGGGTCGTAGACCTCGCCTTCCTTCCAGGGGGCCAGCCGGCGCAGCCAGTCCTGGTCGGTGCGCCCGGTCTCGCCAAAGATCAGGCCGTCCATATGGATCAGGTCGCCGGCGGCCATGCGGAAGGTCGGCCGGACGGTGTTGTCGGCATGGTCGACGATGACTTCGCGCGGCGCCGGCGCGGCGTCGGCGTAGCCGCGCTTCTGGAGCGCGGCCAGGATCCGGCCCTCGGCCGACAGGACGTCCGCCGCCCGCCCCGGCGCGCCGCGACGCAGCGCCATGGCCTGTTCGGCGGCGATCGCCACCTCGGGCGTCGGCTCGTCACCGACCCAGGCGACGCCGGCGCCGGCGAAACGGAAGCGCGGACCGGGCGTGACCTTGACCACGGCGCTCGGCGGCTGGCCGCCGTCGTCCTCATCGGGATCGACCACGTCCGGCTCGACCTGATAGCCGTAGTAGCCCTGAGTACGCAGGGCGGCGATGGCGTCGTCGGCCGCGGACCGCGCCCGACGACGCGCCTCGAAGCGGGTGGTGGCCGGTGATTTGGAGTCGCCGATCGCGCGCTGGATGGCCTCCCGGAGGTCCTCGTCCGCGACGCCTTCGACCTTGGCCTTCGCCTGCTGGGCCGCGGCGGCGCCCGCCCATGCGCAAAGAGCGATCGCGGTCGATACGACAAGGGCCACGCGCGTAGGCGCCAAACTGCTCATCCTCCAGTGCGCCCCGAATCCCGTGTAGCCAGCGTCGCGCCGCCTGTCACCTCCATCGACGCAGGCGCCGGGCGCCTAAATGTCGGGCAGTCGAGCCCTGCTCCAACGCGAAACAACGAAACCCGATCCGCATCGCCCCGACATGGTTAGGAATGAACCGTGAAGAGGCCGTTTCGGCCGCAGACACGGACAGCCTCGTGACCCCGGCCGTCGCCGCTCCCCTGCCCCCCGCACTCTCGCCGACCGGGGCCGCCTATCGCCCCGGCCAGGCCTTCGACGAAATGCACGACGCGGAGGGCGGGGTTCGCGGACACTACGCCGCCGTCCACGGCCGGCTGACCAGCCTGAGCGCCGAGGCCCTGGCCGAGCGGCAGAGGACGCTGGAGCGGTCGTTCCTCCTGCAGGGCGTGACCTTCACCGTCTACGGCGCGGAGAGCGCCACCGAGCGGATCATCCCGACGGACCTGGTCCCCCGGATCATCCCCGCCGCCGAGTGGAAGACGATCGAGGCCGGCCTCACCCAGAGGCTCCAGGCGCTGAACATGTTCCTGGCCGACATCTACGGCGATCAGCGGATCCTGATGGACGGCATCGTGCCTCGCGAACTCGTGCTGGGGGCCCCGTCCTATCGCCGCGAGATGCGACGCCTGTACGTTCCGCACAAGGCCTACGCCAATGTCTGCGGCAGCGACCTGATCCGAGGTCAGGACGGCCAGTTCGCGGTGCTGGAGGACAATCTGCGCGTCCCGTCCGGCGTCTCCTACATGCTGGCCAACCGCGACGCGGCGAAACGGACTTTCCCCGGCGCCTTCCAGTCGTCGAACGTCCGGCCGATCGAACGCTATCCCGACCTTCTGCTGGCCACGCTCAAGAGCATGGCCGCCGATTGGCGGCCCAACCCGCAGGTCGTGGTCCTGACGCCGGGCGTCTACAACAGCGCCTACTACGAGCATGCCTACCTCGCCCGGCTCATGGGCGCGCCGCTGGTCGAGGGGCGCGATCTCGTGGCGTACGAGAACATGGTCTACATGCGGACCACCACCGGCCTGCGCCGAGTAGACGTCATCTACCGACGTGTGGACGACGACTTCATCGACCCTCTCGCCTTCCGCCGGGACTCCAACCTCGGCGTCGCCGGGCTGTTCAACGCCTACCGGGCGGGCAACGTGGTGATCTGCAACGCGCCCGGGACCGGGGTGGCCGACGACAAGGCGGTCTACGCCTATGTGCCGGACATCATCCGCTACTACCTGGGCGAGGAGCCGATCCTGCCCAACATCGAGACCTTTCTCTGCCGCGAGCCGGCTCAGCTGAGCCATGTGCTGGCCAATCTCGACACGCTGGTGGTCAAGGCCGTCGGCGCGTCCGGCGGCTACGGCATGCTGGTCGGACCGCACGCCTCGACCGCCGAACGCGAAGCCTTCGCCGAGGCGGTCCGCGCCGATCCGGCCAACTACATCGCCCAGCCGACCATCCAGCTGTCGACCGCGCCCTGCCTGATCGACGGCCGGATCGAGCCGCGCCACGTCGATCTGCGCCCCTTCATCCTGTCCGGAGAAAAGATCGTGGTCACCCCCGGCGCCCTGACGCGGGTGGCGTTGCGGCGCGGCTCCCTGGTGGTCAATTCCAGCCAGGGCGGCGGCTCGAAGGACACCTGGGTGCTGGCCGACGAGGACGCACAGGAGGTCCGCCCATGATGCTCGCCCGCGTCGCCGACAGCCTCTACTGGATGGGGCGCTACATCGAGCGGGCCGAGCATGTCGCGCGGCTGGCCGACATCATGCTGACCGCCACGCTCGACCGCGCGGTCGACGCCGGCCGGACCCTGGAGATCGCCATGTCGGCCGCGGGGGAGACCTTGCCCGCGCCCGGCGTCCTTCCGATGCAGGCGGCCCGGCGCCTCGTCCTTCACCGGGCCGGCGCCGGCAGCGTGCTGTCGTCGCTGGCCCGGGCGCGGGAGAACGCGCGGCAGGTCCGCGACCAGATCACCACCGAGACCTGGGAACGCCTCAACCTGCTCTATCTGAAGGTCACGGGCGATACGGCGGCCGAAACCTTCGACATCAGCGCGTCGGCCTTCCTGCACGACGTCATCGCCGACCTGCATCTGTTCAGGGGCGCCGCCGACGCGACCATGAGCCATGGCGAAGGCTTTCGCTTCCTGATGCTCGGCGTCTATCTGGAGCGGGCCAACCTCATCGCCCGGCTGCTGGAAGTCTGCTTCGGCGACGGCCAGGGCGCGCGCAACGGCGACCGCGTCGCCGAGATGAATCTGCTGCGAATGGCCTGCGCGCTGGAGCCCTATCTGCGCCGCTACACCGCCGAAATCGAGCCGCGCTTGATCCTGGAGTTCCTGCTGTTCGACGAGGAGTTCCCGCGGTCGATCCGGTTCGCCACCGCCCGGATCGAGGAAAATCTCGGCGGCGTCTCCCGGCATGCCCGCGGCGGCGGCCTGACGCCGCCGGACCGCCTGGCCGGACGCCTCAAGGCGAGGCTGGAGTTCGCCGACATGGAGGAGCTGCGCGCCATGGACGCCAGCGCTCTGCTGACCGACGTCGTCGCCGACTGCGCTCGCATTCACGACGCCGTCCACGACGCCTACGTGGCCTATTCGCTCGAGATGAGGCTGCCCGCATGAACGGCTCGGAGACCGCCTGATGCTGCTCGAAATCCGGCACGTCACCGAATACCGCTACGAGCAGCCGGTCAGAGAAAGCCTGATGGAGTTGCGCATGCAGCCCCGCAAGAGCGCGGGACAGCGGTTGATCAGCTTCGACCTGGCCGTGGAGCCGCGGGCGCCGCTGTTCTCCTACGTCGACGACTTCGGCAACGCCGTCCACCACTTCGACGTCCCCCAGCCGCACGACACCCTGACGATCGAGACTCGGGCGGCCGTCGAGACACAGCCGGCCCAGGCCCTCCCCGAGGCGTTGGACATGGGGGAGTGGGACCGCTTGCGCGGCGACTTCGTGCGGGGTGAGTGCTTCGACTTCCTGCGGCCCCATGGCTTCGTTCAAGTCACCGAGGCGCTGACGCGGTTCATGGCCGAACGCGACCTGGAGGACCTGCGCCGCCGAGACCCCCTCACCGCCGTCCGCGCGCTGAACGCCGCCATCTATCAGGCCTTCGACTACACGCCCGGGATCACGGACGCCGACAGCCCGATCGACCTGGCCCTGACCGAGGGCCGCGGCGTCTGCCAGGACTTCGCCCATGTCATGCTGGCGGTCTGCCGCGCCTGGGGCGTGCCGGCGCGGTACGTCTCCGGCTACCTGTTCACGGACCACCGACAGGGGGACCGTTCCGATCCGGATGCGACCCACGCCTGGGTGGAAGTGTTCCTGCCGACGCTTCGCTGGATCGGCTTCGACCCCACCAACAACGTCCTGACAGGCGAACGCCATGTGGCCGTCGCCATCGGCCGGGACTACGGCGACGCGCCGCCGACGCGGGGCGTCTACAAGGGCGAGGCCGAAAGCCAGCTGGCGGTCGCGGTCTCGGTGGCGCGTGCTCGCACCGCCGTGGCCGACCCGGAGTTCCTGCGCCTGCCCCGGCCGGTGTTCACCGGCGGCCGGCGCTCCCCCGCCGCCGGCGATCGCCAGCGGCAGGAGCAGCAACAGCAACAGTAGAATGAAAGCGGGGCGTCGGCGGGCCCACGGGGGAGCAAGACCGGCCGACGCCCCTTCGGCCCTCCCCGCCAAGAGACGGGCCGTTATCGAGGTCATCCCATCCGAAGCAGGGAACGACCTGGATCTCACACCGCGTTAGGCCACCAGCGCCGCCTCCTTGCAGCGCAGGCCGTTCACGCGAACATCCGCCTCCCCGACCTTCACGCCCAGGATCCCGGTCAGGGTGTTGAGCAGCCCGTCCAACGGCGCCGCCACCGCGGTCAGAAGGTCGCCCACGACCTTGATGACCGCGTTGTTGCCGAGCGACAGGCTGAGAATGCCCAGGATGTCGACGTGGAGGTTCAGGTTGCCGATCAGGGTGCCGATCAGAGCGCCCGCGATGTCGTCGGTCTGGACCGATTTCAGGGTCCTCGCCTTGATCTCGTTGTTGTTGAACGAAACGTTCTTCCAGCTGGCGCCGCCGATCGAGGCCTGCGAACTGCCGGTGATGTCGAGCAGCAGGGTGTCGGCGATCGTCGCCGACCCCACGGTCATCGGATGGGTGAAATCGTTCAGCTTGGTGCGGTCGATCTGGCCGATCCACAGTTTCCCGACGCTCGGTTTCACGGCCAGCGTCGCGATGCGGTTGTTGCAGTCGAGGCTTTGCAGCTTGGCCTCCGCCGAGGCGGTCTCGACCAGGATCGGCAGATTGACCTGGGCGATGCCGGACAGCAGCCCGCCCGAGCCGACCTTGGCGTCCAGATAGAGGCGGGTCTGGGCGGTCCGGATCACGACGCTGTCGTCGGAGCTCACGGTCAGCCAGGTCGAGTTGTTCGGCCGCTCGCCGATCGCCAGCCAGGCGTCGACGCTGGCCACGCCGGGGACGTTGGTCCCGATGTCGAGCTTCACCTGCCGCCCTTCCTGGGCGAGCTGCAGGGTCGCGCTGGTCAGGTCCAGGGCGCTGACCGCGATGCCCGCGCCCTGCCCGCCGGACACGCTGCTCTGCGGACCGTAGGGTCCGACGCTGATCAGCTTGTCGAGTTCGGCCGGCGTGGCGTTGCCCGCAGCCTGGGCGATCTGGCGCACCGCGAGCGCGGCGCTGTCCTTGCCCTCGTCGTCGAGCAGCTTCTCCAGAACCTGCAGCGCCTTGCCGGTCGTCACGTCGGCCTGCAGCACCTTTTCGTACGAGAGGCCCCTGAGGCCGAGCTCCGTCCGGAGGAGATCCAGGTATTTGAACAGGTCGACGTCGGTGCTGAGGAGCTGGTTGTAGTCCATCACCGAGAGGTTGATCGTACTGCCGGTCAGCCCCTTCAGCAGCGAGTTGGCCACCCCGCCGTTCAGCGATGCAAGCCGCGAGCCCAGCTGGAAACTGGCCATCTCGGCGCGAGCCGCCGTCGCCGACCGGCTGATGTCGACCGTGGACCGGCCCAGGAACACCTGGCCGAAGAAGATGTCGGCCTTCCCGGAGAGCTTGACCCGCACCGCATTGGGCGAGGCCGCGCCGGCGGTGAAACGATTGGCCGCGGCGACCGCGGGGTTGGGCCTGTACTTGCCGCTGGTCACCTCGACCGTGAGCGGCCCCCGCCAGCCGTTGGCGGCCGCCGTGGCCTGGGCCGCCCGCTGGGCGTTCGGCATGTCACGCGCCGCAGCCAGGGCGGCGAGGTCGGCGATGCCTTGCAGCTTGCGGGTCTGGCCGTAGACCGAGCCCATATCGATGGCGAGCGCGCCAAAGCCGATGATCAGGGCCGAGGAGAAGGCCGCGACCAGGGCGATGCCCCCACGCTCGTCCCTGGCGAACCGACGGAGCCGCATCAGTACCCCCCCAACCGCACGGTGGCCGAGCGCGAGATCGTGCTCGACGGCATGGGGACCAGCCCCTTCATCGACCAGAAGGGCGTGTCGGCCGCGTTGTAGGAGATGGCGACGGTGACCCGGTCGGATGCGTTGGTGACGGTCAGGGTCGCCTTGCTCCGCTCCAGCCAGACGTAGTCGCCGATCTCGGCGTTCAGGGCGGCCGTCGCCAGAGCCGTGCGCTCGGTGTTGTCCAGACCCGCCATCGCGGCGCGGGCGGCGTCGTTGGTCACCTGCTGAACGGCGTGGGACATCCAGAAGTAGCCGCCGTAGCCGCAGAGGCCGAGCAGCATGACGACGAACATCGGGCCGACGATGGCGAACTCCAGCGCCGCCGCGCCTCGCTGTTCTGCGAGAAAACCCTTCAGGTGCGTTCTAGCCCTCATGCAACCGATAATGGCGCCCTTGGGTAAACCGCATCCTAAAATTGCAGAACGGCGATATTCGCCGATTTTACCACCTTAAAGAGAGTAGACGTGGGCCTGGCGCGACTCCGCATGCAGCGCCGCGCCGGCCGTCAGAGACCGCCCCTGCTCGCGGGAGACCTGGGCCTCCAGTCGTTCGCCCTGGGGCGTGACGAGATCGACGTGGGCCACGGCGCCGTCAATGCCGACCCGCTCGACCCGGACCTCGAAGCCCTTGCCGTCCAGCGCGATGTCGTAGGGCCGCACGAAGCCGACCGCCGGGCCGTCGGCCAGGTCGGGCGCCGCTAGCGTCACCCCGCCCGACAGGAACCGTCCGCCCTGGACCGCCCCCTCGAACCGGTTGGCCTCGCCCACGAAGCCGCAGACGAAGGGGTTGGCCGGATTGTCATGGACTTCGGAGGGCGTCCCGACCTGCTCGATCTGGCCCTGGTTGAGGATCGCCACCCGATCGGCCAGTTCCAGGGCTTCCTCCTGGTCGTGGGTCACGAAGATGGTGGTCACGCCCGTGGCGTCGTGGATGCGGCGCAGCTCCTTGCGCAGCGACTTCCGCACGGTGGCGTCAAGGGCCCCGAACGGCTCGTCGAGCAGCAGCACCCGCGGCGACACCGCCAGAGCCCGGGCCAGGGCCACGCGCTGGCGCTGACCGCCCGACAGCTGCGACGGGAAGCGTTTGCCCAGATCGCCCAGCTCCACGAGCCTGAGCAGCTCGTCGACCCGCGCGGTGATCTCGGCCTTCGACGGCTTTGCCGCGCCCTTGCGGACGTCCAGGCCGAAGGCGACGTTCTTGGCCACGGTCATGTGCTTGAACAGCGCATACTGCTGAAACACGAACCCGACGCCGCGCTTGGCCGCGCCGGCATAGGTCACGTCCTCGGTCTCGAACAGGATCTGACCGCTGTCGGGATACTCGAGGCCGGCGATCGCCCGCAGCAGAGTGGTCTTGCCCGAGCCCGACGGCCCGAGCAGCGCCAGCAGCTCGCCGGGCGCGATCTCCAGGCTGACGTCGTTCAGGGCCGGGAAACGGCCGAACGTCTTCTGCACCGATCGGATGGAGATGGTCATGGGACGGCGTGAGCTCCGGTCAGTGTGCGGCCTTGCGGCCCGGCTGGGCGGCCTCGAGAAGGCTCTTCAGCACCAGGGTGACGAGGGCGAGCAGGCAGAGCAACGCCGCCACCGCGAACGCGCCCACGAAGTCGTACTCGTTGTAGAGGATCTCGACATGCAGGGGCATGGTGTTGGTCAGGCCGCGGATATGGCCGCTGACCACCGACACCGCGCCGAACTCGCCCATGGCCCGGGCGTTGCACAGCAGCACGCCGTACAGCAGGCCCCAGCGGACATTCGGCGCGGTCACGCTCCAGAAGGTGCGCAGGCCGGACGCGCCGAGCGAGACGGAGGCCTCCTCCTCGTCGGTCCCCTGCTCCTGCATCAGCGGGATCAGCTCGCGGGCGACGAAGGGGAAGGTCACGAAGACGGTGGCCAGGACGATGCCGGGCACGGCGAAGATGATCTTGATGTCGTGCTCGATCAGCCAGCCGCCGAACCAGCCCTGGGCCCCGAACACCAGCACATAGATCAGGCCCGCCACGACCGGCGACACCGAGAACGGCAGGTCGATCAAGGTGATCAGGAAGGCCTTCCCCCGGAAGTGGTGCTTGGCGATCGCCCACGAGGCGCAGAGGCCGAAGATGGCGTTGAACGGCACCGCGATCGCGGCGGTCAGCAGGGTCAGCTTGATGGCCGCGAGGGCGTCGGGATTCCGGATCGCCTCCAGCGCCACGGGCAGGCCCTTGCGCAGCGCCTCCACGAACACCGAGGCCAGCGGCAGAATCAGCGCCAGGCCGAGGAAGACCAGGACCAGGCCCACGACCAGGAACTTGGCCCAGGTCGGGTCCTCGGTCGGACGACGGGCGACGGCGCGGCTCATGCGTATCTCCTCGCCCAGGCCTGGATGGCGTTGATGACCAGCAGCATCAGGAAGGAGACCGCCAGCATGACCACTGCGATCGAGGCCGCGGCGGCGTATTCGTACTGCTCCAGCTGGATCACGATCAGCAGCGGTGCGATCTCGGACTTGTAGGGCATGTTGCCGGCGATGAAGATCACCGAGCCGTACTCGCCGACCGCCCGCGCGAAGGCCATGGCGAACCCTGTCAGCCAGGCGGGCGCGAGCGCCGGCAGCACCACCCGCACGACGGTCTGCAGCCGGTTGGCGCCGAGGCTGGCGGCGGCTTCCTCCACATCGGCGGCCAGGTCGTGCATGACCGGCTCCAGCGTCCGCACCACGAACGGCAGGCCGATGAAGGTCAGGGCGATGACCACGCCGAGCGGGCTGTAGGCGGCCTTGATCCCCAGCGGGGTCAGGAACTGACCGACCCAGCCCTGCGGCGCATAGAGCGTGGCTAGCGCGATGCCGGCCACCGCCGTCGGCAGGGCGAACGGCAGATCGACCAGGGCGTTGATCACGCTCTTGCCGGGAAAGCTGTAGCGGACCAGGGCCCAGGCGGTCAGGACCCCGAACACCCCGTTGACCACGGCCGCCAGGAATGAAGCGCCGAAGGTCAGCTCGTAGGCCTTCAGCGCCCGCTCGGAGAAGGCGGCGGCGATGAACTCCGGAAACGACAGCTCGGCCGACTTGATCGCCACCGCGGTCAACGGGATCAGCACGATCAGCGACAGGACGGTCAGGGTCACGCCCATCGTCAGGCCGAAGCCGGGGATGGCGCTGCGCCGGCGCAGCCACGGCTTGCGGCGCGGCCGGCGTTCGGGCGTCGGGGTCACGGCGTCCAGGGCTGTCATCGTCGCGTCGCGGCTCGGCCTGTTCTAGCGGCCCATGCAGAAACGCACATGCCCCGGTTTTGATGCCGGGCGGTCTCCCGCCCCCGACCGGCGATAAAACCTACCACCTGGGTGGGCAAAAGAGATTTTCTGAGGGAGCGGTTAGACGGGGCCGGAAGCCCCCGCCCTTCGGACAGGGAAACAGCCGCGGCACGTCCGCCGGAGCGGCGCCGGCTCGTATCGGGACCAGCGGATGTCGACCCCGAACGTCGGACCCGGACGGCGGCTTGGGCGTCACGAGGGTCATTCGGAGATGATGGTAGGCCGACTGGGATTCGAACCCAGGACCATTCGATTAAAAGTCGAATGCTCTACCACTGAGCTATCGGCCCGCCCGCGAAGCAGCCCGGGGCCGTTCGAAGCGGCGCGGACCATAGTGGGGGCGCTCGCGGGGGGCAAGCGCCCGCATCGCCTTTCCACCGCCCAAAATGACAGTTTATGGTCACGGCCATGCGCACGACGCCCATCATCCTCATGAGCCTGACCCTCGGCGCCTGTGCGACGACCTCGCCGCCGCCGACCGGCCGCATACAGACGACCGACGAGGTCAACCGCAGCGGCGTCGTCGGCGCGGCCAGCGCGCCGATGCGCGACCTCAATCTGCTCCGCACCAAGATCCCGACGGTGCTGCTCGACGCGCTCGATGATCCCTACGCCAGGCCGCAGCCCGCGACCTGCCGCGAGCTGATCGCCCTGCTCGAGCCGCTCAACGAGGCGCTGGGGGCCGACATCGACGAGCCGCCCTCGCCGGACGGACGCGATCTGATCGACAAGGGCCGGGACGCCGCCTCCGATACGGCCTTCGGCCTGATGGCCGGCGCGGCCCAGGACCTGATCCCGCTGCGCGGCTGGGTCCGGAAGCTGACCGGGGCCGAGCAGCACGATCGACTGGTGCGGGCGGCGATCACCGCCGGCGGCATCCGACGGGGCTATCTCAAGGGGCTGGGCGAATCGCGCGGCTGCAACCCGCCGGCGACGCCGAGCCACATCCTCACCGAAATGCCCAAGCCGGACCGCCGGACCGGGCCGAAGTATCCGGTGAAATAGCGGCGGCTACTTCCGCTGCCGATCTCGGAAGGCCTTGCGGAAGGCCTCGAACCGCCCTTCGGCGATGGCCGCCCGCATGGCGGCGGTCAGAGCCTGGAAGTGGGCGATGTTGTGCCACGACAGCAGCACCTGGCCGAGAATCTCGTCCGACCGCACCAGGTGGTGCAGATAGGCCTTGGAATAGTCGCGGCTGGCCGGGCAGTCGCTGGTCTCGTCCAGCGGGCTCTCGTCCTCGGCGAAGCGGGCGTTCTTCAGGTTGATCGGCCCGTCCCAGGTCCAGGCCTGGCCGTGCCGGCCCGATCGGGTCGGCAGGACGCAGTCGAACATGTCGACGCCTCGGGCCACCGCCTCGACCAGATCGATCGGCTTGCCGACGCCCATCAGATAGCGCGGGCGGTCGAGCGGCAGCATCGCCGGCGCATATTCCAGCACCTCGACCATGCCCTCGTGCCCCTCGCCCACCGCCAGGCCGCCGATGGCGTAGCCGTCGAATCCGGTCTCGATCAGCCGCTCGGACGACTCTCTCCGCAGGTTCTTGAACGTCGACCCCTGCTGGATGCCGAACAGGGCCTGCGCCTCGCGCTCGCCGAAGGCCGCCTTCGACCGCGCGCCCCAGCGGGCCGACAGCTCCATGCCCTCGCGGGCGCGTTTCTCCTCGGCCGGCCAGGCGACGCATTCGTCCAGCTGCATGACGATGTCGCTGCCCAGCAGATCGGCCTGGATCTCGATCGAGCGTTCGGGGGTCAGCTTGTGCTTGGAGCCGTCGAGATGGCTGGCGAAGGTCACCGCCTCCTCGGTCACCTTGCTGATCCCGGACAGGCTCATGACCTGGAAGCCGCCGCTGTCGGTCAGGATCGGCTTGTCCCAGCGCATGAA
>VFQQ010000715.1_pt1 | contig 58668 bp, 110 predicted proteins | sample 3512341 | NCBI WGS metagenome assembly VFQQ01 (sample SAMN10412373, study PRJNA504923) | tailings metagenome | isolation source: Relicate 2 Philex TSF1 revegetated site | place: Philippines: Tuba, Benguet | collected 2017-08-29 | reverse complement strand
TGCCCACCCATACAGGGCCGCGTGGCGCGCCGCATGGACGCCTCCGCCTACGTGGACGTCTTCTCCTACCTCTCCTCGGAGTCACGCCACGTGGTGGCCTCCCGCCTCGTCCCTGCCCGCGTCACATTTGACGCCAGCCGCCGCACCTTCACGGACGAGGGCCAGGTGGGTGCTGGTGCTGGTGTTGCCAAAGCTGTGGCTTTGGGGCTGTGCAGCAGTGTGGAGCTGGCAGGTGCCGCCTGCTTATGCAGCCCTCCTTGCAGCCGTTTTTTCCTGCGTGCGTGCCTGTACCACTTCTGTTGGTTTCTATCAGCCTGCAACCCTCCTTCCGCAACTGTTCTCCCCGCTTGCCTGCAGGAGGTGGACAGCCTGGAGGCCGCACTGCGTGAAATGGAGCTGGCTTCCATGGCCAAGGTGCAAAGGGGCAGCACTGTGCAAACCTTGCAGGCCAGCAGTGTGGCAGCATGCAGCAACTCTCCATGCCGCATTTGCACATGCCAGCTGGCTGTGCTGTGCAACCGCTAGCACACCTGTGCATTCTGACAACTGCTGCTATGCTGTGCTTGTGTGCAGGTGTGGGCGCACCCGGACGACCTGGCCACCATTATCCAGGGCATCCGCTCGCAGGAGCAGCTGACCGGGGCGCGCCTGGTGAGCCGGGGCTGTAGCGCATGAGGGCGGTTCTGAGGAGGGGCTGGAGGCTGCAACGCGCCACTCTAAGGTCCGGATCAGGCTGACGTCTTAAACCCAGGACGTGTGCTCTGAGCAATGACTGCCTCCCCTGCCACCTACCATGAAATGCAGTCGTTGGGCGGCCGCTTCCGCCCACCCTCCACCACAATCTCTCAGTCTCGCCTGCGGGTGGGACCAGTCGGCCCGGTCCGCCTGCCTCCCAGCCTGGACGGCGGTGCGGCAGCCCCCAGCAGCGGCGGCACCCCTGGGCAGCAGTGGGGCGGCACCAGCGCCAGCGGCGCTGGTGGCGGCAGCTTGCCGGGGCACAGCGGGGCGGCGGCTCGTGGCCCTGCGGCTGGAGGCATGCCTGAGGAGTTCCTTCACGACCCCTCCAAGTACCCGGTGCCCCTCATCCCCTTCCTGAAATGCGGGTGAGCTGGGTGGGGTGCATTGCTGTGCCGGCAGTGCGTCTGCTGGAGCTGCACTGGGCAAAGCATCGGCTGGGTGGGCCGAGTACGCGTTCATTCCAACCTCTCATGCAGTGCTGACCCCCTGTCGCTGCTCTCACCCTCCCCCTTGCCCGCAGCTCCATCCGTGCCCACACACTACAGCCACTGAGCGCAGCCCCTGACGAGCCCGGAGGCGGCGAGTTGGCAATGGCTGTCTCCTCTCTCGGCCTGCAGACCTGGGTGTCGCCGCTGCACATCTGGCACCTGCTGTCGGGTGGGTGCTGCCACACCAGCTGGGAGGCTGGCTTGTTTGTTTCGGGTGGCAGGCTGCGCGCTGCTGCTCAGGCCCCAGCCTGCTAGCCATCCTAAGCCCTTCCCTCCCGCTCGTCCCCACTCTGTTCCCCTCTGCAGTTGAGAAGGCCGTGCACTCCATGTTTGACTATTTGGAGCGCACAACCTGCATCCCCTACCCAGCCTCAGCCGAGCCTGCCAAGCCAGCAGCGCCAGCCGCCCCCGCGGCAGCCGTCCCGCCCTCTGCCGCGCTCGTACGGCCAGTCAGCCCCAAGCTCCTGCTGTCGTTTGGCGTGGCACAGGTCTCCCTGCTCTGGCTGGTGAGCCTGGGGGCGGCTGGGCTTCAGCGTTGAGGGCATCTATCTGGAACTGGCTGTTGCTTGCCTGAGAGAGCAGCACATCACAGATGCCTTGCCTCAGTTGACCCTGCATGCTCCTCCACCTCCTCTGCCCTGCTCAGATCGGCACCTGGACACCCAAGGGCAGCACGCGGCCCTCCGGCAGCACAGGCGGCCCCACTGTCTCCTACCGCCGCGCATGGGGCATCAGCGTTCAGCGAGACGACGATGCTTACCTGTGGGCCCGCTGGCTGGCGCCCGTCTACTCGGTCACAGTGGCCAACATCAAAACAGCCTTGCGCCTGCAGGTGGGGTTGTGCAGCCTGGCATGGGCTGCACAGGATAGCTGGTGCTGGGCGGGGCGGGAAGTGGGCCAACCGCATCGGACACAGACCGTGCCAGGGTGCCCTGCATTACAACAGCAGATGCCTGAGCCTTCCTTCAACCCTCAATAATGATGTGCAGACCAACGGCAGCATGACGGCAGGCGCCAGCGTGGACGGCATCATCGTGCGCGACCTGCAGGTGCGCACACAGTTGGGTCAACAAGACATTTAAGTTTAAGCAGCATTGAGATCAAGCCGCAGGCCTGCCTGTGTGTTCCCAAGGGTGCAGCAGTGGTACCCTACGAATGCTGTTCAGCGGATGCCCTAGTCAAACTGCCACGTTTGTGGGCTCCCACCACCGCCTGTGCAGCTGTCTCAAAGCGCGCGACACGCGTACGTGTTGCGCCCGCTGCCCGCCCGCGCCCGCCGCCTCAACACCTGGCACGCCGCGCTGCGCCGCACCCTGCTGGGCATCGCGCCCGTCAGCCACGGCAAGAAGCTGTGAGTGCTGGTGCTGGCTGGGCTGAGCTGGGCTGCAAGGATATGGCAGGGGTTGAGGTGCTCCCGGCTGTTTGGTTTCTTTCAGATATGGCAGCCTACGCTGCTCCACACAATTAGCTGGCGATCCGCCGTCTGACCATCAGCCCTGCCCATGCTGCCTACCGTCTTCTCCTGCCCCATCCTGCAGCTGGGCGCGTGCCTGCCAGACCGTGTTCCTGCGAGCCCGCACCTCTGCCATCAAGGACAGCCTGCTGGGGGATGCCTCCCCGCTGGATGCCGTCGTGTACGGCGCACCCTTTCCGCTGGCGGGCCCCCAGGTGCGCTGCTTTAGGTGGTAGCAGACGCCTCGGTGGGCACAGATCTGTTGGCATGTATGACCAGGTGCAATCGTGGACCACGGGGCTTGCACCACTGCAGACGGCTACGGCACAAACACCAACCTGCCGCCACTTCCACATGCACCCAGCCCGCATCCTGGCCCCAATCACTCACCTCACCCCCACCTGCCCCGCCCCCGCAGGTCCGCGTCAAGTACGCCAGCGTGCCCGCCACGCGCTTCCGCCCCGCGGCCGCTGAGCTTCAGGCTGAGCTGGGCCAGATGCTGGCCTGCGTGCGCATCAAACAGCAGGCATCCATGAACGCCTTTGCCACCCAGCTGACCCAGATCACAAACGCGCTGGGCAGGCCCAGCGCCGGCAAGGAGGCGGCAGCGTGCGCAGCGGCTCCGGTGGTGGAGCAGCCGCCCTCGCCCACTGCGCACCTGCCCAAGCTGCAGACCGCACTCAAGGTGGGTTTGGAGCGGGCGGGCAGCAGGCGGACCGCACAGGGGCGCTTTGTACCTGCACAGTTTGCTGCCTTGCTCCCCTGCATCGTGCCAGGTGGGTGCAAGCTGATGTTGTCAGGCCCTCGCCGCAATCTCCTCCCCTCGTTGCTGCCCGTCCATTGTGATCTGCTTCCGCTTCGTTGCCACAACAGGTCACCATCACCGTGGTGGGCATCGACATGCTCTTCCGCGTGCAGGCGAGCCGGGTTTTAGCAGGGCATGCTCCCCTAGTCCGCGTGGCACCGGCACCTGCAAGAGAGTGAACACATGTGGTTGTTGGCTCCCAATCTACAAATGGCCGCTTGCCTGCACTTTGCCACCCTGTCCCAACTTCGCTCCGCTGCTTGCTTCCGGCTGCAGTCGCGCCAGCTCATGTCGCTAAAGCTGGAGCAGGGGCGGGTGACGGTGGACCAGCGCGCCGTGAACCGCTCGTCAGGTGGGCGCCTGAGCTGATTGTAGGCGGAAGGCAAGGGCGGCGCATGACCCGTGCGGCTCAGTCAGCTGTGCTACTCAACCTTGCTGCTGGGCTCACCAGCACCTGCTCTCACCTCTTGCTGTCCCCACCCGCCTCCCGCCAGGCCCCCGAGATGTGCGGCTGCACGTGGCGGCCAGCGTGCAGGATGTGGTGGTGCAAGACCTGCGTGCTCGCAAGGAGCACAGGTGCGGCCCCGGCTGGGTGGGCCGGGATGCCTGCCGGTCGGCTGTGGTCCACAGTGCAGTTGGGCAGGCGTATGGAAGCCAAATCTGCTGGACTCCCCTGGCTGTGTTTTTTCCTGGATAACCAGGCAAGCTTCGCTCGGCCGGGCTGCCTGTGAAGTCGCGTTGTTTCAGACACCTGGACGCTTCCCCACCGCTCTGTGCCTCCCCACCTCCCTGGCCGCAGCCTGGTGCTGATCCCGCACGGCGGCGAGGACTTTTGCACGCTGGAGCTGGCCTTCACCTCGTTTGTGGACCCTCGGCGGGCGGGGCCCCGCCTCAACATCCTGGTGCAGGTGGGTGGCGGGCCTGGAAGCAGGCAGGCTCAGTGCACCATGTGCACGCCTTGCTTAGTCTGCTGCTGTGGCTAGTCTACACGCTGCCATCACGCTGCGCTGCATTCAGCCTCCTGCCCCAGCTGCCATCCACCTGCGCACCACCCTAAACCCCGCTGTGCAGAACCCGCGCGTCCTGCTGATGCTGCGCTTTGTGGCAGACGTGATGGATGCAGTGAGCATCATCACCTCAGCCACCAGCAGCACAGAGGAGAAGGCGGCTGCCGCAGCCGAGGGTGCCGCCGCCGCTGGCGCGCCCGCCACTGCGGCCGCTGTGGCGGGGGCCGTGCGCGCCTCGCAAACTGGTGCCACTGCTGCAGCTGTGGCAGAGGCTGTGGTTGGTGATGCAGCGGCTGGTGCGAGCCACGCGGCCGCAGCAACTGCCGAGCCAGTGGCGGCTGCTGCCGCCAAGGGCGGCGCTGCGCGAGGGGCCGCCGCTGTCGCTGCACCGGTGTCCCTGGAGCCGCAGCTGCCTCCCCTGGAGATCATGGTGCAGCTGAGCAACGTGGGCATTGTGCTGCCCACGAGCAGCGACAGCACCTCGGCACTGGGCGCCAGCATCGACCACCTGCTGGTGGCCATGCCAGGTGGGCGGCAGCTGCTCAGTGGTTCTGCTCTTCCTTGTGTTGCCTTGGGCATGGCCTGGCCGGTGTGTTGCATGGGGCTGTGATGTACTCAAGGATACCAGGCACTGCGCTGCACAAGGCACAAGGCCGCCTGCATTTCTCTGCCTACCACTCACCCTGGCGCCCCATTTCCCCCTTGCACCGGCTGGTTGCAGGGGCCATCATGCCGGAGGCTGTGCTGGCTGACTGCGAGCTGCCCCAGGTGGTGGGCATGATGCAGGAGGCGGTGCAGTGGTGAGCCTGCGGGCAGCTGGAATGTCTCACTGGGCAGGGCAGCAGCTGGGGCGTGGTGTGTGCGGAATAGATGGTGCAAGAGGGCCCCCTGGCGTGTGCCGCAAGGGCACCTCATGGTACCTAGGACGCAACTTGCTCCCCTTGCCTGCCCCGCAACTGACCGCCCCACTGCCCCAACCCTCCTCCATTCCTGGCTGTGCTCCCACCACCCCTTTCTGCAGCACCCACGAGTTCAAGTACACCAGCTTCCATGAGACCAATGCAGCCGCCCGTGCCGCGGCAGACGCCGCCGTCAACCTGGCTGCCGCTGAGCGCGCTGAGCGTGAGGCAGAGAGGGCTGAGAAGGCGGCTGCAGAGCGCAACAAGGCCAAGGGCTCAGGACCGACAGGCCCCAGCGTGGCCCAGCGGCTGAAGCAGGGCATGGAGCGGGTGGGTGAGGCGGCAGCGGCCGAGGCCATGGGTGCGAGCGACATCGCGGCCCTGAGCAGCGAGCGCCGCATGCGGGCGGCGCTGCGAGCTAAGGAGGAGCGGCAGCGGCCGCCCGGTGTGCTGTACTTGAATGAGAGGGACGCGCAGGTGGGTGCTGACTGGGCGCTTGCGAGTGCTGAGTGCTTGTGTACATGACGGGCCAGCTACATGCTTGAGCAGGAACTCTCTGTGCTTGAAGCCGCGCCCTGCGCAGCTCCTCGCACTTCAGCCGACGATGCACCCCTGCCCTTGCTCCCCTCCCTCCTCCTTCCACCAGGTCCAGCCCTCGGGCGTGCTGCACATTGACGCCAGCCAGCTGAGCTTTGCGGGGGCGCCAAGTGCGGCACAGCACGCACCGCGTGTGGACGTGCCAGAGGGCGCTGCCGGCGTGAATTTGGACAAGGGTGTGACCAGCATTGTGGAGAACATCGGGCGCGGCATCAAGTGAGCCGGCTGCTGGGATGTCTGTGTGAATGTGTATGCAGCGCGGCTGCGTCCTGGAGGTTGCAGTTGCAGCTGAGCAGGGCCCAGTGAACCACACCTCCCATGCATTGTCTTGCCGGATGTTTGAGCTGCGCTCCTCCGCTCCCCACACGGCAGGAACCTGTTTGATGGTGATGGAGGGCAATCAGACGTGGCTGTGCCCCTGGCACAGCCCGCAGCCAACGCTCCCTTGCCCGGCCGCCGAGCGCCAGTGGTCGGCCCACGCTCGCCCAACGTGCAGGTGGGTGGGCAGGCAGCTCAGAAGGAGTGCTTGGCAGTACCTCGTTGAGTTCAGTTGCAAAGCCGGCCCAGGGCTCGACCAGAAGTTTGCTGCACTTATCAGGCCGGCCACATGCTGGGCCTGCTGCAGGTGGTGCCGGGTGATGTGGCCCAGACCAACCTGACCCCGCTGCTGCTGGATGCCGCCGACGAGTTCCCGGCTGGCGAGGGTGCGCCTCTGAAGTGTGCATTTGCTGCACAGAGACGAACCGACTGCATTCGGTCGGTTGCGCTGGTTTGGTTGCATGCCGGCCAGCTAGGATGCGCCAGCTGTGTTCTCCTTTCACAATCGTATCACTGGCCCCTCCTGCCTTCAGAGCGCCCCCTGGCTGACCCCTCCCTGCTCATCTCCATCGAGGCGTGGACAGTGCGGCGCGGCACCATGCAGCTGATTCCCAACTTCTACCGCCAGCTCGCCCCCGGCAAGGTGAGGCGCAACCGGCCTGCTGCAGGGCTGCCTGAAATTGCCCGGAGCAATGCTGCCATTCTGCTCACCAAGCCTCAGCCCCTTGGCGCAGTCATAACAACCATGTTGCTTCCCCCATGCCAACCTCGCCCTGCAGAAGGCCCATGCTGCCTCGCTTCCCAGGAAGGACAGCGGCCGCGCCAGCCAGCCGCCCTCCGCCGGCCAGGCCGGCAGCGCCTCGCAGCAGCCAGGGCAGGAGGCGGGCGGGCTGGAGCACAAGTGGTCGCTGCCGCCCTCCCTCACCTCCTTCTCATGGCCGGTGGAGGTGTATGACCTGGTGGAGGGGTGAGTGTGGCTGCTGCTCATGTTGCCAGCGCTCCTTTGCTTTTGGGTCGGGTTGGGTTGGGTTGGCTTTTTCTCGCCAGCATGCAGCCTTGGGCGCCACCGCCTCAATCATGCCCGTCTTCCCCTCACACCCACCCACCTGCCACCCCTCTCGCCTGCCCCTTCTCTCCCCTGCAGCGCGCTGTTCTGGCAGCCCACCTCCATCGCCCTGGGCCTCTTTACCATGCCCGACGGCCGTGTGCCGCTGGTGCACTTCTCGAGCACGCCGCTGGACCTCATCCTCAACGCGCCCAATTACACAGGTGAAAGGGGTGCAGGCCAGTGGAGTTCAAGGGATGGCCTGCTCTTTGGCAGCCACCTCTTGTGTGAGGGCGGAGAGCTCAGCATGGGGATGCGTGCCATCCTGCATGTCGCCAGTTGCTGCTGACCGCCGGGCTCAACCTGTCAACCTCCTGACCTTCCTCATCCTACCTGCAGCCCTGATGGACTTTGTGGGCGGCAACTTGGATGAATACCTGCATCCAGAGAGACACGCGGCGCAGCTAGCGGAGCAGCCCGGCGCGTCGGTGCCACCCGCAGCAGAGGCGGCGCCCCCGCCCCCGCCGCCTCCCTCGGTGCCGCCGCAAGTGCAGTACAACCCAAGCATGAAGGTGCGGGGGCAGCTGCCGGGCATGCTATATTGAGTAGCTGTGCAGCTGGCTGTTTGTCGGCCTGTGTGTTTGCAAGCAGCCAGCTGGCTCAAGTGGAGTGTTGCCCTTCACGCTCACTCCGACCATGCACAAACCGCCTTCACATGACCTCGCAGTTTGGCCCCGAGCCCGGCCTGGTGTCCAAGCTGCGGCTCACCATTGCCACGCCCCGCCTGTCGGTGAGCTGCCTGTAGCGCGCTTGTGCGAAGCGCGCACACACTTGGGCTGCAGGATGAGCCTTGTGTGCCTACAGCACGTTTAGGGCTGCCCGCTGATGGCATCAGGGCGCATGTGCCCGGGTGCGCTTGCACCACACGCATCAACCCCTGCCACCTGCTCCCCTCCACCCTCCCCAGATCACGTTTGAGGCTCACCCGCGGGAGTGGCAGGACCCCACCCCGGCCTGGCTGTACGCCGGCCCCAAGGACACGCCTAGCCTGCGCCCCTTCATGCGCGCCCAGGTGCGCGGCGCTGCCTTGCTAGGCCTGTCTGCTTTAGCAGCAGTTGCCTCCCCAATGCGTGTGCAGTGAGTGCTCTGCAATGCATCGTGCTTGGTCTGTCCATGACTCCCACCCGGGCTCTCACTTGACAGCGTCCTACCCACCCGCCCCTCCCATTTGCCTCGCTCCTCAGGCCTCCATGGTGCTGTTCGACCTGGGCGTGATGCCGGGCGGCGAGACATTCATGAAGATTGTGAGCACCAGCATCGACTTGCAGGACCTGCGCACCGCCTACAGGTGGGGCTGATGGGTGGTCTAGTTCAGCTGGGCCATGAAGTGCCATGAAGGGCCATGAAGGGCCATGAAGTGCACTGGAGGCCAGCACGCTGCTTGCAATGAGCGCCCCAAGTTGCAGGTTAGGCTGGCGCAAGGGCTCTCGTTGAAGCCATGCTCATCACGTGACTTGGCCTCCCCTGTGCCCACCCCGCAGGCTGCAAGAGTTCTTGCATGGCGTGCACCAGCCAGGGGTGGCGGAGGAGGAGGAAGAGGAGGGTATGGCCACACCTCCCTCCCACTTCAGCGACAGCGACAGCGAGCGCTGCGGCCCAGTCCTTGCAGAGGCTGAGGCTGACCGGCGGCGCTCCGGCCTGGTCTCAGCTGCCCAGGCGGGGTCGGCAGAAGCGGCTGACGCTCTTGCGCCGCCCGAAGTGCGGCAGCGCGTGCTGTCGGATGCAGCCGCCGACCTGCTGCACGATGAGCTGACTGAGAGCCAGCGAGCCGCGCTGCTCAAGGGATGCAGCCCCTCGGCAGCCATGGCAGAGGCAGCAGCAGGCGGCGGGGTGGCAGAGGTTGAGCCTGAGGGGGCGGGCCTGGGCGGTGCCCTTGGTTCCGGTGCCTCTGGCCCAGCCGTGCCGCCACAGCAGCGCCGGCTGGAGCATCAGGGCAGCGAGGTCACGGTGGGGCAGCCCACGCCACGGCCTCCGGGCACGCGCGGCAGCGGGGCGGATGGAGGCGGCCTGGACGAGGATGAGGGCACGCTGGGCACGCCGGCCACCCCCAGCACAGGTGTGCACGCTGGGGCAGGCAGGTTGCAGGTGGATGGAGCTGTGCGAAAGCTGCTCAGACGTCAGCGATGATGCAATTGCAAGTTGTTTGGCTTCCTGAGAGAAGCATCCATACTGCGTTGGTTCATGTGACCCAAGCCTCTCACCCCACTTCACCTAAACCTCATCCTGCCGCAGGCGGGTTCAGCTTCATGCTGCCCGGCTCGCAGCAGGGGCAGGCGCAGCAGCCCACGTACCAGACCCCAGGCCTGCCGGGGCTGGGCCTGGGCGGCATGCCGCCGATTACAGAGGGCCGGCGCACATCCATGGCTGGGCACTATGCTCACACCGGCAACCGCCAGTCGGTCGCGCGGCGGCTGTCAGAGCAGGCTGAGCGCCGCCGCTCAATCCACACCCCCAGCACTGGGGCCAGCGGCGGCCCGCCCTCGGCGGCCCACCCCTCGCCAGGCGCCGGCAGCCTGGGCGGTGGTGGTTATGGCGGCGATGGCGGCGGCGGGCAGCACAGCTACCACTACAGCCGCGTGATCGAGCTGCTGCCAGAGGACTTGATCGGCCAGCCGGGCGATGATGTGGCAGTGATCCGGGTGCTGTCTGCGCCGTGCGGCACGCCGCCACATGAGGCCACCGGGTCGCGGTGAGCTGCCTGCAATTGCTCTGGGGTGGTCTGTTGACTTGACTTGACTTGACTTGACTTGAGCGCGGTCCAGGTGTCGTTTCTGAAGTCGGTCCTGGCAGTGATCTTGATCATGCTGCCACCTGTTGAACCATCACTTGGTCTGACAGGCAGTGCCGCACACCCACGCGTGCTGTTTCTCACCCGCCTCTCGTTCGCCCTCACCTCTCACAGCGCCAAGGCGCCACCCGGCTCCAACCCGCGCCTCAAGCTGGAGGTGTCGCTGGCCATGCATTCCGACAGCACCATGGGGGTGAGGGCAGGGCTATGGGAAGGGGATGACTGGCATGGCACTCAGGAAGTTTGGGCAGGATGGTGCTGCCCATCTCAGTCCGCGCCGAATTGGGCCATACAACACATCTGGTTGCCGGCACAGCCTACCACGACCACTTGGCCCTGATCCCGCGCCTGCCTCTCCAGGTGGAGGTGGCGCTCAGCGAGGCGCTGCTCAACTGGCCCTACTTCCACGACCTCAGCCTGGTGGGTGGCCGCACGTCTCCCGCTGCACCGCTGCTGCTGCGAGGTGCCTCCTGGCCTTCCGCCTGTGCCACTGCCAACATGCTGCACTGCCAAGGCTTTGCGCCTCTGCTCCGCCCCAACCGCAGATCTGGAGCATGTCCAACATCTTCACCGCGCCCGGCAGCCCGCAGCGGCCGGCCAACGAGCGCAACAACCTCGCGCCGCCGGAGCGCGCGGTTCCGCCGCTGCTGCCCTCGGGCCCCTCCGCCTGGCTCTACTTCAACCTGCTCATCACCCAGTCGCAGGCGGGTGCTGGGGAGTGACTCGCGATGCGGCCTTAGCGTGGCTGGCTGGTTGTGATTGAAGCTTGAGCAAGTGCCTGCTCCTGGCGCATGGTTGTGGTGCTTCATGCCTCAACTTGCTCCTGACCCTTCTGCCACCGCTACACTCCCCTCCTCCCCACCAGATCTACCTCCCCATCTACGAGGTGGCTGCCGCCCAGGAGCTGTGCACCGAGCTGTGGGGCAGCGCCGGCGGGCCGCGCAGCGAGTTTGAGCGGCTGGCCGACATGGCGCTGGCGGTGGCGGCGTTCAAGGAGGCGGATGAGACAGGTGATGGGCAGCGCAGGAGCACATCCGGCATCAGTTTGGCACTGTTGCCTGCTACACCGCGCGCCATGTTGTTCCCCGAGGCAGCCGCTCATTTGTGCTGCCTTCTGGCCCACCACACGTGACTTGCAGGCGAGCTGCTGGGGCTGGAGCAGCGCGGCCTGGCGCTGTCCGCAACCGCGCTGCGCTTTGCCTACGCCTACGGCGGCGACGGCGAGGTGCGCCGCAGGGCAGGGCCAAGCCGTCCAAAGCATCATGCTTCATTGTGCTTGGCGATTTCCCCTACACAAGCATACTCTGGCACGCTGTGCATGCAGGGATCCCCATTCACTGCCACTCACCCCACCAACCACCCCTCTGCCGCCCCCACCACCCGCAGTCCAACTACCGCGTGGACCTGCGCGACACGGCTGCCTTTGTGCGCGACCGCGCCGCGCGCGTCAACTGCGCGGTGCTGCCCTTCTCCTGCAAGGTGGACGTGGACATGAAGGTGAGAGGGGGCTGTGGGTGGGTGGGCAGTTGGGCAGCACATTGTGGGTATTTGAGCTGGCTGTGAGTGTGAAAGCTGGGTTGGTGGCCGTCTCAAGTATTGACTCGCGCTGGCCAGCATTGCCGCCGCTCACCTGCTGCTGCCGCCACTGCCACCCTCCCCACAGGCGCCGCAAGCGGCCGAGGTGGGCGAGATTGAGCGGCTGCACCAGGCGGCCAGCGCGATCCAGCGTGCGTGGCGCGCCCACTGCACCCGCAAAATGCTGGACCAGGCCTCGGCCGCCGCGCTGGACAGCGAGTCGCTGGCGCGCAGCGCAGCGCTGTCCATGGCCGATTTTGGGCGGCGGTCGGCGCCCCGCCGCTTGGATTCCATGCTGGCTGCTGTGGAGACTGTGGAGGGAGCCGCGGAGACCATCAGTGAGTGGGGGGTGCAGTGATTCAGGCCGGGGCGCATAGGTAGCATGTGGGGCGGTTGCTGTGGTGACTTGCAGGCCCTTCCCAGCCTCTGCTCAGCAGTCAAGCCCTGCCAGACAACTCGCCGTGCAACCCTCCACGCTCCACCCTGCTACCGCTGCAGACAAGCCGTGGCAGCTGATCGACGACATTGTGCTGCACCTGGCGGACGAGCAGGGCGACGACACCACTCGCTCTGTGCTGCTAAAGTACAAGCAAGAGAGCCAGGTGGGTGGGCACTGAAGGTGGCCAGCTGTGGGCATGGCTCGGGGTGGACATCTGCTGCGGCTGGCTGCATGCCCATGTGTGCATGTGGTGCATCGCTTAAGCCTGCACGCTGATCGCTGTGACCAATCCTGTGTGTGAGCCGCTGAGGCCTGCTCAACCGCACAGCTTGACCCACCATATCTTCCCTGCAGGAGCGGAGCCAGCTGATGTACCTTCAGCGCTTCCGGGCCACCGCCTCCACGGTGCTGCGGGTGGAGGCTGGGCAGCTCACGCTGCGGGGCGCCTTCAGCCACATCCCCTTCTGGCAGACGGCCAGCCGGGCGGTGGAGAGGGTGGTGATGGCTCCGGCACCGCACGCCCTCCCGGCCAGCGCCGCCGCCTCGCCCACACGGGTCACCCCGCAGCAGGCGCAGCGCGCGGGTGGGGCCGCTGTGGCGGATGCCAAGCCCAAGGCGGCGCCACCGCCGCCGTTCCGCCCCACCGCGCTGCAAGTCTCCCTGGCGATGCAGCAGGGCACGCTGGTGCTCTGCAATGACAAGCCCGAGACGTTCGGCGCGCCCGATGTGCTGCAGTGCACGCTGGCAGGGGTCAGCCTGGCCTTTGACCAGGCCACGCCGCTGCCCAAGCGCACCAACATGGCAGGTGGGTGTGGCCTTGGGACAGCGAGCGGTGTAGGACTGGAGTGCAACCTGCTTGTTCGTGGTGTTGGCTTGCCTTGCAAGGTTGCAGTGCAATGCACCCGAGCCAGGCTAGCTGGGCAACTCGCTGACCCGACCGCCCTGTCCCCCCATGCAGCGCGCCTGAGCCTGAAGAGCTACGCCTCGTTCCTCAACTCCTCCACCAGCCGCTGGGAGGCGCTCTACGACCCCTGGCCCTTGCAGGTGGGGTGCGACTGCATGGCCGCCCCCGCCGCGTGCGTTGCAGTGCTTGCACAGGGTGCTTTGGGGCGCTCAACCTAACATCCACGTGTCAGCCTCCCGCCCAGTGCACCTCTGCTGCTGAGTAGCAGTGCTGAGTAGTGGGCGCTCATCACACAATGCCAAATGTGTGGCTGCCCCGCAGGCTGAGTACGTGAATGTGGTGTCGCCCATCTACGAGTCGGACCGGCAGGAGTGAGCGCCACCTGGACACAGCCTGGGTGCCCGTCCGAGCCGGTTGTGTGGCCTTCAGGCATGTGTGCAGCCAGCAGAGACTGCACTGTTTGGGCTCACAGACCCGCCCCTGCAACCCAACCGCCCGCAGGAATGTGTGGCTGACAAGCGAGCAGCACCTGGACCTCAACTTCAACCCCGCCTCCCTGCTGTCCATCGGCGACGCGCTCGCCTTCCTGGAGACCGTGCAAAGTGCGTTCATTCGTCCCGCGGTGCCTGGGTTGCGTAGTGTGCACTGCAGCAGTACCGCCATGCCTGCTCTGACGGGAGCTCGGCACATGCGCCGCTGAGCAGCCGGCACCGTGCTCAGCTGTCTCCCACACTGCCATGCCGCCGCCCCCCAATGTGCAGAGCCGTCAGTCACCCTGCCTGAGGAGCTGGAGCTGGGGTGGTCAGAGGACATCCTCCCAGAGGTTCGGCGGCGGGAGCTGTGCCTGGAGCAGGCGCTGCACCTGCTGGGCGTCCGCCTGCTGACCAAGGTGCCCAGCGGCCTGCAGAGCAGCGGCGGCAGCACTGCGGCGGCGCAGGCTGCGGAGCAGGCGGCGCTGGCGTCCAGCCGCCTGTCAGGCGTGGGTGAGCCGGCCTCCGACGGCGGCGTGCTGTCGCGCGCCCCACAAAAGTACCTCATCCAGAACCAGAGCGGCATGAAGGTGTTCTACTGGGCTGACGGCGGGCGGGTGAGCTGGGACTGGCGGGCGAGGGGAAGGCACTGGGGCTGGCTCCAGTGCAAAGCATGCCTGGGCGCAGTGTGGGCCGGTGCATTCAAGCCAGTGGCGCACCGGCACTCACGTGTTGCTTCCCTGCTGGGCCTCCCAACAACTGGGTGTGAGCTGCTGCTACTAATCAGTGGCATTTGTCTCTCTCCCCACTCGATCGCCCACTTCCTGCACCTGGTTCTGCCCGCATGCCCTGCAGGACGGCGCGCGCCGCTCCAAGGTGTGCCACCTGGAGAATGGCCGCAGCGAGACGCTGCAAGTGCTGCCCGCCTCCAAGCGCCTGTCGTTTGCGCACTTTGGCTCGGCGGCCACCGGCAGTGAGCGGCTGGGCGCCACCATCAACCTGCACTTTGAGGGCAACTGGATGCCCGTGCTGGTGCGTGGGCGGGAGGGAGGGCGGCTGCCTGCGCATGGCTTAGGCAAGGCACAGTCCATTTGCAGGCAGGCATGTTGTATAATAGCTGGGAACAGAGGCACAGGTTTGGCCAACGCGCACCACACTCCCGTCCCCTCTGTAGGATGTGGCCGTCAACGTGGTGGGCAAGTACCGCTACCGCATGACGTCCCCCGCCGACTCCACCTGGGTGCCGCTCATCATCGACATCATCCTGGTGAGTTGAATGAGGTGCAGGCCTGCCTCCTGGAGTGTCTGCAAGCACTGCCTGGTCTGCTCCCGCCCTCGTCCCTGCTTGGAGCACAGCACCTTGTCCTCCCCAGTCCCCACCGCCGCCCATGTGATTGCGCACAAGCTGAGCGTGCTGCGCCCTCCGCCACACTGCCACCGCACCGTGCAGGTGGGGCGCACCAAGATAATCACGCTGCACAGCGGCATCTGGCTGGAGAACCAAATCGACATGTGAGGGGGCGGGGCGGAGGGAAATGGGTGTGGGCAATGATTGGGCCGAAGGGGGCCTCGCAGCCATCTCGTCCCAGGTGTGTTTGTTGAATGCCACTGCAGTTGGAAGGCCCTTACACCGCATGCGCTTTAAACCTCATCCCTGTGCAGGGACATCAATGTGCGCCTGCACGTGCCCACCACCTCACTGGTGCCGCCGCCGGCGGGCACGACTGGGCGCAGCGGTGTTGGCCCCTCTGCCGGCGACGTCACCATTGGGCCCCTTGCCAAGCACTCTGGTGAGCGGTGCAGCGCTGACAAGGGGATGCAAGCCACACTTATGCATCGTGTTCGTGCATCCACATTATTGCACCCGGCCTGCCGCCATGACGCGTGTACCTGCTGTGCACCTCTCCCCACCACCCCTTCTCCTCCCAGGCTGCTACCTGCCCATCACCGCGGCGCTGGGCGGCCTGCTGTTCCTGCGGCCCGCCGGCTACCGGGAGGCCAGCAGGGACGTGGTGCGCCTGTCCCCAGACATCAACCACCTCCTCAGCCAGCAGGTGGGGCCGCATGGGGTGGTTGGCAGCTGGGTACATGTAGATGGCTACCTGCCGAGTGGATGTTGGGCGCGGCAAGCGCATTGGTGCAGCCTGCTCATTAAACGCATGGATGGGTTTTTGAGCGGCAGCATCACTGCCAACTCGCCCTCACACCGCAGGGGTACATCACCTGTGAGCCGGACGGGCCGGGGCCTGAGGAGGGGCACCTGCATGTGGCGCTGCAGGCCGCGCCCGCCAAGGTGCGCTTAGCAGGCGGCAGACCAGGGTGGTTGGGGCCTTAATTGGGCCACCAGAGCTTGTGCCTGTTGCTGTGGTGGCGTCCTGCACATCCATTACCCGTTGCCCCCTGCGCTCACCTTCCCACTCCGCCCATTCCTCCCCCTCCCTTCCCCGCAGCTGCTGAGCGAGTTCCAGGCCTTCAAGCACATGGAGTGCCTGGCTCCAGGCGCCATCCAGCGCGCCGCCTCGCCGCTGGAGGTCACCCTGTCTGTGCAGCCCACCCTGGTGCTGCAAAACGCGCTGCCCTATGACATGCGCGTGCTGCTGTGGCAGCACCTGCCGCCGCCGCCAGCGGGAGATGCCGCCGGGCCGCTGCCGGCGGCAAGTGGCCCTGTGGAGCCGCCTGGACCGCGCTTCTCAGCGGTGAGCAGCAGCTGGAGTGCGCATTTCGTATTGTGGCAGTCTTGGCTGCACTGCGGCAGGCAACAGGGCTGGTGCTATGCTTGCCATATAGGGCCCCTTACTGCCCCTCAACCCCACCCTCCCCTTGCCCCTGCCAGGGTGTGGGCCACGCGACGGCCACTCCTGGACGCGGTGTGCCGCCGCCGCCGTCGCCCTTGGCGCGGGAGAGCATTGGCCTGCCCTTCCTGCTGGACTTTGTGAGCCCTCGTGGCGGCGCTGCGCAGGCGGCGGGGCGGCGCCGCCAGATGGGGCGCTACGTGGCTTACACCCTGCGCAAGGGCTGCAAGCAGGTGGGGCGGTGCTGTGGGGTTTGCAAGTTAGGAGGGGGAGCAACGTATGAGGTTGACGTCCCGAGGTGTCCTGCATCCCGTGCTCTGTTTTTCATGCTCTGCGGCGCTCCCCTCCGGCTCACGCGCTGAACTGCGAGTCTCCCAGCTGGCCGCCTGCCCTGAGTGATCAATTTACTCCGATCCCTCAACAGAGCCTGTACGTGGACATGCGGCAGGTGGTGCAGCTGCACGCCAGCGTGGAGGAGATTGGCATGCGCAGCGCGCGCTGGACCACCATTAGCCACGGCGTGCGCTACACGCAGCTGCCCGACGGCACCATGGGCCTCGAGGTGGCACCCAAGTGCGTGCATGCTTGTGCGCGGTTTAGGTGGCATGGCGTGCCATGCAGCATTTCGGCGAGGGGAGGCAGCTGTTTACTGTTGGTCGAAGGTACATCGGCGCGCTCTGCTCCCTCCTCAAGCCCTTGTTAGTGCACCCTTGCTTATCCCCTGCCTGCCTACCTACCCGCCTGTCCACAGGCTGCCGCAAGACGTGCCCATGCGCATGCTGGGGGTGGGCATGGAGCTGCCCACCTCGCAGGACGACCCATCCTCCATCGACAGGTGCTTTGCTTGGGGGCTGCATCTGGGGTGCTTGCCCTCTGACACGTCATGATCTGCTCTCATTGACCCATTTTCCGCTCGCATGGACCCATTTTTCCCTTGGCCTGTGTGGATCGGACTTCAAGCAGCCATGCTCTGCTGCCTCCTCAAGCCGCTTTTCAGGAGCGGCATGTCTGCCTGCATGCCGCTTCTAAACCCTCTGCCTCAGCTGATGTTGCCACTGACCCACCCACAAACCCACCCCCCAACCCACCCACCAACCCACCCCCAGATACCTGGCCAAGCTCAAGGACGCGGCACTGCATCTGCGCCTGCTGCACGCCCAGTTCCACTCGGACACCAAGGCGGCGCTGAGCAGCGCAGACGTGGAGGCGGCGGTGGGCAGGTGCGCTGCCGCAGCTGCAAGGAGGGTGCAGGCCTGCAAAGTTTCACGTGGGTGCTTGCTGCCGTGTACTCTTGCTGCTGTGTGCTCCGCCAGTTCAAATGTCGATTCAATTGTGAGAACCCTCCACAATGCAGGGTGCGTGCGCTGGCCAAGCGCTTTGTCAAGAGCTCGCGCGACGTAGTTGCACGCGGCGCCGGCAAGGGCAAGGCCGGCCGCACCTCACGGCGTGCAAACCGCAGCCGCCCGGGGCGCGAGCGCTTCCCAACCATGGCTGAGACGCGCGGGCGGCGGGTGGGAGTGGTGGAGCTGTCGTCAGCTGTGCCGCAGCCGGTGGCGGGCGCCAGCGGCAGGCTGGGCGAGCCGCTGGGCTCAACCATCAGCAGCGAGTTTGCTGAGGCGGCAGCTGAGGCGGCAGACGCGGCGCTGCAGCCTGCTGCCCCGATGCGGCTGCGGCAGCAGTCGGCGGGGCACATCATTGTTGAGGCGGCGCCGCGCCCGCAGGTCACAGCACGGGCCCTGCCTGTGCCAGCGCCAGCTGCGGATGGCCAGCCAGCGGCATCGGCAGGCGCAGCCGAGCTCACAGATGAGGAGCGGGCGCTGCAGCGCCAGGCGGCCGAGCAGGCGCAGCAGGCACAGCAGGCGGCTGTGGAGCAGCCTGCGCCGCTGCGCCCGCCGGCCCTCTCGCTGGGCCTGGGGCTGAGCCCGCTGCGTGAGGAAAGTGTGGAGGGGTCACAGGCTCAGTCAATCTCTGTGGCATCCACGCCCAAGGGAGGCGGCGGCAGCACAGCTGGCGGCCTGCCCGCCGCAGCAGCCGGCCCGTCTGCGGCTGCCTCGCCCTCCCAGGCATCTGATGCTCAGCTGCTGAGCGAGGTGCCGTTGTCGGCGGGCGCTCCAGCGGCTGCCGCCGGCGGCGTGGCGGGCGGCCGTGTGGCCAAGCGGCGCTCAGCACCCAGCCGCTTCTCCCGCGCCCTCAACTGCTTCGGCCTCCCTGCCCGGAGCAGCAGCGGCCCGCCGCCCGCGCCCTCCACCGGCGCAGGGCGCGTAACAGCCGCGCCTGCAGCCGCGCCGGGCAGCACCGCTGGCGGAGCCTCCACCAACCCCTCTCCCTCGCTGGACAGCCGGGCCAGCAGCCGGGTGCTGCTGTCCGACCGTGTGCGGCGCTCCGACCTGCTGGCCAGCACGGGTGCTGAGGCCGGCGAGGCGGCAGCGGTGCGGCCGGCGGCAGCGGCGCCAGGCAGCGGCGCAGCGGCGCACGGCACCTCCAGCGACCAAGGGGAGATTGCAGTCCTGGAGGCGGTGCCTGAGAGCAGCGCTGCAGAGCAGGCGGCCCCTGCCGCGGAACCCAGCGGCCTTGTTGCCACAGGTGCGGCGGTTGCTGCCACAGTGGGCGCGGCGGCAGTAGCAGTGGGCGATGCCGCGGCCGAGGCGACAGCCAGAGCGCTGGCAGCTGCGGCCGCGCCTCCGGCCTCTGGCTCTCAGCGCTGGTGGAAGCTGCTGCGCACCAAGGAGCCGCAGGCTGAGCAGCCAGAGGGCCGAGTGCAGGCGGAGGCAGTGGTAGAGGGCCAGCAGCAGCAGCAGCAGCAGCAAGCTGAGCCGGCAGGCGCTGATGAGCAGCAGGCAGAGGAGCCGCCAAGGAGGCGGCGGCTTCGCACCGTCTTCCAGGGCTGGCGCATGCACTGCCTGGACGCTGTGTGGCGGCGCAAGGCACGGGCGGAGCAGCAGCAGCAGCAGCAGCCCGATGGCGACTCTGCTAGGCCAGAGCAGCCTGGCGGCGCTGCGGCTCCCTCGGGCGGTGCTGCCGCGGCTGAGGCACCCCGCGAGGCTGGGGAGGCAGAGGAGGAGGAGGCGCCAGGCAGCTCGGAGTCGGATGATGAGGGCTTTGACCATGCGCAACGTGGGTGCTGCCGGCCGGGGGGCTGATGTAGTGGTTGGGACTGAGGAGTGGACGCAGAGAGCAGCAAGCAGCTGCACTTGCTATAAATACTTGCAGTGGAGGTGCTTGCATGTGAAACCGGCAAGCCTCTCGTGCTGCATCCCCACTGTGTGCCTCCCAACCTGCCGGCCCCATGTTGCAGTGCGCGCCCCCGCGGTGCTGCACCTGGGCCTGCACAACTCGCTGTCCGAGGTGGACGCCTCGTGCGGCGGCTCCTGCACAGTCACGCTGTTCGCGCCCTACTGGTTCAACAACCGCACCGGTGGGCTGGAGGCTGTTGGCGCACTTGTTGGGGTTGGAGGGGGAGGGCAGCCGGCCTGGTACAGCTCTCTGGAACACGCACCTGGCGGGCTTGCGCATCACTTGGACCCAACATCTCTTCTCCCCACCAACCGCTTCACAGGTGTGGACCTGTTCTACCAGGATCGCCTCAGTGCTCCTGCCCAGCCGCTGCTGCTGGGCCACCCACTGCCGTGGGACTATGGCGAGGTGTTCACGCCAGGTGGGTGCTGCTGCTTCGGTCACGCAGTAAGTTTCGTCTGTGACTGAGTTGAACCAGCTGGATCTGCCCTTTGCTGGGCGTGGGCCAGGCAGCAGCGCTTTACCTCAGTAGCAGCGCTTCACCTCAGCGGGTGCTCAATGGCGAAGCGCACACCCTACCCTCTTGCTTGCTTGTCTCCGCAGGCACCAGCATGGAGATGGCTGGCGACCAGGGCAGCGCCTCCAACAGCCGCTCCGACATGGGCGGCTTGCAGGAGGTGGGTGTATTGACCCCCTGCGTGTGTGTACTTAGGTGGCATGTACCAATCCCCAACGCTCACCACCCCTGCTTGCTTGCCTGCTTTGTCCCTTGCCGCCAATCCCCAAACTGCTGCCGGTCACCTGCCCCGCCCCTGGCACACCGCCCTGCCCCACTCTCACTGCAGCCCCAGGAGGAGTCTCTTGTGCTGGACTACAAGCTGGTGCTGATGAACAAGCAGGAGGAGGTGATGGTGGGGCTGGCTCACGTGCCCAACCGCCGCTACTCGTCCGCCATCCAGATCAAGACCGTGGGTGAGTGGGCTGGGGATAGGATGTGATTGGGAGTTGTTAGTTCTTAGGGGTTAGGGTGGGTGATTGGGGGCGAATAAGTGCCCAGCTGTCAAGAGGGAGGGGTAGCAAGCTGTCGGCTACTTCCATGCTTGACTGATGTTCTGCCGCAGCTGCCCGCCATAAATCAACCCCACTGCCTGCCACACCTCCCTCCCGCAGGCAACAAGAGCAGCGTGGAGCTTCGGGGGCCGGTGGATGCCGTGCCTCCTGAGCCGATGCGCGCCTCAGACATGCCGGCCGCGTTCGCAAAGGGCCTGCACCGCGGCGTGAGGGCCGCGGCGGCAGGAGCCATCGCCGGCGGCAAGATGGGCGCTGACATGCTGATGCCCTCTGGGCAGCCCGAAAGCCCAGGTTCGGAGGAAATGGCGCCGCCGCCAGCACCCATCATCCAGTCACCCAGCGAAGGTCACATCTCAGCTGAGCAGAGCGCCTCGGCGGTGGCTGAGGAATCGCCCGGCCGGCAGGCCAGCGGCAGCGTGGTCAGCCGCAGCCCTGGCGAGCATGCACCGGCAGGCGCTGCGGCTGCAACAGATGAGGGGCGGCCGGCGCGGTTGACGGTGCCACACTCGCCGTTTGACGCGCCAGCTGCTCCAGGCGGCGGCGCAGAGCCCTCTCCACGGGAGCTGCGCCGCATCCTGTCAGCCCCAGCCTCTCAGGAGGTGCGCCTGTCACAGCTGCACGGCCCCTCCCCGCTAGGCGGGTCGGCCGGCGGCTCAGGGCACGGCACGCCCAGCGCAGCATCAGTGGCGTCGCGGGCCCGCCACCTGCGCCGAGCCAGCATGCAGGAGGGAGCGCTGGTGGAGACGCTGGCCAGCGAGCCAGGCACCCTGCTGGTGCGGCTGACCAGCACCACACGAGGCGGCGGCGACCAGATGACGCCCACCGGCCGCCAGCTGCGCCGCCTGTGAGTAGCTCGGCTGGCGGGGTGGCATGGGAAGGCATGTCAGGGGGCGTGACTGTGGCTGGCTGCTGCTCTCCTACTCGTTGGGGTCGTGCCCTGAACTTGAACTGCCCCATGCCGCCCTGGCCTGCAGTGGCTCCTCCATTGGCAGCTACACAGGCGCGGCTGAGGAGGAGCCTCAGCGGGCGGATCCAGAGCTGGATTCGGAGGCTGAGGAGGCAGTGCAGCAGATGCAGCAGGCAAGGGAGGGCAGCCTGCACAGCCACGACATCACGCTGCGCTTTGCAAGTCGGGATGTGCTGTTGCACTGTGATGTATGCGTTCCACGTATCCAGATATACTTGCTCTGAATGTGCTGCACCTACAACCCTGGCCTTTTGCAGGTGCCCATCCCAGGCGAGGCCTCCACCTCGCCACCACCTCGGGCTGCAGAGGCGGAGGTTGAGGCACGATTGGCCGAGGCGGAGGAGCAGCAGGCGGCGACAGCAGCAGCCGCAGCAGCGCCGGCGGATGCTGGTGCCGCAGCGGCGGCAGCGCGGGAGGGTTCGGTCGTACGGCAAGTCAGCCACATGACAGAGGCGGCCGCCAACATGCAGGCTCACGCTGAGGAGCAGGCGGTGCTGCCACTTGCTGACCGGCGGCGCAGCAGCATAAGCGGTTTGGGTGTGTCCCTGCACCACAGGTGAGGCTGGGGCAGGGCGGCAGTTCCAGCTAGAAGCAAGCTGGTGCCCTGTTTGCTTCACGGCGCACGCCTATGGGCTGTGGAGTATTGGTGTGTTACGCAACCAGCTGGGATGGCTCTGTCCTGATTGAACTGCAAATCACCTTGCTGTGCCCACACTCTTGCAATGCAGGCGCTCCAGCCGCGGGGGAGGCGAGCCGAGCATGGCAACTATCCCCTCTGGCCAGTCCAGCCTGCCCAGCGCCAGCTTTGTGACCCAGGCTGAGGCAGAGGCAGCGGCGGAGCAGCCGCCGCAGACACGTGGGTTCCTCCTGGGGTGGCGCGCTGGGGGGGCTTGCCTGGAGGCCATGCAACCCTTGCAACTTGCAACTCCCAGCTGTGACTTGTTATCTCTGCCAAACCCGCGCCTATCTAATCCACCATTCCCACTCACTGCAGGCGCCATTGTTGCACGCGCCGACGGCCGCCGCATCCAGCGCGCCTACGAGTTTGCCGTGGATGTGGCCGCCGGCCCGCCCGACTCCATGTTCAGGTGCACTGGGCTGTGGCACTGGGTGCTTTGGTGCTTCAGCGTGTGCTTGGCCAAAGCTGCCCACCTTGCCCGCCTTCTGAGCCCGCCGCTTCCCCTGCTTTCAGGCACACCAAGCTGCTGACGCTGAAGCCCAAGTTCATGATCCACAACGAGACGGGCATGCCCATCCTAGTGAAGCAGTTTGGCACTGAGAACCCGGACACAGAGTCGCCCGACCCTGCTCGCTTTGCGCGCAAGCTGCTGGACAAGCAGAGGTGGGGCTGGGGAGGGGGGGAGAGAGTGGGGAGGGGCGGCGAGTTTCGCCCAGGTGGGACTGCAAAGAGGGTGGCAGCTGCATCTGTTGACACCATAGAGCCCCTTCTGCTCAGAGTGGCGCAGCCTCCCCATGCCTGTTCCTGCTTGACCAAGGCAGCAGTGGTGCTGAAAACTGTGTCGCTAATTCCCGGGCCCGCAGGGCGGCTGTGTACTGGGATGATGCTGAGCTGGCGCGGGAGCTGGTCATCAAGCCGCTGCCGCACAGCGACGAGCACTGGTGCTGGAGCGGTGAGGCGGTGGGCTGCTCTGTTGACTGGCGGCCTGCTGGCTTGCCGTGCTTCTTCTTGACGCCACCTTGCTGCAACTGCCCTCTGTGCTCGCCTTGTGGCCGGGTTCCAGAGCAAAAACCCATGCCTTGCTGCGCGGCCCGCAGGCTCCTTCCCCATCCGCGAGACGGAGTGGTACTTTGGGCTGCGCATCCGGCACTGCCCGCCCTACCACCCCGACCCACACAAGCGCAAGCCCAAGCCGCCCATGAACATCCCCGTCAACGTGACCGTGGGCCCCTATGGTGCGCAGGGGACTTAGCAGCCACATCATGCAATGCCATATGTACGTGATGCGTATCTTGCCTGCGCTCTGCTGGGCCAAATGCAAGTCAGCCCAAGTGAAAAGGTCATCTAGCTGTGCCCCGTCCTGCCTCCCCGCCTCTTCTGTGCCACCTCACCTCCTTCCTGCGCCTAAATGCTTGCCCACCTGCCCCGCGCAGGCGCGATCCAGGTGACGCTGAAGAGCCCCAAGAGCGTGAGCCCCTACCGCATCCACAACGCGTGCAAGGACGTGGTGCTGCACTTTGTGCAGCTGTCGCTCGTCAACCGCCCGCAGTCCAGGCGGTGAGGCAGGGGTGGGGTGCAGAAGTGCATTGCAGGAGCGTTCATAAGGGCAAGGATAGGGGGCTTCCGCCGCATTCACGTATGCATAGGCCTAGCTTGGTGCCAATGCTGTGCTGGCTAGCTCAGTGTCCCCTCATGCGTTCACTGCTGCAGCTACGTGGACTGCCTGGAGCCCAACCAGGCCGAGCCGTACGCCTGGGACGAGCCCACGCAGCGCAGCCAGCTGCGCGTGCAGGTGCATGGGCGGACAGGACGGTGGCCGTGCTGGCAAGGCCGGGCAGCAGCACCACAACTTGTTGGCCAGCAGCAGCCTCACCGGGGAGATGTCTCTCCAGCACTCGACCCAACCCCCTGCTCTTCCCGTCTCTTCCTATGCCTCCCTGCCAGGCCAAGATCAAGGGTGAGAAGACTGAGTTCCGCATCGCCGACTACGCGCTGGACCAGCTGGGAGACCAGGCGAGGCCCGGGGCTTGTGTGTAGGGTGGCATGTGGGTGCTGTGCTTGTGGGTGCGGAAGTGGGTTGGCATGTGTGCCCAGCAGGGAGTGGGACCACTGATGCCGCCAGGCTGGCTGCAAAATACATTGTCCCCCACTCCCCAGCTCGCTATCCAACTCAACCTCCAATATATCTCCCACCCCCGCAGCCCACGCTGATGCTGCCCACGCACGGCGGTCGGGCGGCCAACGCACAGCGCCGCCTGTACAAGTCGCTGTCCAGCGGGCTTCCCGACGACCTCAAGCAGAAGCTGGTGTCGCTGCTGGCCGCCGACTTCAGCAAGAAAGTGTGAGTGCCCGGCGCACCTTTGTTGCCACCGCTTCTGGTGCGGAAAAGCCAGGACAACTGCACTGCATCGGAGTCGCTGGTGGCGCAGGTTGGGGGGTCGCCTGCACAGCGTCCAACCCTGTGCTTTTGTGTTTACCAGACGTCTTCATACAGCTGAGTATCTTGCGCTGCTCCCCTGCCCGCCCGCCCCCGCAGCTACGTGACGGTGTACGCAGACGGCCCCACACGCGTGCTGCGCTTCTCGGACGACCGCAACCTGCGCAGCCAGGAGGCGCGCAACCAAATCCGCGACCTGGCCGCACGCCTGAAGCAGGTGCGGCCTCGGCGCTGCATTCCCATTGGCTGCTTGTGCCAGAAACATCTTGCAAGTCAAGCAGGGTTCAATGGCAGTTCCCCTTTGCCTGCATATGCGCTGCTCCACTGTATGCTCGTCCCCTCACCCACCCCTCCCCGCCTGCAGGTGGAGACGCAGCTGCGGCAGGTGAACGCGCAGTTTGCACGGCTGAACGACACCAGCGGCGCACACGTGCTGGACTTGTACGGCCGCACCGCTGTGGTGCCGCGGACGGAGGAGCCTCAGGAGCAAGCCGCCCTGCAGCGCAAGGCCTCCAAGCGCATGCAGCTCAGCGAGACAACTCGGGCGCTCATTCGGCAGGCGCACTCCAAGCTGCCTCGAGACATGCTGGGCGGCTCGCTGCCCGGCAGCCAGGCGGCATCGCAGCCCGGCTCGCCTCCGGTGGGCGGCGGCGCCAGGGGCACACCATCTGTCAGCTTCCGGCAGCCTGCGGCGGCGACCGGTGCTGCTGTGGGGCAGGCGGCAGTGGCCCAGGCGGCGGGCAGCCGGCCAGGCACAGCACAAGGCCCGGGGGGGGTGCTGCGCATTCCGGAGGAGTCAGATGAGCGGGCGCAGCGCCTGCTGCCCTACAGGTGCGCCTTCAGCCCGGCAGCTTGTGACGCGGAGTGCCTTCTGGCAATTGTGCTGTGCTTTTTCATCACAGCTGGCGGCGCACTCGGCCAGCATCCCATGGCCTTGCACTTTCTGCTGCCTCACCCCCAACCCTCTCCATCAATCCTCCTGGCAGGCGGCTGGTGATCCGCACCGGCTCAGAGCCCACTGCCACCCCCGAGCCTCTGGCGGCGGACAGTGGGGCGGCATCCGGCCGAAGTTCCTCCAGCCTGGCGCTGCCCTCTGGAGAGATCCAGCCTGCAGAGTCGGGGGATGGCGCGGAGAGCCAGGCCCGGGGCGGCCCCGGCCACACCACGCTGCGGGTGTCCAGCATCAGCAGCGATGTGGGCCACCTCACACCCACACGTGAGAGCGGAGTGCAAAGAGGGGTTCTGCTTGGCATGGTGGCCTGGGATTGGCTGCCTTGCAGCTGGCTGGCTTGGGCGCAGGCAAACAAGCGATGCAATGCTGAGGATGCCCTCACAGACCACACCACATCACACCCTGCCGACCGTTTGCCACACACACACACACACATACACTGCTGCAGACCACTCTGGCGCGGCTGGCGGCAGCAGCCGGCGCGTGGCCAGCATGTCCAAGACGGCTCGGCGGGGCGCCTCCAAGCTGAGCGGCCAGTCAGTGCTGAGGCATGGGCAGGACTTGGTGCAGGACCTGTTGCGCGCCACCAGCAACACGCCGGATGCGGTGCTGCTGCTGGGTGGAGACTTGACAGTGCAAGTGCTGCAGGCGCAGGTGAGGGAGGGGAGGGGGCATCTGGCGGGGGGGCTTTGCCAGGGAGGTGCCATGAAAGAGCGACTCAGTGGGTCTGGGGGCAATGTCGCCACCGCCCAAGCGAACTGCCCTGGGGTTGCTGCGGCGGAACATGCAGCAGGGCATGCCGCCAAGCTTGGTCCCCTTGCACCACACTGCCCCCCGCAACTGCAGGGCCTGGCTGGCCAACCCAAGAGCACGCACGCCTTTGCGCGCGTCTACATCAACGAGCCCTTCCCCTCGGAAGGAGGTGAGGGCCAAGGGAGGGAGGAAGAGGTACATGTGTGCGTGAGAGCTGAGGGGCACTGCCTGGTGCTGTCTAGCTTGGGCTGCCTGGTGCGCATCCGTTGGCTCCATTGCTGTGCTGCCACACTGAAGTTCACACTGAACCATTGTCACTGCTGTCTCCCCCTAACCCCTGCTGCACCAGAGGACCCACGGGCCAAGCAGACCTCGGTGGTGTGGCAGACGTGCAGCCCGGTGTGGGATGAGTCGCTCGTGTTTCGCGACGTCTGCACCGCCTCGGAGCTGGTGGTGAGTTGAAGCAGAGGGCACAGCCCGCAGCAGCAATTTTGCACAGTGCAGTGCCCCAAGGTGTGCTGTGTCACTCACGGCGCTCCTTCACATGTCATGTGCACATCAGGTTGAGATTTGGGACCTTGGCGGCAACCGCTCCACAGCCCAGATGGACAAGCTGACCCACAACCCCTCTGGTGCGACAGTGCATGCCATGATGAACAGCTCAGCTGGCCTGCACTGATGCGGTGCAGACTGTGGCGGCCAGTAGTGTACTGCCTCGCATGCCTGGCACACTCTTGGCTGACCATAGCTGGTCACCTCTTGCCGCTGGCTGCCCACAAGCAGAGGTGATCAAGTCGTGCCGGTTCCTGGGCTGCGCCGAGATGGCGCTGTCCGACACCTGGCTGAGCAGCCTCAAGATCTGGCTGCCACTCATGCGCTGCGACGCCGGCGACATTGTCAGGTGGGCGCCTCGCAGGAAGGGTTCTCATGATCCCCATTACGTGCAATAGCATGCTGCAAATGCCTGCTCACATGTGCATGTGCATCCCAAGGCCTCACTGCATCCTCCCACCTGCTGCCCAACGTGCCTGTTGGGTGCCGCAGCGGCCAGGTGCAGCTGGACATCACCTGGGAGGCCAGCGCTCGCTCAGTGCTGACCACCAAGCTGCGAGCACTGGAGCGCGTGCTCGCTCAGAGGCAGGAAATCTTGGCGGCGCTGCGCCCCGTGCCTGCCGCCGTGGTGCGCGGCTGGGAGGTGCCGGAGCAGGGCACGCTTCAGGTGCGTGGGCGGGCGGCTGGGTGGACAGCTTGGCAGAAAGGGATGTTGACCATGCGGAATGGGAAGACGGCCGGCGCACATGAACTTCCTACCGTTTGCCAGGCCAGCATGTTAGGGTCGCTGCGTTGCACTTGCAATCTCAGCCGGCACATTAACCTGCGCCCAACCACAGGCCGAGGCCGCGGAGCGCACGCTGCGCGGCGGCATGATGGCTGCGGGCGTCAGCCTGTTTGGCGTTGATAACGAACTGGGCATGAGCGGTGCGCTGCTGCTTGTGTGTGCCTTGGCGACTGGGCAGGGCGGCTTGCGTTCCAGCCCTGTGCAGTCCAACTCTGTGTCCGCTGGGTCGCCATAAGCTCTGCCCTGCTCCCCGCGCTCCGCTCGACCACCCCACCTACCTCTGCAGGTGCTGGCTGGGGCGTGCAGTCCTCCAAGGTGGCCGCCGAGGTGCTGGCCCGGCACGCGCACGATCACAACCGCCGCCACCTGGTGGCCACTGTGCTGGAAGCGCGCGGTCTGGCGCCCCGCCGCGGTGTCGTGGTGGCACTCAGGTGGGCGCGGCTGTCTGGCTGGGCTGGCTGGGCTGGTTCGGCTGAGCAGGAGGGCAAGCGCTGTGCCCGCTGGCAAGTTTTGGACTACATGCCGCTGCTTTGATGGGTTAGCAATTGTTGTCAGTAAGTCGTGTGCCCGCCTGTACCCTGCAGCTCACCATTCAACCCCCACCTCCCTTGCCTTGCCACCGTGCAGCGCCAGCGAGCTGCCCAAGCCGGAGGTGTCACTGGAGCTCAAGGGCTACCCCGCGTACACCACGCCTGTGCTGGAGCACACGCTGCAGCCGAGGTGAGACTCGCTGCTGCTGCTGCTGCTGCATGGTTTGAGTTTCATGTGTGCAGATCTATCAGAATAAGGGCACAGCGGTACAGAATCGTCTTCGCTGCATGTGCTGTGCTCAAGACACCGCCTCCACCCGACACTCTCGCCCTACAACATCACACATGCCTGCCTCCTCACCCTTGACCCCCTCTGCACTGCTTGCCCCAGGTGGGACGCCAGCGTGCGCCACGCCTTCATGAATGTCGACCCCGCTGAGGCAGCCCTCACGGTGCGGCTGCACGACGCGCGGGGCGGCTTCCTGCGCAGCAACACGCGGCTGCTGGGCGAGGCCACCATCCACTGCTCACACATCAAGGTGCGGGGGTGGCGTGAGGGGGTGGGTGGGCAGCAAGACAGCGGCCATGCTGACATGCTGATTGTTCTTTAGTCAGTGGAAGGTGCAGGGCAGTCTCATGTTGGAACGAAAGCGTGCTGCGGCCGCACAGCTTGAAGGTCGTGCAGTTCACAGACCGATGTACGCTTGTATTGCATTCCATGCACAGGGCGAGAGCCCCACCTATGTGTGGGTGCCGCTGTCCAAGCCACGGCGCCGGCGCGGCAAGAACCTGGCAGACGTGGTGGGAGACGAGCCGAATGAGCTGCAGGTGGGTGGACATGGCTGGGCTGGGCTGGTATGGTAGAGCCTGAGGGCGCCTCGGTAGGTGATGTGCGTGGTGAAGGGTCTGTGGCGGCCATCTGCTGCCTGTGGTCATGCAAGCCTCACCCTCTCCCCTTGCATGCCCCGCCGCCTCCCCGCCCCGCCGCCCAGGTGCACCTGCGGCTGCAGTGGCGCACCGACATGGTGCGTGGCAAGAGCACCAAGGTGGAAGTCAATCTGGCGGGGCTGTCCCTGGTGGTCATGGGCGGACTGCAGGTGCGGTGGGGAGGCCCTGTGGGGGATGGTGCTGCACCTCAGCCAGCCGTTGTGGTGTTCCTTGCGACAGCAGCTTGGGGCTGTGGCGGGCTGCTGCTGTGTCCACCAGTAGCCTCGGCGTGGTGGGGTGCGACGGGCAAAGCTCACGGTCAAGCGTGTGCACCCTGCAGGACGAGCTGTTCAACCTCACCACCGACGAGATCCGCACCACCGCCATCCGGTCCCAGCTGGACATGCACGTGAGTGTGCAGTACAGGGCATGCTAGGCGGCTGCCGGTGATCAATGCCCACCTCCAATGCTGGCGACGTCTTCGCTCCAGCAGCACCTGCCACCCACCCACCCACCCACCCGCCCAACACACTGCTCCTCTTGTCCTGCCCGCCCTCCTCCCCCTCCCCTGCGTCAGGTTGAGGGCAGCATCCAGAAGGTGCAGCTGGACAACCAGATGCTGGACGCGGTGCAGCCGGTGGTGCTGGCCCCCGCGGTGGAGTACAAGCCCTCGGGTGCGGGGGGAGGAGGACGGTTGTGAAATACAGCCTTGCTTGGTGTTGCTTGATTGACAGCTGGGAAGTACGAGGGGGGCAGGCACATGGTGGCTTTCAGCTGTTGGCTGGCGCACGCTGGGGGCCTGCCTGGTCTTGCAGCAAGCAAGCTTGCAAGCATGCCGTCAAATGTCAAACAGGCGCATCATCAACCCCGTGCCAACTGCCCCTGCAGGTGCGGTCACGGGCACCACCAAGGAGCCCCCGCTGGTGGCCTTCCGCTTCACCCGCTCCTTTGCGGGCGAGGAGGGCGGCGAGGGGGCAGGCGGCCAAGACGGCAGCCAGGCAGGCAGCCCCAGCGCCGGTGGTGCACCTGCCAGCGGCCAGGCACAGGCGGGCGCGCTGAGCACGGCAGGTGGTGCGGCTGCAGCTGCAGTGGCGGCGGCTGTGGAGAAGGTGCAGTCCATCAAGTCGTTCAAGGACATCCGCCTGGACATTGGTGAGGGGCGGGCTTGCGTTTGTGGCAACATCCTGGCACCACAGGGTGGCCGAACACGGTATCCTGCTTTGACCCGCGCCACCTTGCAACCCCTTGTTGTCCAGCTGCCCACATCCGTACCCGCTGTCCCACTCAACCACCCCGCACGAACCACCCACCCACTCACCCACCCCACACAAACCCTCTACACCTGCCCCTCCAGGCGCCATGGACCTGATGACGGACGAGGCGTTCCTGGAGGCGGTGCTGTCCTTCATGACCAGCATCCCCACCGCAGACATCTACCAGGAGAAGCCGTGGCAGCAGGCACGAGGGGGGAGGGCAGGGGCAGCTTGAAGCAAAGGCTGGTATGCCAAGGTAGCAGCAGCCCTGCTGTCTGGGAGTGCAGCCCGCGGCACTCTTCAAGTGGCACAGTCGAGGCAGTGCTGACTTGCACTTACGCTCCCGTGCCTCCTGCCCCACCTGCTGTCCTGTGGCGCAGCAGCAGCAGCGGCTGCTGGATGCGCGCTTTGGGCCCCGGGAGGTGGAAAGCCTTGCCATCAACGCCATTGTGCCGGCGCCCGAGGATGGAAAGGATGATGAGGAGGGCGATGAGGAGGATGAGGAGGAGGGTGTGCCAGGTGGGGGCACTTTATGGCACAGGCAGCAGCAGACGAGAGGAGCTGGGACACAGCAGCGCTGCCTGGCTGGGGGAACTCCGTACCCAGCGCTGCAGGTTGCTGGTGTGCTGGCTTGCCAGAGATTGATCAGCGCGCTCACCTGCAAGCAGAGGGCCCTGGTCAATGCACCCAACGGCTGCTACCCCTGGCTGCCTTTCCTTCGTCCTCTGTGCAGTGCCCATCCGCTGGGTGCTGCAGAAGGAGACGCGCAGCCTGGAGGTGCTGCACGGCCAGTCCGACCTCTCCTCCTGGTGCGCTGGGCCAGGGTTTGCTCGCCGCTGGACGGACAGAGGCCTGCTCAACACTCAGTTCAGCGCCCAGCCACCCCTCCCAGCCATCCAACACCATATTTAGCGATATCTGTTCTTTCTCCTCCCTTCCTGCCCACCAGGTACTTCATCGAGAGTGCGGAGATCGGGCCCATCACCCTCAACGTCACAGTCTCGCTCTCCTCCCGCCTGCTGTCCACTGCGACGCGCAACACCGCGCCCAAGGTGGGGCGCTTGCTGGGCGGGGCTTGGGCAGGGGCTCGGGTGCACGGCTGCTGGGACAGGAGAGAGTTGCTGGGTTAGCTGGCCGCTTTTGCCTGCAGCAATGTTGAGGGTCTCTTTACAGGCTGGGCCCGCTGCCATCATTTCCCTGGTTCGATGCCGCAACCGCTGCTCTGCCTCCATTGCCCGCAGACCACGCACACTGGTACCTTCAACCGCGCGCTGGGCGCCTCTGGCTTCTCGCTGGTCAACGTGGCCAACGTGCCCATCTTGCTGGGGCGCTGGGTGGTGGGCAACGACCCCGCCTTCAAGTGAGTGTTAACATTTGTCGAGGCTGCCCTGCAGGCTGGGCTGGGGTTAGTGCTGGCGCCCCCATCACCAGGTGTACACCCTGCCACAACAGGCCGCCTGCCTGACCTCCACTGCTCTGCCCCCTTCCCCCGCCTTGCAGCACGGCGCAGGGCAGCCGCGGCCTCGTGTCCAACGGCTTCCTCAGCCAAAAGGCTCTGGTGAACAACCTGTACCGCCACTACACCCGGGAGGGCCTGAAGGAGGCGCACAAAGTGCTGGGCGGCGCAGGGCCCGCCGTGGCCTCGGTGAGAGCGCCGGAGGGCACCTGGCTTGCATGCGGCATGCCGCTTGAGAAGCGTGGTGTGGAGCGCGTGTAAGGGTGGGTGCATGCTTGCTGAGTGCCCGCCCAGCAACCCGGGCCCAAACTTGCCCCCACTGACTCCTCCACATTCCCATGCCACTCCGCTTTGCCTTTCTCATCCGCAGGTGCCGCTCACGGTGCTGTGGGCGGGCGGCTCCGCCTTTGCGCTGGTCACCTCCATCACCAAGGGCCACACGGGGCCGGTGGTGGCGGTGCAGCAGCTGTTCTACGTGCCCCTCATGACCATGAGCATGGTGAGTGGGCAGGCAGCCGGGTTGGAGGGCGTGGAGTGCAGTAGTGTGGGATTGCGGCATGGGTTGGTTGAGGCACACAGACAAGACGAGGATCCGTGGGTGCGAGCACACACGTCTGCATCCCGCCTCATCAGCCCTCCGTTATATGGCAGATCATATGGACACTCCAGTCCAACATCCATACACCATCTTCCCCCTCCCTGTCACAGCTGGTGTCGGGATTCTCCCGCATGCTGGCAGCCACGCTGGCCGCCTTCCCGCCCTACCGCCTCAACGGCGACGAGGCCACGGTGCAGCGCATCATCCGCCGCCCCAACTCGGCGCTGGAGGTGGGCGGGAATGGGGCTGTTGGAGCCTGTTGGAATGTTGTTGGAGGTGGGGAATGGTGGACTCGAGCGCCGCAAGTAGATTTGGTTTCCGGCAGCGCCTGTTGGGATGCAGCCAACAGGTTGCACCCACTGCTTGGCATGGGCATTCGTTGTTATACATGTGTTGTACACTACACAATACATGTGTTGTGCACGACGACCGCAGGCGGGTGCGCGCGCCCCCGTGGAGCTGGTGTACGGCTTCACCTCGGCCGCCGCAGGAGTGCTGCTGGACCCAATCACGGTGCGCCCCACTGCTGCCGGTCTGGCAGCTCCTGGTGGTGTTGAGCTTGCAGTTAGGAGTATTGCAGCCGCAAGCAGCAACAACCCTGCACACCTGCCAGGCTAGCTGATCTGCTGCCGCCGCTGCACTCCACACCCACCCTCTCTGCAGGGCTGGCAGCAGGACCGCTGGCTGGGGCTGACGGTGGGGCTGCTCAAGGGCTCCGCCGGCCTGCTGTGCCGGCCCTTTGTGGGCGCGCTGGAGGGCACCAGCAAGCTCTTCTACTCCCTGGCACTCACCTCGCTGGGGCGGGAGGGCATCCTGGGCAGGATGCAGGTGCGCTGTTTGTGCAGCAGGCTGTGGGGGGCGCTACATAGCTACTGTGTTGGGCTGCCTAGTGCGCATCGCAGGCAGCCAGCACCTGTCCACGATTCCTTGCACTTGATGCGCCTTGCATGTGGGCGTCCAGCCACTGACTAGTGAAGTGAAGAAAACTGACTGGCCGCCTGCCACTGTCTCTGGTCTCCCCTGCCGCAGCGCCGCGTCAAGGCGCCGGGCACCTTCACCGAGGAGGCGGCGGAGCAGATGGAGGAGGTGAGCGCATGGTGGTGGGGTAAAGAGAGCGCTGTGCTGCCTGTGGTGGCATGCACTCTGCTCTCCATGCATGCCAACCCACCAACACTTGAGCTCAAAACGTGCGCGTGCTGCAGCAGCCGGCACACGTGCAAGCCACAGTGTCACTAAAACCCCCACCCCTGCCCCTCTGCCCCACGCGCAGGGCCCGCGGCGCGAAGCGCAGCTCCAGCTGCGCGCGCTCATGGCCGCGTGGCAGCGCGTGCTGCCCGAGTTCTTCCCGCAGATGGCAGAGGACACGGTGGAAGGTGGGTGCAGCTGTTTGCTGCCACTTGATGATGTGTACAAGGTGGAACAGATGTGGTTGCTCCCCATGCTCAATGGTCTGCCGCACCGTCATAAAGGCCGCTCCTCTACCCGCCCCGCCCTGCTCCAGACGTGGTCAACATCCGGTCCACGCGCGTGGTGCTCATCACCGACCACCACATCGCGTACCTGCGGGCACGCCACATGCAGGTGCGCATGAGAGCTGGAGGGCTGGGGCTGGGTTGTATACCCCGTTGTGGTGCTTGGTCTGCGCTGCATGCTGCTACGATGCAGCCAATTGAGCGCCGTCACACTGAGCACCCACCCCCTCCGGCTCCTGCCCCCTGCAGAGCCACTCGATCTACAAGGCCAAGTGGCTGGTGCCCATCTCGGAGCTCCAAAACCTGAGCGGTGCGCTGGGTTGCGTTGCGAGCATGCTTGGAGTGCTGCGGGTAAAGTGTCTGCCTGGTTGGAAGCAGGTTGACCTTCAGCCCACACACTCCTACCACAGACCGGCTGGATACATGCTCCCACCAGACTGGTGCCTCAACTCCGTGCCGTCCTGCCCTGCCCTGCCCTGCCCTCTGCGTTGCGTTGCTGCAGGCGACAGCGAGACGCTGAAGATCTCCATCACCCACGTGCACCGATACGACCTCTGGCTCATGGGCGTGTGGCCCGTGGCCAAGCGCAAGGTGCGCAGGGCGGGCATGCAGGAGCGGGGGAGGAGGCAGTGCAGCTGGAGGGTGGTTGGAGCACAGTTGAGGGGGTAGTGCAGCAGCGCTGGGGGCACCGTAGCACCAACCACCATCAACAATGCTCCGCCCCAACTCACTCACCATATCCCTTGCCCCCTCCTCACACCCCTGCAGGGAATGCGCTGCGGTTCGCGCCCCATCTACGAGCGCATGGTGGTCAAGCTGTCCCGCCTGCTGCAAAAGGGGCGGGGCGAGGGCGGCGACGAGGAGCCGGCACAGGACCCGGGCCTGCGCCGCTTTGCGGGGGCAGACCTCACCAGCCTGACCATCCTCTCGCAGCCATACGTGCCACCGCCACCTGCGCCGGCCCAGGGCAGGCAGCCGCTGGCGCTGCCGGCGCCCTCGCTGCCGCCCACGCCGCACGATGCGGCGCACTGACGCGACGCCGGCAGGTGCTGGCGTCGCTTACATGACCCTCAACATGACAGCCAAGCTTGGCAAGCCTTGCAGCTGCAAGAGCAGCCGCCCAGGCGGCCCAACAAGCAGCCAGCAGGATGGTCGGGGGGCCTGACTGCTGGCACAAACACAGGCTGCCGCGGCGACGCTCGGGCGCCGCAGGCTGCTTGGCTTGGCCCCAACCCTCGCAACCCGAGGACAGATCCTATGCTTTTCAAATGCCACACCTCATTTAATTTGTGCTGCTTCCCCGCCCGCTTGCTCTCTCGCTGCCACTTGCCTGTTTTTGCACTCTGTCTGCATTTGCACTCGTTTAGGTGTGTGTCTTGTTGTTTACCCGCATGCCTTTGACGCAGACCATCAACATGTGTTATCACAACCCATAAACAGAACTCATGTGCGGTCGCAAGACGTGCAGACAGGCCCACAGCAATGCAGGGGCAGCTTGTCGACCAATGCAGACTCAGACACGCAATTTCCGCTGGCTGTCTTTGCTGGCCTTATTGCACGGAGTAGTTTACAAGGCAACAGGGTGAACAAAATAGCACGGTTGGATGTAGACATGAGGGCATGGGATGGGGAGGCGATGGATCACAAATCAGATGTGCATGAGTGGTACAAAGGCGGCAGTGTACAAGGGCTCAAAATTGCAGGGGGGTGCACGCTGCTGATGCGCTAGAGCACAGCAATCGGGCTTTGCTCGACAGTTAACTAATCTTATACAACATCGGTGGCGGTGGTCAGCCAACCGCAACATGGTGTTTGGAATTTTAGCCCGTGCAGCAGTGTGCTGAGCATGTGCGCACATGCATCCGCCACCTGTTTAGGAGCACAGCGGTGGGTCCGTCATGCTGCTCCTAAACGAGAAGGGCAGCTCCGGCTCAATCATGCTGCTGCGGAAGGCGATTTTGCGCTGCGGTGCCTGGCCCGCCATGCCAGTGCGGAAGCCCTGCAGAGGGGGCGCCAGCGGGCGGGTTTGTGGGAGCTGGAAGGGGGCTTTGCCGCTGTAGCTTTGACTGTAAATATAATGCAAAATCACACATTGTGTAGATCTAGGCACCAGACTTTGGCACCAGACTTCAGGATGCAGCGTGTGAGAGGCGCAAGCTGCCAGCGCACCTGGGGCGAGGATGGGCGGGTCTGCGCTGCGCTGGGCTCCTTGGGGTTGCTGCGGGACAGGGCCAGGATGGGAGTGCACGACTTTGGCTTGCAGACAGGGTGCCGGAAGGCCACGGCTGGCTGTATCCACCACAGCGAACAAGCATTCCGTGACGTCAGTCGCTCGGACTACCATGGCCTCTCCACCCAGCACCACCCAGCCAGTGCGCCCTCCTTGCCCACCTGAGGCTGCTCCCCAGCCAGAAGTAGCCAGCCGCCTCTCCAGGCTGCTGCTGCTCGTAGGGCGCAGGGGCGCTGGCCAGACCCCAGGCTTCGGGGTCGTTGATGGATGCCAGGGACAGCTGCTGCTGTGGGGAGGGCCGCCAGCGCGGAGGGACCTCGGGCAACGAGGACGGCACGGCAGGGTGTGCCTGCTTGCCCTCCTCCTCCATGCCTCCGCTGCTGACAGCAGTGCTGCTGCTTGCTGCAGCCGAGTGGGCCAGGCGAGAGCCAAGGGCTGCCAGCAGCCCTCGCCCGCCTGCACAGTGGGGCGTTGGAGGAGCGTCGCGTCGGAGAAGTAGGGCGACGGCGGAGCGGCACTGGAGCAGGAGGTGGGCGCAAGGGCGTTGCGGCCCAGCAGCACGACGCGCAATCACTGCAGTCCACTGGAATGCGCACCTGCGGCCTGCAGCAGGCGTGTGGGCAGCTGGGAGCGGGTCGCAACCATACTGGCTGGTGGTTGGGCCGCTCGACACCGCTAGCAAGCCTGTAGAGCTCGTTTGCAAGCGAATGGATGTGGTGCCGCGGCTCCAGGCGCTTGTTCACCTCATCACCATGCTCGAGCGCCTGCATTTGCCATGCCGGGAGGGCGGCCGGCCTTTGGCCCGCCAATAGATCGAAGCATTGGCACTGCATACGAAACTCTCCAGATCTGTAGCGGGGCGCCGCGCACGGTGACGCTTCGCTTTGGACCGAGCACAACTTGGACGCCTGCGGGCCATTTGCTGATTGAGAATGGAGCGTAGCGCGGCCTGTCGTTTATCTCAGGGGTGAGTGGGTGAGCGCCGGCTACCAGCACCACCACCTCCGCCGCCGCCGCCGCCTGCCGCCGCCTCCTGCCGACCTTGACTCTTGCTCCGCCGGCCCTCCTTCATGCCAGGCCCCCTTCCTGCACATCACCAGGCATGCTGCCAGCAGTGGAGATCAGCGGGCTGCCGGGCACCGCAACGTACGACGAGCTGCGAGCCATCTGCGGCTGCTCCAGCGTCGTGTTTTCGCTGCCCCAGCCGGGGGCCCCGCCACGCTGTCTAGCGCTGTTCAACTCCGCCGATGGAGCGGCAGCCGCACGCGAGCTGCTGCATGGCAGCGAGTGGGGCGCCTCTACACTGCAAGTGGTGCCGGTAGACAATGCAGTGGCGTGGGTTGCGGCGGAAGTGCCAGGGGTGAGTGTCGCTTTGGCTGCTGGGTGCAGAAACTACTGGTGGCGTGATGCCGAGCTGCCCTGAGCGAAAAGTGGTATCTTAGCATGCCGTGCATGGCGAATGGTGTGTGCCCAGGCTCTGCAGCCCCACCTGCTGCTTCCTATGCCTGCCTTTCGTTGTGCCTAAAACTTGCTTTTCCATGTTTCACCCTGCAGTACATGCCCTCCCGCAGCAGCAGCAGTGCAGCGGCGGCAGCAGCAGCAGCAGCAGTGGCGCCAGCAGCACCGCGGCCGCCGCCGCCAGCAGCGCCGCAGCCGCGGCCCCCGCAGCCGCTGCCGCCTGCGCCACTGTCACAGGCGCAGGTGCAGACAGCTGAGCCGCCGCCCTTCCAAGCCGAGGACTGGCTGCCCAACTGGGACCAGGGTGCCAGCCAGGCAGCCGACTGGCCAGTGGGCTATGGCGACTACTGGGAGTCAGACGGCGAGGGCCAGGCTGGCGGCGCAACCGAGTGGGAGCCAGTCGGGCCAGCCAGCTCGCGGGCCCCAGGCGGCCGTGGCACGGGCAGCAGCAGCTCGCAGCAGGGCGCCGCCCCGGTGCTCAGCGACGTGCGGCTGTTCATTCGCAATCTGAGTGTTGATTCCACGCAGCAGGCGCTCATACGCACGTTCTCAAAGTGAGGGTTTCAGGCAGGCCTAAGCAATGAAGTGCAGTGGCTTGATCAGCCGTGCCTGCAGATGCGTTGACTAGGCAGCAGGGGGGCCCTCGGGACGTGCATGCGACGCAGGTGCCCTGCCTCTGCCTGTTGCTGCTGCTGAGTTGCTGCTGGAACAATGCTGACGCTGTGCTGCTTCGCCACATTGGGCTCCGCCTTGCCAACAGCTGCTTGATTCGGACCAAGAGAGTTTTTACCACCCCTGCCACACCCCTGCCACAACGTGGTACTATTGGTTGCAGGTACGGCAAGCTCGTCCAGGCCCTGAAGCAGCCCAGCCGCCGCTTTGCCCACGTCCAGTATGCGCGGCCCGAGTCAGCAGCTGCAGCGCTGGCGGCCTTGAACCAGAAGCTGGTGGGCAGCAGCTGGGAGGGCAGGGCAGCAGGCGGCGCAGTTCCTGTTTGCTGTGGCAAACCATTACAACCAATGCATTGGCTTGGTTTGGCAGCCTCGCCTGCACGTGTATGGACCCTGCATCAACTGCCGCCCGCCTGATTGCCCAGGTGCCTGAGCTGAACGACCAAGGCGTGCTTCTAATTGAGTATGCCACGCCTGCCGACGACCGGACACTAGGCGGCAGGCCCAGCAGCAGCGGCAGCGGCAGCGTGCCCAAAGGCGGCGCGTACGGCATTGGTAGCGGGCCAGGGGGCAACTCGCCGACAACCTGCTTGTGGGGTAGGCGATGCAGCGGGGGGCTGCCACCTTCATGGCATGCAACTGGCGCTTGCTGCGTCAGTTGCAGCAGTGCTCGCACGGCCGTGCCAGCATGAGCTATTTAGTGCAGACGAGGGTCCAGCTGCCAAACTCAGCTACCAAGCTTCATACTGCTTGCCGGCCGCAGCGCATTGCAACTGCCTGACGCCCTGCCTGTACTGTGCAGTGGGCAACCTGGACAGCACCGCCACATCCGAGGCCATCCGCGCCGAGTTCAGCAGGTGCGGTGGGGTGCTGGGTGATCAGATGGTATCACGACAGCCGCTGCCGCTGCTGCCTTTGCTCCGTGCTCGCCCCTTGTGGCCGTTGATTCTAGCAGCCGCTGCCTCACCGACGCCTCACCTGTTCAGCCCTCCTGGCCGGTCGCGCATTTGCAGGTTTGGGCCGCTGCTGCAGTGGCAGGTGGCCCCGCCCAAGCTGCCGGGCACTTCCAACCTGCGCTACGCCATTGTGAGCTTCCGCAAGCTGGCGGACGCTGAAGCGGCCTTCAATGCACTGAACAAACAGGTGTGGGTGGCGCCTGCTTGCCGGCTGTAGCACAGGAAGCAGCGCTATGCAGGCTTGGGGCCTTGGGGGACTGAGGTGCGCAGCTCAGCAGCTGAACGGTACCGCAGCATCCTTCTGCTTCGTTCAGGACCCAGGCTGCCCCCATGCCCCATGCCGCAGGTGGTGCCTTCGCTGGGCAGCCAGCGCATCAAGCTCAAGTACCGCGTCACATGATGCCACCGGCTGCTGGGCAAATGTCGGCCCGCTATATCATGTGACCAGATATCGCACAGCTGCTGGAATGTCAGACTTGCTTGCATACCAAGTGTGCCATTCCATTGCTACCCCAGCAGCCCGATTTCTTGTAAACTGTCTTGCGGAGCCCTATGCGGCAGTGTGGTTACAGTGGCATCGTTCAGGTGGCAGCGTGATCACAGTTAAGCCAGTTTGGGTTGAGAGAGACGTTTGGGTGAATAGGAAGAATCCAAGGATGAATAGAGTGCTAGAATGCATGCAAGATGTTTGCGTATAGCACGGGAGCAGCAGCTGTTGATGTGGGGTGGTTGAGTTTGCACAGGCACGGACAATGGCGCAGCGAGGGGTGGGGCAGGACATGAGATGGTGGGTGCGTGTGAGGTGATGAAAGGGCAGTGTGCCACAGGCAAGGTGCCAAGATACTGCGGTACCAGTGCTGGGCAGCGCCGGGCCATCAGCCGACCAGCTTGCAGCGCCCCCAAGCGCCAGGACGCGCGTCGCACTTGGCATACAGGCCGCACCAGGCGTTGCACAGCACGCTGCCCTCGGTGATGCCGTTGCGGAAGCAGGACAGCTTGCCGCAGTTGCTGCGGCCCAGCAGGCGGCGCCCGCCCACATCTGCGCCCGCCGCCACGGTGAGGTGGTAGGGGTTGAGGCCGCCGCACGCCTCCCACGCGTCCATGTGGAAGCGCAGCTGCTCCTCGCTCAGCGGCTGGCTCTGCTCCTTGGCGGCGGCGGTGGCCTGGTTCAGGTCGTCAAGCACGCGAGCCATGCAGGCGTCGCCGTTGACGGCGGCACGGGGCGCGTCAGAGGCGGGCTGCTCCTGGGGCGCAGGCTGTGCGTCGGCGGCCTGCACAACAGGCACAGGCTGGGCGGCAGCGCCGGTGCTGTGCAGCGCGCGGCGGGAGCCCAGCAGGGAGCGGCGCCGGTTGCTGACGTAGTGCACCTCATCATAATCACACTCCACAGGGCTGTCGGGGTTGGGGCAGGCGTCGGTGTAGTCGAGCACCGCCTGCAGCGGGGCAGCGGGAGGAGGGGTGGCAGCAGTGAGGGGCGGCTTAGGTGGCCTTGCGCATTCATGTGTGAAGGGCGGGGGATGCATGATGCTCCTACGGGGTGTAGCATTCCGCAGGCACCCGTGGCATTCTGGCAGGGCAGGCATGGGCACCTATCCCCGCCAGTGCTGTGCATGGCACTGCGCCAGCTCCGCAGCGCACGCACCTTGAGTTCGTAGGTCACTCCGCTGCGGGTCAGCAGGTCGTTGCATGAGGAGGCGCCGCAGTACTTGAGCGCATGTGAGTCCTTGCTGCCCCACCACTTGCAATCGGGGCCGAGGCCGGAGTCAGTGTGGCAGGACAGGCGGGTGCTGCCCTTGCAGTACACGCAGGTGCGCGCAAAGGCGGTGGGGGCCAGCAGGGCCGCCAGCGCCAGCAGCAGGGCGAGCGATGCGGCTCCAGCCATGTCGGAGAGAGGTTGGGGGTGCCTGCGCCAGAGGGCATGGGAGGGGGTGGGCATGAGCCGTGCACGCAGCACAGACCAGTACTGCAGAACCAGGAGTGCATGCATGCAGTGTGAGACCAGACATGCCAGTCTGCATCAAGCGCCCAAACGGGCATAACACCGCCGGCGCCCACCGGTCGGTGGTGTGGGCGGCGGGAGGGGAGGCTGGAGGAGAAGCTGTTGTGAGTTGTTGAGGAGTTGTTGTTGGCTGGATTGGATGGTTATGGGGCCGCAGAGGCGCCGTTTATAGCCTGCCGGTCCATGCGGCAGGAAAGGGCCGCGAAGCTGCACCCCGCAGCTGCTCGGCGGCCCCCGCTGCTTACGGCAGCGCATCACAGACGTGTGGGCGTCGATGGCAAGCCGCCATATCCCGCGCAGGGCAGGGGGAGGCCGCCAGCGGCGGTGCGGCGGGAGCGGGTGCAAGGCCTTCGGGCAGGCGGGCGAGAGGAGTACCGGGGTGTGCAGGGCCTCGCTGGTTGGTCCGTCATGTTGGGAGTGTATCTGATGTGATGCAGGTGTAGTTAAGCTGCTGGACAGCGGCGCAAGACTGCCGCACATCAGGGGAGCACTGCCGCCAACTTCAGTCGGGCAGCGTCGAATGTGGGCAAGTTCACAGCCCTGTTCGACGGTGTGGCATGCCGCCGCCGAGACATGAAGCAGAGTGCACCTTGCACAAGACTCGTGGAGAATGCATATCCTCATAGCCACGTCCGACGGTTTGCTGTCAGCCCCTGCTAATTTAATCAAGGCTTTCCTTGCCAGCGTGGAGGCCTCGCCTACCGCGCTTCGTAAGCAAGCTTGTGCAGAGCACGTTGGCAAGACTGCTCACAAGAGGCCTCTGAACAACTAAATTGAGGTTGTCTGCTCCTCAACATCTGGTCTGGGTGAGCTGCTCGATAGGCTGGCATCACTGCCGGGTGAGGCACAGCCGTGCTGCGGCGTCGGGTGGCGGCGTGGCGGCCGGAAATGAGGGTTCACGGTGTCAACGATCGGCCGCCATCGGCTGTTTATTGGGTGGCCACGCTGGTTAACTATGCTTGCGCTTGCCCATCCACCCAAACTAAGTACTTTCTGCTTCCCCGCCCCTGTGAACCGGACTGCTACGGAGCCCTTCTGCCCTGCTGGCTCGACACATACGTGATCTGCAACGGCAGATCGTCTCGAGCACCCGCGCGGCAACAAATAGCGGCAGCTGAACCGCCGCCGCCGCCAGTCCGGCGGCTCGTTTGAGCACAAGGCTAGTTGCTGCCACCCCCTACCACGGGGCTCTCCAGCATGGCTCTACGTGTGCTGCAGCGAGGCCTGAGCCCATGGCTATCGACCAGCCTACCAGCAGCAGCAGCAGCAGTCGGTTGTGCGGCGGCACTGCCCGCAGCGCTGGACCGCCTGTGCAGCGGCGACAGCAGCGCAGCAGTTGGCAGTCCATGCTGGGTGCAGCAGCAGCAGGGGCAGCAGTTGCAGCAGCGGTGTAGCTTTCGATCAGCTCCAACGTTTGAGGGGATCGACGGCTGCACCACTCTTGAGGAGCGGCGGCGGCAGCACCTGCAGCGGCACACCGTGACTGCTGCAGAGGCGGTGCAGGTTGGTGTGCTGACAAGCTCGTCGTTGATGCTGGTTACTGCGGTTCAGGCCCGATTTGTTCTTGCTAAACGCGTTGCATGTCGCCGCTGGAGTGTGCTGTTTCATCAGCTCCTTCTTCCTCCTCGATCCTGTCTGTGTCCTTGTCCCCTCCATGCCTGCTCAACATACCTGACCTGCTGCTTGCCATTATGCTGCCCCCAAAACCGTGCAGGCCCTGGCGCCGGGCCCTCACCGCATCCTCATCGGCTCGGGCTGCGCCGTCCCTGACTTGCTGGTGGATGCTCTGATGGCATGTGGCAGCCAGCTGTCAGGAAGCGAGCTCGTGCACCTGCTCACGCTGGGGCCTGCGCCCTATGTGCTGCCGCCGCACAGGTGGGTGGGGGCAAATCAGGGTTGTATGCTTGCGCGATGAGTGGCATTCTGCACACCATGTTTCTCCCTACATGGCTGAATACTGATCTTGACTGTTGTCACCGTGCAGCGACCACTTCCACCACACCGCGCTGTTCATCGGCCCCAACGTGCGCACCGCAGTGGCAGAGGGCCGGGCAGGTGCGCATGCAGCACAGTGCTGCTGCTGTCTCTGGCTTTTGTGCAGCTCGGCATGCAGCCCGGCCCATGCAGTCCAGCAGTACCTATGTGGGCGCCCTTGTGGCCCCGCATGCACTCCTTCAGTTTCCGGCTGCACTTGCGCCACCTCCGGCAGACTATCTGCCCGTCTTCCTTCACGAGATACCACGACTGCTGCGCTACAGCGATGCTGGGGTGGATGTGGCGCTGATTCAGGTAGCCTTGAGCCCAGCAGCGATCAAAGCTGCATGTGCGCTACAGCGCTGACGAGAAGGCAGTCGATTCACAGCCAGCACTGGGCGCACCTCCGAAGTGCTCTGGCTGCAGGGCAATTGCGCACAGCCCGCACGCTTTTGACGCTGCGGACCAGCAAACCCAAGCTCAGCCTCTGCTATGCTGCAGGTCAGCCCCCCAGATGCACACGGCTTTGTGTCGCTGGGCGTCTCTGTTGATGTGGTGCTGGCGGCCTGCCTGTCGGCACGCACGGTGAGGCGGCAGAGAGGGAGTAGGAGGAGGCTCTTGCTGCGTGCGCTCTTCTATGCAATGATAGAATGTCGCAGCAGCACACAGGGCCCGCTGTCTCTGTATCCCTTTTGTGGGCATGCCAGGTCGGACGCTAGCAAGCTCATGCGGGGTGGCTGTAACTTACACCTCTTCTAATCCCTGACTGCCACACCTACACCCAAAGGGCCTGTTCCACTTGCTCTCCCTCCCAACAGATCCTAGCGGAGGTCAACCCACATATGCCGCGCACCCACGGCAACACCTTCTTGCCTGTTGAAGCAATCGATTACTTTGTGCGCAACGACAGGCGAGGCGGTGGGCAGGGGCAGCAAGAGGAGACAGTTTGGTGCTTGGTTCGCATCCAGTGCAGCTTGGCAGGGTTGAGTTAGAGCCAGCTGCTACACGCCAACCTACTCCCAACCGTGGCAAGCAGCTCCTCACTCTTCCACCCACCCGCTCCCAACCTGCAGGCCGCTGCCCGAGCTGACCAACGGGCCGATTGACGAGGTGTCGGCAGCCATTGGCCGCAACGTGGCCGCCCTCATCCCAAACGGTGCCTGCTTGCAGGTGGGCGGAACCGGCAGCGCCCATTGTCACTTCAGTGCTGGTTGCGGCACATGTTGCTTGTGTTGATGGCACCTGGCATTAAATTGGTTTTACAGCAGCAGCCACCAAATGCGCTTGGCCCCTGCTGCAGGTGGGCATCGGCAAGATCCCGGACGCGGTGTGTGCCTCGCTGCGGCAACACGAGGACCTGGGCGTGCACACTGGTGCGCTGGACAGAGAAAAGGGGTCCCTGCTGTGGCAACTGCAACTTATGGACAGCATCATAACAGCGATCTGTACAGGAGGGCCTACTCAACTGCTTCATTTGCAGAAGGCATGCAACCTCACTTCTGCCGCCCACCCGCCCCTGCCTCACTGCAAGCAGAGGTGCTGACGGACGGTGTGGCCGAGCTGGCGCAGTGCGGCGTGGTCAACTGCTCATCGAAGACGTTCATGCACGGCAAAGTGGTGGCCACGCTGGCGCTGGGCAGCCGCCGACTGTACGACTGGATGGTGAGGGCTGGCTGGCGGCTGTTTTGTGGGCTGGGGCGCTGGAGCAACCTCTCTGCACTGGAAAAAACCGGCATGCCTGCCTGTGAGTAGCAACTTCATGCCTGCCCCTCCCGCCTCCCTGGCCTGCCAGGATGACAACCCCATGCTGAGCATGCACCCCACGGACTTCACAAATGACCCGCAAGTCATTGCTCGCAACGACCGCATGGCCGCTGTGAACGCCGCCCTGGCCGTCGACCTCACGGGCCAGGTGCGGGCAGCACTGTGTTGTGGCGACCCGGTGTTGGGGTTTGCTGGCTGTCGCGTGCTGCTGCTGCTGCATGACGGGTACAGCATTGCCTGCCGATGCTCACGGTTATTGTGAGCTTCAACTGTTGAGTCATCGCCAACCGTGGGGCTGCTCGCAGGTGGCAGCTGACACGTTGCCCGGGCGTGGCACATTCTACTCCGGCATCGGCGGCCAGGTGGGATGGATGTGGATTGTGGCGTCTGGGGTTTCTATGACAGCAGGCAGGACCTCAACTGTGCCTAAACATGCTGCCTGCCCAGCTGCGCACTCGGTTGATTGCTTGTCAGCGCCCGTTTTGATAAACCAACTGCCAACTGAACTACGCATGCAGGTGGACTTCATGCGAGGCGCGGCACGCAGCCGCGGCGGCGTGCCCATCATTGCGCTGCCCAGCACGGCGGCGGGCGGGGCGGCCTCACGCATCATGCCGGAGCTGGGCAGGGGCGGGGCGGTGGTGACCAGCAGGTGAGCGCGCTGGTGCAGGGGTGCAAGTTGTGCAGTTGCAAAGTTGTGATGAGAGGTTGTCGTGAGCACCATCCACCCTCTCACCTTCCCCTGCTTGCAGGGGCGACGTGCACTGGGTGGTGACCGAGTATGGAGCTGCCCAGCTGTGGGGCAAGACCATCGGCCAGCGGGCGGCGGCCCTCATCGAGATTGCGCACCCCAAGTTCCGAGACGAGCTGAGGGAGTATGCACAAGAGCGGCGCTGGCTGTGAGCGGTGATGCAATGACTGCATTGTATTGCCTGCCTGTTTGATGCATCTCAGCCCTATGTTATTGCTATTCGTATCGTTGCCCGGCTGTTGTCTTCGTTGTCTGGTGCCACCTGCCCCACCTGTTTAGCTGTAAACTTGGCCGCGCGAGCGCCGTCCGGCTAGGGTGAGGCGGCGCCGTGGCGGCAGCTGCATTGCATCTCTGTCGGACGCTGACTCTGTCGGCATTTTCTTGGTCTTCAAAATGCATCGAATGCATCGCAACCATTGATAGGCTTTGAAACGCGCTACAGCCTCCCGGCACGCTTGCAACTTTTGGTCGGGCCGCGATGGCGGGCTTGAAGGACCCGTTATTGGGCCACAGGACTCCAGCAACGCTGCCGACATTGCGCGGGCGGCCGGCCGGCAGCCAGGCGCTCTCTCAAGAGTTGGTCGGTCACGGAGCCGCCCTGCACGGCGGAGTGGAGTCCCTGGACTATGATGTGAGGCACAGAGCAGTGGAGGCATGCTGATCGGTGTTGCTATCTGCCCAACTCGTCCGCCGCCGCTGCCACTGCTCGTCCTGCCGCTTTTGCGTTTGCGGAGCCTCGCCAAAGGCCAACTGTCCCACACATGCTGCAGGCTGTGGTCAACACCATCTCGCTCAGGCATCAGCAGGAGCAGGCGGCGGACGAGCGGCGGCATGTGTACGGGTGAGCTGTCGGCGTGCATCAGGCAGGTGTGAACCCGCTGGCCCCGAGGGCTGCTGATGCTGACCAAATGTGCTGCCAACCCTCTTGCCCTTTGGTCAGGTATTCGGGATCAACACTCACCAAGCTGGTCGCCACCGTCGCCTCTGGAGTGGCCATTGGGCTGACCGCCGCAGCGCTGCAGCTGGCAGTCGACGTGGCGAGCCGCCGCCGCAATGCGCTGTTGGATCGGCTGCTTGATGTGGCGCCTCCAGCAGGCCCTGCCGGCGGCAGCCTGGGCAGCCTGGCTGGACAGGCGCTGCTCTCCGGTGGCCTGCTGCACTTTTTTGGTGCACTGGCGGCGCTGAGTGTGGGCATCGTGCTGCTGCTGACCCTGGTGGTGGCGCTGTGGGCGCCCAAGGCAGCGGGCGGCGGCGTGGCGCTAGTCATGGCGTTCTTGAACGGCAAGCGGCCGGGGTTTGCAGAATGCTGGCCATGCAATGCTGTCTTGTGCCAGTGTGGGTGACGGTCGCTGTTCAGCTGCCTGCTCTCTGGTGCATTCCGGCAACAGCCGCAGCCTGTGCTGCTCTGCTCCCTGCCTACTCGTATTGTGCACACAATGCCCTTTCTCTGTGCTGCCGCAGGCAACGCCATCCAGGGACTGCTGGGCTGGCAGGTGTATGTCACCAAGGCCTGTGGAACAGCCCTGGCGCGGCTGGCGGGCCTCGCGCTGGGCATTGAAGGTGATCAGGGCTGCCCAGGCGCTGCAACGGCCAGTTCAAAGTCGATGCGTGCGGCAGCGGGCCAAAATAAGCCATGAGTGTGCTGCGTCGGAATGCGTTGAAATGGTCCCCGCCAAGCCTGTTGCCCCTCTCGCCCGCCCACCTGCCCACCTCCTGCAGGCCCCATGATACACCTGGGCGCCTGCGTGGCCTCCATGCTGTGCCATGCTGAGCACGCTGTGTACCGCTGGGCCAATCTGCACCGGCCCGGCAGGCACGGGCCTCTGGAGCGTGCAGCGTCCGCGGCCGGCATGCTGCCCAACCCAGCAGCAGAGGAGTACCTATTCAAAAACTCAGACCACCGGGAGCTGGTGTCGGCTGGCGCGGCTGCCGGCCTGGCCGCCGCCTTTGGCGCCCCCATCGGCGGTGAGCCTTGGGTGTGCGCCTGCTGGTGCGGGCTGGGCACAAGCAGTGCCGTTTCACACAAAAGCCTCACATCTACTTGCGGTCTGACTCTTTCGCCATCCATCACCCCTCCCGCCCCCCTCCCCATGCTCAAAGGCGTGCTGTTCGCACTGGAGGAGGCCACCAGCGTGTGGAGCCGCAAGCTGGCCTGGCGCTGCTTCCTCGCCTGCTTCTGCGCCGTGTTCACCGCCGCGCAGCTGCACCCGCGCATGCACTCCGGCATGCTGTCCTTTGCGGGCGCCTACTCGCTGACCAACCTGCAGGCGAGGGGGGCGGGGCGGGGCGGGGCGGAGCGGGACGGGCACGGCGGGCAATGGTGTGGCATGGCCTGCATGGGCAGCCTGCCGCCACCGGGATCCTGTGCATGTGTGACTTGACCTCTCTGTTCCTTTGCTCCCCACTGTCCTGTGCAGTGGCTCCTGCAGCTGCCCTTCCTCATCCTGGCCAGCGCCGGCGGCGGCCTGCTGGGCAGCGGGTTCAACCTCCTGAAGGTGCAAATGCAGTGATGTTGACCCAGTCCGAACTGCAGATTGCGCTTTTTTATTGCTTCGCTCCAAGCACCACGCGTTGCTCATGTGGTCCTACTCTCATCTGCCCCGGTGCAGCGCAAAGCGTTGCTGTGGCGGCAGCGCCGGCCCGGCCTGCTGTGGCGGCTTGTGGAGGGTGCGGCCGTGGCACTGGCCACAGCGGCCACCCTCACGCTGCTGCCCGCAGCAGTGGGCACGTGCCTGAAGGTCGGCGGTCGGATGGTGTGTTTGGGGTTTGGTGTGCTTTGCTAAGAGCTGCCTGCCATCTCAAAACAATGCCCAACGCAATCTGATCAGCTGCATCTCACATCTCAAACCTTGCGGTCACCATGCTCTGCTGTTCGCCCTCCTCCATCAAGCTCTGCTCCTGTTCTGTTCCCTCCCCCACCTCCTTCCCCGCAGCTGCCCGAGGCCTGGGAGCCAGAAGATGTGGTGCGCCATGGCTGCCCCGCCGGCTTCTACAACGACCTGGCCACCGGGCTGCAGGGCAGCGCGGGTGCGTTGATGTGATGCGGGGGTAGTTGGTGTGCGGGGTTGCAAGGTTGCAGCCGGTGGCCCCGCCTGAGGTGTGCTGCAGTGTGCTCGAGACTCCAGCGGCTTGATTGGTGTCTGCGATGAAGCTTGCTCTCCAGTTTGCATGCTTTCTTTGCTCACCTGCCTTGCCGTGCTCACCCGCCCTGCCGTGCAGTGTGGGTGATCCGCAGCCTGCTCAGCCTGGGCAGTGAGGCAGAGCCGCTGGCAGGCCAGGTGAGCCCAGCAGAGCCAACGGAACACCAACTGAACACCCAGTCCGATGGTTGTAGTCCCGGAAGGGCTGTGCCTTGGCCCGCACATAACTGTGCGTCTGCACGGCCCTGCCTGCCACGCATTCCCCCCACACCGCGCAGGTGTGCGCCCTGGCGCAGCCCTGCTACTACACGCTGAGCTCGCTGGCTGCCCTGGTGGCCTCCTACATGGGCCTCTTCTTCCTGGCCTCCACCCTCATCGTGCCCGGCGGCCTGTTCATGTGAGTGGTGTCGGTGATGTGCTCTGGCGGTTCCCTGGACCTGCCATTGTATGGGGTTGAGCATGATGCTTTCCTCAGTGCTATGGGCATGTGACTTTGTGCTACCAGCTGCGATGGTCTGTCCATTATGCACTCTCACAGCGCCCTCTTCATTGGCCCTCGCTGCCCCGCAGGCCCTGCATCCTGATCGGCAGCGCCTTTGGTGCGCTGCTCTCCCTGCTGCTGCTGCAAGTGCTGCCCAGCGCGCTGGACCTGCAGCCCGGAGTGTATGCTGTGGTTGGTGCGACAGCCATGCTGGGGGCCACCTTCCGTTCCAGCATCTCGCTGGTGGTCATTGTGGTGGAAGGCACGCGCGGCATAGGTGCGCCTGGACTCAGGGATCGCTGGGCTGACGGACCTGGGATGGGGTCAAGGATGCCGGCTTGGACAGACTTCCTGGAATGTGGCTGGGCGGCATTGCTGGGGCAACATGGGGCATGCATGCTGCCTTCCGCAATCCCACCTGCCACTGCCGCTGCTGCAGAGCTGCTGTTCGGCGTGATTCTGGCGGTCATCGTTAGCAACTGGGTTGCGCATCACGTGCACCCAGACGGTGCGTATTATTTGGTTCCGATGCATGAGGGAGTTGACGGGCAGCATGCAGAGCACTGTCTGCTTGTCTGCTGCCCTGACTGGTCTCGTTCAGGAGGGTGCCACACCTGCCCTGCGCCACTTCTGGAAAACTGTTGAGGCATGCTGCGTGTTTCAACTTTCAATCCCCACAGGCCTGTACGAGGCTGAGCTGGAAAGCAACGACGGCAGTGTCTTCTACCTGCGCCAGGTGAGGTCTGAGCCTCGTTGCACACGCAGGCTCGGCTGCACAGCCAAGCAGCATACACTGCAGCAAGCAGCAGAAGCAGCCTTGGTTCTGCTTGCCTGCCTCCTGTCTGCCGCCGTCATCCTGCGTGCCACCCACCGCCCTGCCATGCCCTGCCCTGCCCCGCCACAGGAGGCGCCTCATGCGCTGCGCTTCAAGACAGCTGAGGACATCTGTGCCAGCCCGGTGGTCGGCTTTGCCCCGCTCGAGCGGGTGAGCACGGTGCTGCAGGTGCTGCGGGACACCACCCACAGCGGCTTCCCAGTGCTCGTTTCTTCAAAAGGCGGCTATGGCAGCCAGCGGGCCAGCTTAGACAGCGGCGGGCCTGGCGGCCAGAGAGGCGGCTTCGAGGGCGGCAGCGGCGAAGGCATGAGGGACAGCTTGGATGGCGGGGGGCGCACCGCCGGCCGCCTACAGGGCTTTGTGCTGCGCAGCCAGGTGGGTGGCAGGCGCGCTGCAATGTGGCATTGCAGTTGCATCAGAGAGCAAGCATACAACTTCATGGCTTTCCGCTTAACAGTTAGCAGCTGTTCCTGTTGATCCGTGTACAACACCCCATCCACGGCTCTATCCCAACCACCCAACCCGCCGCAGCTGCTGGTGATGCTGCGGCATGGCGCTTTCTGTGACGAGCACGGCCGCTACGCATGTGTGCTGGCACGCCAGAATGCGGCCGCTTTTGAGGAGGCGCTTGCCTACGAGATGCAGGCCGCAGCTCAGTCCAGTGCATACGGTGAGTGCGGCATGTGCAAGGTCGGCGGGGGACTGGTAGCAGGGTTAGTGCATGGCGGCCATCGGGTGCTGTGTTCAGCCAGCTGCGTGGTCGTTGGCACCAACTTGCTTCCGTGTGCACGGTGCTTGAAGCCCACACCTCTACCTCGCACAGGCTACCGCGCCGTGGATGTGGGGCAGGGGCGCCTGGGACCAGCCATCAGCCTGGGGCCAGCGGGCGCCGGCTTCCCAACCCTGGATGATGCCAGCCTGCGGCGCAGCATCCCAGAGGCAGCTGTGCTGGATGCAGCGGCAGATGCGGCAGCGGCGCGAGTGGCGGACGGCGGAGGTGCTGCCTACCTCAACCTGCAGCCATTTATGAACTTGGCTGTGACCACGGGTAAGGGGGCAGGGTGCTGGCCAGGGTGGCAGGTGTGCGGTGCACAGAAGTGGTGGCAAGGTTTAGATTCAGTGGCCGATGGCTTAGCGGCGAGCTACACAGCTGCTGTGCGCCGCCAGCTTAAGAAGCCTCGTATTACCTCTGATTCGCGGCCCACTGCCCCGGTCTCCAACCCCGCACAGTGCGCGCCAAGACCCCCGCCGACCGCGTGCACCACTTGTTCCTGTCCCTGTCCCTGCGCCACCTGTGTGTGGTGGACTGGCAGTCGCGCTGCCGCGGCATCATCACGCGAAAAGACCTGGACCACGCTGCGGGCGTGGGGCCCTGGAGGTGCGCCTTGGTCTGGTGCTGTTTAAAGCGGGTAGCGGGTCATTGGGGGTGCCGGGAGGCTGGGCAACCTGCAGCAGCGCTGGTTGGCCAGCTGCAACAAGCGCACCCATGCAGCGCGCCCCTGGCCGCCAACCTGTTCCCAAGTCTTCTTCCCAGCCCCCGCTCCCGCCCTGCCCACAGAGCCGCCCCGCTGGCGCCCTCCCCGCACCGCTCGCCCCCTGCGTCTGCCGGCGGCGCCTCGCCAGCCGGCTCCACTTGGAGTTACGAAGGCATTGTTCGCTCGCTGGCCGCGCCGCCCCGCCGCATGCTAGAGGCAATCACCCAGCGCTTCTCACCGCAGCTGCAGTCTGGGCTGGCCAGCAGCATCGGCAGCGGCAGCTTCCGGCAGGGAGAGGGGGGCCTGCTGGGCAACAGCCCACAGTTAGGCGCAGGAGTGCACCATTCCGCGTCTGCGCCCAGCGGGGTGGGGCGGCAGCCGCAGCTGCCGACAGCAGACGGCGGCGGCGGCGGCGGTGGCCGGACCGCGGATGTGGAGCAACAGTAGCTATGTGATGAAGCAGCTGTGTCAAATGATAATGTGGCACTGACATGTACACTTGCCGACTTGAAATGTGAACTAGAAACAGGAGTGCACAGTTGTGCAGCATGACGCAGCGGGGCAGCGGTGAAAATGAGGAAGGGCACTAGCTGAGGTCTAATCTATAGGCCACCGCTCATCCCTGTGAAGCAGCCCTCTACAGCCGCTGCAGTGCACGTGGAATTGGCTGCAGGCCTGGCAAGCAGAAGGTGCGCCCTCTTGCCCTGCAACACGCCTGCTCGCCGTCCAATGTCCGTTGCGGCCCTCCGTGAGGATCGCTGCATTGACCGATGGGCAAAGGAGGCACTGCTGCAGACCGCCCCGGCCGCTGAGCGGCGCCGCTGCGATCCAGCTGCGGCTTCCCCCCCCGGTGTCTTTCCACCTTCCGCTCCTCGAGAACAGCTTTCCGCCCCACATTCTCACATTTGTTTTGCCGCAGGCTACCAAAACAGCTTCCAGCGCCATGCTGGCTGCACTGCAGCTCGCTGCTCCGGCGCTCGCAGCGGCCTGGGCCTGGTCGCTTGCCACACTGAGCACGCTGTTTTGGGGGACCTTCTGGGCGCTGAGGCTGGGTGTCTACGCTGTTCTGGTCTGGACCGCCTGGGAGAACATCATTGAGGAGCGGGGAACACACCATGCCAACAAGGTGCAAGTGGCGCAGCGGCCACCAGCCCTTTGGCATGTCCCTGCAATGCTGCGCAGGCGCTTTTCCAGCTGCCGCCACTGTCATTTCGTCCACTCGCCCCTGCAGCACAAGACAAAAGCCAAGCACAGCGGCAGTGGCAGCCCCAAGCTGAGCGCCGAGATTCTGAGGGAGCATGATGCTGCGGCAGCAGCAGCAGCTGTACCAGGCGGTAGCGCTGGCCGCGCCCGCCGCCGCCCGCCGCGCAGCCCAAGCACGCTGTCCTCTGAATCCCATGACAGCATCGAGGACTGGTGAATGTTTGTTGCAATGCCAAGGCTCCCGTGCTTGTCGTGGCGGGATTGCAGCAGTCTGTACTTATTGTCTCGTGTGCAGGCTGCGATACAGCACTGATGCACCCCGCCTTGACTGGCGGTGCAGGTCCATCTGGGACGCTGAGAGCGACGTTAGTTCGGAGGAGAGTGTTGAGGAGCTGGCAGCGGTGGCTGCACCACAGACGACTGCCGCAGCATGCGCAGCACCGGCCACCTCGCCTGCCAAGCTGGCCAGCGCTGCGGCGCGCACTGCACCCGTCACTGTGCAGCCTGTTCCGACACCTGCTGGCCAGCAGACCAGCATGGCTGACCAGGTGAGGCAGGCAGGTGCTGGCGCAGATTTCAAAACAAGAGATGAGGGCAGCTGCCCACTGGTTGCCCTGCTCATGACTCCATCTGTCTGTCGCAAACAAGTATGCAGTCCTGCTAACCGCAGCCTGGACTAAACTACACAAGTTACATGCTCATTTACGCGCGTGCCTTGCACCCCAACTGAGCCAGGTGCTGCCTGATGAGCTGGCGGCTGTGGCTGCCGACCAGGACGAGAAGGAAGCGCTGGCGGGCGCCACGCTGGCTTCGGGCACCGCCGCCGCCACTGCCGCCACCAGCGAGGCTGCTGCCGAGGCGGCGCCTGGGCGCCGCCACAAGCACGGCAAGAAGCACAAGAAGCCCTGTGAGGCAGGGGCTGGGCTAAGGCAGCAGAAGAAGACTAGGGCAATTGCGGTGCATGCTGCAAGTGCAACGATGCTGGCTGCAGGCAACCAAGGCATGTATGTGCCCCCTCCTTGCGGCAGGGCTGAACCGCAAGATTGAAGCCATGATCAAGCCATACACCTCCAAATACGCGGGTGCGCCTTGCGCTGCGTGCACAGCCTGAATGCAAAGCCTATGCATCTGTGTGGCGCTGTGACTTGGCAGAGCGCAGCATGAGTAACCTCTCTGGGCTTGGGTGCGGGGATGGCCAGCAAGCACGCCGTTGCCTTCCCTTTGCACCGCGCAGGGGCCGGGTACATGATTTACAAGGGCTTCTCTCGCATGGGCCAGCGCATGGAGCGCTCCAGCGCTGTGCTGGGCAAGCAGCTCAACTCTGCGGTGAGGTGGCAGCTTTTGCCGAGGAGCATGCAGTGCCGGGGAGTGCGGGGCCTGTCACAGGGCTAGACTGAAGTGGCAGCTGTAGGCAGCTGATTGTGGCATTTCTTCCGCAATCTGCTAAACGTTTTTCTCCTGTATTGCTCTCCCCCAGATCCGCCGATCGGGCGCCGAGGCGGTGGCCGAGGACGAGGGGCTGATGAAGAAGTGAGGGGGCTGGGAGGCCCACAAGGGCTGCTGTGGTGCTCAGGTGCATGCATTCTGTGGCGGCTGATTGGCCAAGTCAGCCCGCCCTCCTCTGCTTCCTGCCAAACTCATGTTGGCCGTTCCCTGCACCTCCCCTGCAGGTGGATCAAGTTCTTTGGGGTGCTGGCCTTCCTGACCATTGCGCTCATGCCGCTGCCCTCGGTGCACGTCACCCTGGTGGCCGGCGGCTGAAGCGGCAAGTCCCACCGGCAAACCTGCTGATGTGCTTGTTTGTTCGCGTTCTGTGCACGGCGCTCTGGGTTGCAGCAACTGTTGTGTGGCAAGAGAATGGTATGAATGTGTCAAGTGAATGTAGTGGAGTTCATAGGTTGTGTGGACAGGTAAACCGCACGCGCTGCCGGGGTGGGCGCGCTGACCGGTCAAGGGTGGGTACATCGAAGCAGAGTTGAGCAGTAGCTAAAATCGTCGCCCAAACCTCCTTCATGGTGCCTCCTCCTCCTGCTGCTGCTCCACATCTGGAGGCCCCCGGCCCTGCTGCATCCGTGCCTCGTGCCGCTGCCGAGTGTAAATCAGGCTGATTGATGCGGCCGCCTGCAGGAGGAGGCAGGGCAAAGCGCGAAATCAGCATCCTCAGCAAAACGTAGTTTGTGGGACATGAACTGCAGGTCTGCGACGGCAGGCGGCTGCCGCATTTCTTATCGTATCAAGATGCATTGTTTGTGGGACTTGCCAAGGCAGCGCAGGCAGAGAGAGGCAAACACAATGGCTTGGGCACTGGGCAAACAGGACGGCTCGAACGATGCTCGCCCCACCAAACCCATCAAGGGGCGCACCTTGATGCCGGCTCGTGCCGCTTCCAGGGAGCTTAAGCCTCTCTTGAGGGCCGCTGCCGTCGCCTGCAAGGCGGCAGCAGCAAGGTGCACTTATGCTCGTGGGCCTTTACAGCTGCTGCATGCCGTGCGCTTGGATTGCAAGCTGAGCAGCCATGCAAGCAACAACAACAAGCAGTGCATCGGCACAGCTCTGCGCACCTTCTGCTGCTCGCGCGTCATGCGCTCCCGCGTCGCATGGTACAGCTGCTGCTCCTGCAAAGAACGAAGAAAGAGTGCGGGTGACTTGGTGTGAGGCTCTTTACACCGCCGGAACAGAGCCGCCACTTTGCTCTTTTGAGGCAAGAACAGCTACAACTGCTATGCAACCACCCGGCCAGCCAGCCAACAGGTGCAGCGCAGCAGCCTCGGCCCCACCTCCATGGCCGCTAGCTTGTACTTTTGCTTTTCTGCTGGCGGCACCATCCGCCACAGCTCTGGGCCAGGGGACGCGTGAAATATGGGCAGGAGGGTGGGCGCAAGCCGGGGGGAGGGCACGCCAGCATGCACACCGGGTCCAGCTGCCACACACACAAACAGCGCTACCACCCAGACGCACGTCGGCGCATGCACGCCCCTCCAGAGCAAACCGTGCGTGCCACACGCACCAGAAATGCGGACGAGGGTTTCGCCCGCCCCTGTTTGCGCCCTCTTGCGCGCCACCATGTCCACGGTGAACAAGTTATATGCGTTGCGCGGGCGCGGCAGCGACACTGCACAGAGCAGGCAGGAAAGCAGCCAGTGAGAGAGCAGGTGAGCAGCAGGCATGCACGTGGTGGGCGCCCATGGTGATAGGCCTGGTGTCCACCAGGCAGCACCATTGCAGAGGACAGAAGAGGACAGAATGGCAGGAATGTGTACAGGCACATGCCCCGCATGCAGCACAAGATGGCAGCAGCAGGGCCGTCAGCCGGGTGGCCCTCAGCACACCGCTGCCATTGCCCGCTGCCGCTCACCGCCGCTGGTAAGCATCATCTGGCGCAGCTCGTACTCGTGCCGCCGGTGCCCAAACTCAGCTTCCAGCCGCCGCTGCTCGTCCTCCGGCAGGTCCGACAGGGACTGCCCCTCCGCCAGCAGGCCCACAGTGTGCAGGGCTGCCTCCATCCTGTGAGGGGCCAACAAACAAGGGCAGGGGGAGGCAGCTCACGGCGCTTCCAGGAGCAGTGCAGTGTCACGGCTCGGAATGCACACCCTCCCGCCGCCTGCCACTGGCACGGCAGCTCGCTGTCACGCCCGCTTGGGCAGCAGCGCTGCCAACATGACCAATGCCTAGCTACTAGCAGGATGCTTGCTGGGGCCGGCGCACTCCTTGGAGCGTGCTGCCGCTTCCTCGCCCCCAAGCAAAAAGCCACGCAGCATGTGCAGCACACACAAGGCGCCGCCTCACCTCTGTTGCGTTGACTGCCGGTTGTACTGCTCCTTCTCCTCCTCGCCCATCGCCTGCCACTGCTCAGACAGCTCCTTGGCCCTCGTGCCCAGGTTGCCAGCTGCCTGTGCCGCCTCCCGCCGCTCCCGCGCCTTGGCTGCAGCAGGCACAACAAATGGGGGACAGGTGACGGTCTGGGACCCAGGGCAGGGTGTATGCAGCAGGCACGCAATGCATGCAAACGAGGCTGGGAAGGGCGCCCCTGCTCTGTTGCACGCAGCGCAGTCCTACCGGTGTCCGAGCTCTTCAGCAAGCCCTGTGTGGCTGCCCAGAGCCCCTCACGCCTTGGCTGCAGACGTCAACACCAAACGAACAGCCACCCCCAGCCCAAGGATGCCTCCGCCCCATGGCAGACAGCAGCGCGGCACATAGGACACGCACTCATGACAAATATGTTGAAAGCCGTCTGGCCGCGGGAGCGCCGCAGCTTGTCCAGCGCCGCCGCCATGCGCTCCGCCTCCGCCGCCTCTGCTGCCGAGTACTGCAGCGCGCCCTTGAGCTGGTCAATCTCCAGGCTGGCGGCCGCATCCAGTGCCAGACGGGCCTTCACGTCGGCGGCGGCCGCCTGGTGCCGCGAATCCTCTTCAGGAACAGGCACCAGCACCGCCGCCGCCTCGGCCTCGACTTCGGCAGCCGATTCGGCATCCTCCACTCCATCCTTCTTGGGCCGGCCCCGCCGAGGCTTGGGGGCGCTGGCCTGCTCCTTGGCCGCCGCTGCGTCCGCCGCCGCTTTGCGCTCCTTCTTGCTGGTCGACCAGCGCTGCTTGGAAGCCAGCACCTGCAGCGCATCCGCCAGGCTGATGTCCAAAGGGTCGTAGCCCTGCCAGTGGGTTGGTAATGGGGCAAGGATAGGATGGGATGCAACGAGGCTTTGGGAAGGGCTTGGAGCAGACGGGCGTGGCGTGTAATGGGCCCAGATTAAGCGCCTCCCATGCCACTTGTGCACACCAGACCAGGTTGGCCCGCTGGCCAGGTCAATAATGCAAGCAAGGGCACGCACCTTGGGGAGGGCGCGCGAGGCGGCGCCGCAGCGCAGGAACGGCCCAAACTTGCCCATTGTCACCAGCACGCTCTCGCCTGCGGGGTGCGGGAGGGGCGTGCAAAGCTTGGACAGCAGCGGGGTGCGCAGCGTGGGCTGTAGCATAACAGTGAACCTAAACCAAGGCGCTTTACATGTGGCCTAAAAGCTGTGTGCAGCGGCAGGCAGGCCTCCCAACATGCTCCTTCCAGCGGTCCGGCTATTTACAGCGCACCGGTGGCCGGGTTTTGCCCCAGGTCCTTGGGCAGTGCCAGCATGGCAAGGGCCATGTCCAGGCTGACCTGCCGCGTGTTGACGTTCTGAGGGCAGCAGGGGGTAGAGTGAACGGGGAAGGGGTTGGTTAATGCAGGAGTAGCCCATGCAGACAACAATGCAACACAGCTGCACCCTCCGCAGCGATGCGGTTGCTGCGGGCAGGCCACAATGGACACATGCCCGTGCGCCGCCGCAGCGCAGCAGCATGCACCCAGGCAAGCTCTGCATGCAGCAAGGTGGGAAGCGCACCCGTGGCAGCGCCTGCCGGTGGAACTTCGGGTCGTCATCCCGCCCCCGCTGCACGTATGGCCCGTACAGTCCGGTGCGCAGGAAGACGTGCAGGCCGGTCTGCGGGCACTGCCCCAGGTGGCGCGCATGGCCTGGGAGGGAGTGAGGGAGGTAAGGGTGGAAGGCGGGGTGTGGACCGGGAGGCCTGCTGCACGCAAGGGCACGGTGTGCAGCTACAGGTGCGCCTGAGCTGCACGGGGCACCCGTCAATCCCCTCCTGTTGTGCTTCTGGTGCTCGTGCTCCTGCCCCGCTGCTCTCACCTTTGAAGCCGTGCTCC